>OLRK01002696.1_pt1 | contig 10599 bp, 7 predicted proteins | sample 1672911 | NCBI WGS metagenome assembly OLRK01 (sample SAMEA3136736, study PRJEB25190) | human gut metagenome | biome: human gut; feature: human-associated habitat; material: faeces | place: Austria | collected 2013
AAACGGCATGCGCAAATTCACTGATTTGTCCCTGTTCCATGGCCGTCAAAACTTGTTCAAGATCCGATGGATAATCGGGGGACAGCCCGGCGGCGGGCAGCTTGCGGGCATGATAGAGGTAGGGACCGCCGGCATAGAGAAATTGGAAAATCTGATTCACAATGACGCTCATCGAGGGGGAGGTTTGCGCTGCGGCCAGCCAATCGATCAATTCGCCCAGCGGATTCGGGGATTGCCGGATGCGGGCTGCAATGATTTTCCGTTGTTGAAAATCCAGTTGTTTTCCAGCGTTCAGCGCCGCTGGAACACTGATCAGGCAGAGCAGCTGCAGGGCGCACAGATACGTTAAGGAATTCCGCTTGCTGGCGGGACTGGCCAAGGGATCGAAACAGTTAAGATCCGGATCGCAGATCTGCGAACCCTTGCCATTGAGCGTGCGGATGAACTGAAGCTGCCGCAGATAGCGCAGCGCCCGGCGCAGGGTATCCACCGAAACACCGTACTGTTCAGCCATCGTTTTTTCCGCGGGCAGAAAGGAATTCGGGGGCAGCTCACCGGAGAGAATCGCCTGAATGAGCGAGCGGGCGATCTGCCGGCTTTTTGAATTCTGATTCAATTCTGGCCCGGTATGCCATTGAAAAATCCCGGCAGGTTCCATCGACAGATCAAAATGGCTGGACAATTGCTGCATATAAACTTCCACATGGCTCTGAGTTCGGTCGATCATACGCCGGATCCGGTTCAGAATCGCCAGCGGAGCCTGACTTTGAAGACCCTGAAGCAAGGTGGAAAAGTCACGGCTCTGCGGATGACTCGCCATGATTTCATAGGGGTGTTCATATCCGGGGATTACCGGCAGCAGGCATGCCTGTTCCAGGTTTTGATAGAGATCGTCAAACAGAGGGTTGCCGGAATAATTCAATAACCCGTGAAACAGCTGGGCTGACAGAATCCAGGAATGATCGCCTTTAAACCGGATCATCTTCTTATTCAGCCGGTAAAACTGATCGAAATCCGCCTCCTTCATCAACCGCCCGCTTTGCCAGAGTAAGATCGGAAGCAAACCTCGGAGGGTCTGATAGGCATCCTGAACGACGCCGCGCTGAATCAGCGTGGCGCGAATCAAGGTTTCTTCCGGCTGCGGCGGTCCGGTTAAAATCACAGCCCGGCGGCGTGAGCGGCATGCAAGATAGCCATCCTGTTCCAACAAAGCCAGAGCTTCCCGCACTGTGCGCACGCTGACCTTATAAACCTGGCTTAAATCGTTAATCGACATCAGCCGCTGTCCCGGCTGCAGCCGGCCGGTCTGGATCTCCTGACGCAGAGTCTGCGCCAGCTGCCCGGGCTTGGTTGATTTAGAAAACATGGCGATCACCTCTGGTAAGGATTATAGCACATTTCAAGAAACCTATAGGCTGATGTGCATAGATTTGATCTTGTTGTAAAATTCGCGGTACTATACAATGAAAAAAGAAAGGGTTGAACCATGAACAAGAAGCGGAATTTGGATCATTATGAGCGCGGCTTCAATGCCGCTGAAAAATGGGAAATCGTCCTTCAGCTTATTATTTTCATCGCGGCGCTGTTTGTCGTCATGACGCTCACCCGGCGGCTGCGGCTGGCCATCGACCGCAAAACGCAGAGCTACGTGACCGACGTCGCGCTGCAGAATGCCTACCGCATTGAAGAAAAACTGCAGGTGCTGCAGCAGGATCTGGAACTGATCAAAGCGCATGTGAATGATGAACTTCCTTCGCATCAGCCGATATTTCTGCAGGAAGCCGCCGCCTTGTTAGGCTTTGATTCGCTGGTCATTCACGCCAACGACAGCGAAACCGGCGTCATTGTCCGGGAAAATCAACAAATTGACGTGACGGTGGCGTTGGATGAACAGCGGCAGCTGACCGGCTCGATATCGCAGCAGCGGATGCAGCAGATGATCCAATCCCAAAGCTTCGGCGGCCAGGGGTTATCCTGTATTTCCGACGCCGAAGGCCGGGTGATCATTTCGCCCACGTCGCTGGAACCGTTTTTGAAGCTCGACGAGCTCTTTGTGGAAAAGCGCGACGCGCAGGTGGTTGCCGATATTGAACAGATGCAGGCGCGGATGCGCAGCGGCGAACGCGGCGTACTGCAGTTTGTCGCCCGCGATCAAACGGAGCTGGTGCTCTCGTATATCCCGATTCACAACGGACAATGGGTGCTGCTGACCCTGGTGCCGGCGGCACTGATGTCGCGCGAGGTCGATTTGTATGCTTTCTGGAATTACATCGTACTGGCCCTGTTGTTAATTTTCTGCGGTCTGATTTTGATGCTCAGCCTGTACCGCAACTGGAAACATCGCCGGCGGTTAGGCGAGATCGCATTTATGGATCCTTTGACCCGGGCGCCGAACGATTCCGGATTCCGGCTGTTATGTCGCCGGCAGCTGGATATGCCGGGCTTGAGTCCGTCGTCGATTGTTTTTATCAACCTCAAACATTTTAAATTGATCAACGAAAATTACCGCAGTGAAACCGGCGATATCGTGTTGAAAATTTTTATGGAATGCCTGCGTCAAACCTGTGGTCAAGGTGAACTGGCCGCACGCATTGAGGCTGATCACTTCGCACTGCTGGTTCGTGGTCAGGCGTATGACGGTTTGCTTGCGCGGCTGCAGCGGCTGCAGGGTCAGGTTAAGCAGGCTTTGGCGGCTCAGCAGATTGATTTTACCCTGGCCTTCAACGCCGGTTTCTATGCGATTTATTCAGTGTCGCAAGATGTTCAGGTGATGCTTGGCCGCGCAAAAACGGCTTGTTGGAGTGCTGAAAAGCAGGAGCTTCTGCTTTGCCAGTATGATCAGCGTCTGATCGATACGCTGAATCAGGAACATGCGATGACCGCAGCGCTGCCGGGAGCGCTGCGCGACGGTCAGTTCATGATCGTTCTGCAGCCGAAAGTGGATCCGGCCGGCGGCCGGGTCGCAGGCGCGGAAGCGCTGGTGCGCTGGAAGCATCCGGAAAAAGGAATGATCCCGCCGGGCCAGTTTATTCCCATCCTTGAAAACAGCGGTCAGATCGTGCAGCTGGACGAGTTTGTGTTTGAACAAGTCTGCGCACTCTTAAAGCGCTGGCAGGAAGACGGGATCGCACCGCTGCCGATTTCCGTCAATTTGTCCCGGCATCATTTTAAAAACCGGAATTTCCTTGGGCGGCTGCGGTCGATTGCGGAACATTATGGGGTCGATCCCGGTTGGATTGAGCTGGAAATTACGGAATCGATCTTCTTTGACGAGTCCTCTATCGAACGGGTAAAAACGATTGTGCATCAGATTCATCAGAGCGGATTTACGTGTTCGCTGGATGATTTCGGTTCCGGCTATTCTTCGTTGGGCCTGTTGAAAGAGTTTGAGATCGATGCGATTAAGCTTGACCGGATCTTTTTCCCGGCGACGTTGGATCCGCGCAGTCAGGTCGTGATCGAGGGGATCGTCGCACTGGCGAAAAATCTGAAACTGACAATCGTTGCGGAAGGGGTGGAGTCGGGCGAACAAGCTGATTTTCTGCGCCGGATCGGCTGCGATCTGATCCAGGGCTATTACTATTCGCCGCCGTTAATGCCCACGGCGTTTGCCGAGCTGCGGTGCAAGCAAAATCAGGAATTCGAATCTTAACGAAAGTCTTCCCGCCGGCTGGGGAGACCTTTTCTATCTGAACGGAATCCGGAAATTCCCGCTCTTGCGGCCGGTCGGTTTTCCGTTATAATTAAAGAGAAGAAAACAAAAAGAAATCAGGCGATTTCTTGACCAGGGAGGAAGTCAGGCTATGCGAGTAGTTTTACAGCGGGTAACGGAAGCATCCGTCACGATCGACGGACAGCTCTTTAATGAAATTCAACAAGGGTATCTTTTACTGGTGGGGATCGTTGACGGCGACGATCAGGAGATCGTTGGAAAAATGGCCGCGAAAGTCCATGATCTGCGGATTTTCGAGGATGAAAATGGTAAAATGAACTTATCCATCGAACAAATCGGCGGGCAGGTGCTGTCGATTTCCCAGTTTACGCTGTATGCCAATTGTAAAAAAGGGCGGCGTCCGAGCTTCGATCAGGCAGCCCGGCCGGAGATTGCCAGTCCGTTGTACGACGCCTTCAACGACGCGCTGCGTCAGACGGGATTGGTCGTCAAACCGGGAATTTTTGGGGCTGAGATGAAAATCCGGCTGCTTAACGACGGGCCGGTGACGTTGATTCTGGACAGTAACGAATTATTTTAAGCGAATAGTTTGCCCGGATTTTGGGCTTGATTTAAAAAGACGCAGGAAACAGACGGTCAGTCTGATGAAGGAGGAAAACCATGGCACAGGTGATTTATGGTTCAGAGGTATCAAAGGACATTCGCAGCGAACTGAGCGAACAGATCGCGGCGCTGCGCGCGTCCGGCCGGCGGATGCCGAAGCTGGCGGTAATCCTGGTTGGAGAGAATCCGGCTTCGCTTTCGTATGTCACAGGCAAGGAAAAAGCCTGCACGCAGGTCGGTATGGAATCGGAGCTGATCAAGCTGCCGGCCACGACTTCGCAGGAAGAACTGATGGCGGTCGTCCGGCGGCTGAACGCGGATCCGAACGTCGACGGGATTTTGTGCCAGCTGCCGCTGCCGGACGGGCTGGACAGCGCGCAGGTGATCCGTGAAATCCGGCCGGATAAGGACGTCGACGGCTTCCATCCGATCAACGTCGGTAAGCTGCACTTAAAAGAAGACGGCTTTGTGCCGTGTACGCCGCTGGGATGTATGGAGCTGCTTCACCGGATGGGAATCAATCCGGCAGGCAAACGCGCAGTCGTCCTGGGCCGAAGCAATCTGGTCGGCGCGCCGGTCGCGCGGTTGTTGTTAAACGAGAACGCCACCGTTACGATCTGCCATTCCAAGACAGAAAATCTGCCGCAGGTGTGCGCGGAAGCGGATATCCTGATCGCCGCGGTCGGCCGGGCTAAAATGGTCACGGCGGATTACGTGAAGGAAGGTGCGGCGGTGATCGACGTCGGTATTAACCGCAGCGCGGAAGGCAAGCTGGTCGGCGACGTGGACTTCGCGTCGGTTGAGCCGAAGGCCGGCTTCATCACGCCGGTTCCGAAAGGCGTCGGACCGATGACGATCACGATGCTGCTGAAAAACACGCTGAAGGCTTATCGTCAACATGAAGGGGAATAACCAATGATTACCGATTATGATTTAAACGACATTGTGGAAATGAAAAAGGAACATCCCTGCCACAAGTCAAAATACTGGAAAATTATCCGCATGGGCGCCGACATCAAGATTAAATGTCTGGGCTGCGGCGCGGCGATCATGTTTCCCCGCTCGGAATTTGAGCGGAAATGCAAAAAACTGATTGAGAAAGCGGACAAGACGGAGTAAAATCCGTCTTTTCTGTCGTTCAAGCCGTACTGCATCTTGAGAAACGAACGGAAAAAAGGTAAACTAATAAAGGATTTCCGCGGCCAGCTTTGCTTTAGAAGCCGCGTGAGTGAAAGGATGAAAAACTTATGTCATTAACCGCAGGTATTGTCGGACTGCCGAACGTCGGCAAGTCGACCCTGTTTAACGCCATCACCCAGAGTCAGGTCGAGGCGGCGAACTATCCGTTCGCAACAATTCAGCCGAATGTCGGCGTCGTTGAGGTGCCGGATGAGCGCATCGACAACATTGCGGCTTTGTTCAACCCGAAGAAAATTATCCGCACCACATTTGAATTTACAGACATCGCCGGTCTGGTCAAGGGCGCGTCCAAGGGCGAGGGGCTGGGCAACCAGTTCTTAAGCCACATCCGTCAGGTCGACGCGGTGTGCCATGTCGTGCGCTGCTTTGACAACCCGGATATCACCCATGTCGAAGGCTCGGTCGATCCGATCCGCGACATCGAGATCATCAATCTGGAGCTGGCCCTGGCCGACTTGCAGACGGTGGAAAACCGGCTTACCAAGGTTGAACGCAAAGCGCAGGCTAAAGATAAAGAAGCCGCTGCGGAGTACGCAGTGTTAAGCAAGCTGGTTGAAGCGCTGCGCGAAGGCAAGGCGGCCCGCAGTGTCGAATTGACCAAGGAAGAAGCGTTAACGGCGAAAAGTTATCAGCTGTTGACAGCCAAGCCGATGATCTACGTTGCCAACATGTCCGAGGACGAGATTGCCGATCCGGAAAACAACGCTTATTACAAACTGGTTAAAGCCTATGCCGAAGCGGAAAATAACGATGTGATCGCGATCTGCGCGCAGATTGAGGAAGAACTGTCGTCGTTGGAAAAAGAGGAAAAACTGGCGTTCTTAGAAGAACTGGGAATTCCGGAATCCGGTCTGGACCGGGTGATCAAGTCCGCTTATCATTTATTAGGCCTGAAGACATACTTCACCGCCGGCGAACCGGAAGTCCGCGCCTGGACCTTCCGCGAGGGCATGACTGCGCCGGAATGCGCCGGCATTATTCATACCGATTTCCAGCGCGGTTTTATCCGTGCGGAAACGTACAGCTACGAAGATCTGATGACGTATAAGAGCGAAACTGCTTTAAAAGAAGCCGGCAAGCTGCGGCTGGAAGGCAAGGAATACATCGTGCAGGACGGCGATGTCATGCATTTCCGCTTCAACGTCTGATCGGACTGTGAAAGTTGGCCGCTGAAGCTAACGAACATCCTGGTTGATTCCAGGATTTTTTTTTGGGTGTTGATCTGCGGCAATGAGCTGTTTTGTTAGGAAAATAATGGAAAGCCTCGCAACGATACGCCGATATTGTTCAATCCCGACGGTTTTTGCCCGGCACTCAACGGGTTATTCCTTGTCATGCGGCAAGGGTCTATGGTAAAATTAACTTGACAGGTTGGTACATAAAAAATGAATCCACAAACAGCGCAGAAAAAAACCAAAATTGCGATCATAGGAATTTGCCTGTGCTTTTTATTGGGCAGTCTGGGCTATGTTCATTATATGCGCACCCAGAGCGAGCAGGACAGTGTTCAATATCTGAACAATGCCGCGGCGCAGCTGCAGAACACGCTGATCAAGCAGATCGACGGTGATTTTCAAACCCTGGAAGCGCTGGCGATCGTTATCGGCGAAACAGGGATTGACGACGCCGACAGGATGATCGACATTTTGGAAACCATTAATAATCAGAATCAGTTCGTTCGGATGGGGTATGCAGATCTGAGCGGCAATGCGGATCTGGTCGATATCCGCAGCAACCACCATTTGAAAAAACAGGTAAGTCAGGATCCTTTTTTTCAGCAGACGCTGGCGGAAGGCCGCAGTCTGTCGGATCCGCAGCTGGATGAGGGAGAAGAATGGGTCGGCAGTTACGGCATGTTGATCAAAAACAATGCCGGCGAGCCGATCGGGGTTTTGATTGCGGAGAATCTGATCGACGTATATCGTTCCATTCTTGACGCTCCGCTGCTCAACGGCGAGGGATACAGTCTGCTTGTCGATGAAACCGGCACCGTCCTGATGCGCCCGCATCGTGAGCTGCCGGCGGAGAAACAGACGCTGACGGAGCTGGGCCAATTTACGGAAAAAACGCTGGATACGCTGCAGAACTGGCTGGCTAACGGGCATTCCGGAAGTTTGCGTTATCGCTCTTTAGCCGGGGAACAAGCCATCGCGCAGCTAATCCCGCTGGGGGTGAACCGCTGGTATCTGTTCAGTGGGGTGCCGACGGCGGCGCTGCATAAAAATTACGCTAAGACCTCGCTGGGCATGACGATCATCATCACCCTGGCTGCGTTGATCTTTTTAATGTTGATGAGCTGGCAGAGCCGCAGCATGCAGGCGAACCAGCGAGCGCTGGAAACGTTGGCGTATCAGGATCCGCTGACGGGAGACCGCAATTTTGCTTCGTTCCAGAAGGAGGTGCCGGCGCTGATCAAAAGCGGCTGCACGGTTTGGTACTGCGATATCAAAAAGTTTAAATATTTCAACGATTTGTTCGGCTATGAACAGGGCGACGCCCTGCTGCGCGATTTCTCCACGGTCGTGAAAGCGTCGCTGAAGGATGACGAGCTGTTCTGCCGGGTGTCCGGCGATAATTTTGCCGGTTTGCGTCAAACCGCGGATCCTCAGCGTCTGGCGAGCTGGTTCAATCAGCTGCTGGCACAGCTTGATCAACAGATGAACGAGCATTCGGCGCTTGTCCATCTGGAGCTGTGTATGGGCTTTTTCCCGGTCATGGAAGAAGAATTGAACCTGTCGGTCAACGAAATGGTCAACCGCGCCAACATTGCCCATCGTTCCGTCAAAGACCAGCCGGGCGATCAGTTCGCGTTCTTTACGCCGCAGCTCAGGGCGCAGACGCTGCGGGAATCCGAGCTGGAAGCCCAGGCGAAAAAAGCACTGGCGCGCGGAGAATTTGAAGTGTACGTGCAGGGCAAGGTCAATATTCAGCAGAACTGCCGGATTGTCGGCGGCGAATGTCTGGCCCGCTGGATTCATCCGGAAAAAGGATTGATTCCGCCCGATCAGTTCATTCCGCTGTTTGAGCATAACGGCATGATCACCCAGCTTGACCGGCTGATGTTTGAAAAGGCCTGCGCGTGGCTGCACGATTATCTGGAAGCAGGACGCCCGCCGATCAACCTGGCGGTCAACGTATCGCGGCTGGATTTGTTCCAGGACGATTTCCTCGACTGGTATACGGCGGATTCCTGATGGTCTGCTGGAACTGGAATTCACCGAAAGCGTCATGTTGAAAGATGACCAGATCTTTCTGCAGATCGTGGAAGAACTGCGGGAGCGGGGATTTATTTGTTCGCTCGATGATTTCGGCAGCGGTTATTCCTCACTGAACATCTTGAAAAATCTGCCGATTCAGGTGCTGAAGCTCGACATTCTGTTTTTCCGCAAATCCGTGGATATCGCCCGCGAACGCATTATTATCCGCAATATTCTGACAATGGCGCACGAGCTGCAGATGAAAACGATAGCGGAAGGTGTGGAAACGGCAGAGCAGGTGGAATTCCTGAAGGCTGCCGGCTGTGATATCGTGCAGGGCTACGTCTATTTCAAACCTATGCCGCTGGCGGATTTCGATCAGGTGCTGCAGGCGGAACTCGATCAGCCGCAGGGCTGCCAGGAGTCCGGAGTGGAAGTCTGAAGGAAACGATGCAGAACATAAAAACCCACTTCCAGTGGGTTTTGTTTTCCATAAGGATGCCGATATTATTTTGTTTCTGAGTTAAATTTCAAATGTAACGGGGGTTTCTTGCCGAGGAAGGTCTTTCTAATCCTATTCCGGATTTAACCGAGTCGCATTGGAGCTTAACAATCTTTGTCGGTAAACGGAAGGCGAACAACCGATATATTTATGGAAACAGGCTGAAAAATAATCGGCGTTCGCAAAGCCCAGTTGCTGAGCGATCACCTTGATCGGGAAATCTGGATTGCTTAAGTATTCCTGCGCTAAATGCAGGCGGTATTCCAAAATGAAGTTTTGCGGCGATTGCGAGGTGTGTTCTTTGAACAGCTTATACAGATAGATTTCACTGATGTTCAAACTGTCCGCCACTTCTTTGACGGTCAAATGATCGCCGATGTGCTGATAGACATAGCTGACGGCCCGGCTGATCAGATAGCGGGTCGAGGAAAGGGTGACCGGCTGCAAATCTCGCACGGCTTCCCCTTGCTGAGCCATCCGCACCATTTTGATCAGCAGCGAACAAAACAGATTTTGAACGATCAGACTGGAACCCAGCTGCGGCTGCGCGGCTTCGTCGAAGATTCGCTCAAATAAATAGCGGAGGATCTGCCGTTCGTTATCGCGCACCTGATAAAACGGAAACCACTCCAGTAACCGCGTCATAAATTCATCCCGCATTGTCAGATTGCTGACGTCAAAGTTGATAAAATAAGTTTCCACTTCTTCTTTGGGGTTGGCTTGCGTCAGAATTCCCCGCGGAGGAATGATCACAGCGTGTCCGGCATGGACGGGAAACGCCTGATCGTCGATCAGGAACAAGGCTTCGCCGCGCACGACATAATTGACGCGGAATAAATGAACATAGGACTGTGGATTTTCCTCAGCTTGAGCCAGAATACATCCGGCTTGGAAAGCTTTCAGCCGATAATGATATAAACGCTGGCTCAGCGGATCCGGCGGGATGGCGTATTGCGAGATTTCATTTGTCATTTCCGTTCACTTCCTTAAAATCAGTATAACAGAATTTGACGGAAAGATCGTAAAGATAACCAAGAACAAAAGAATCCTGTTTCAAAAAATAATAAGGAATGCAAAGGACGCAGGGAACTCATAAGGAGAAGGAATTTGCGTCATTTCCGCTTAACGATATTTCCTTTGTCAAGAAGAACTATGATCCAGAGGATTAACCAGGAAATCCAAGCGGATGATGTTCAACGAGCCGCAAACAACTGCGATCCAACAGAATACCTTACCTAGGAAGACTTTGAGAATACCTGATTTTAGACGGATTTCAGAGGCCGCCTGCAGTTTTTAGCGGAGCTGTTTTTCTCTTCTCTCCTTCCTCCCTGACGGGTAAAATTACGAACCCTGAGCGCGATAAAATTTATAAAAAGCGCTTGAAATAACTCAAGAATGGAATATACTATAGGTGTAGGGACGCT
>OLRK01002697.1_pt1 | contig 10597 bp, 9 predicted proteins | sample 1672911 | NCBI WGS metagenome assembly OLRK01 (sample SAMEA3136736, study PRJEB25190) | human gut metagenome | biome: human gut; feature: human-associated habitat; material: faeces | place: Austria | collected 2013
GGAATGCATACCACAGCTGTTTTCGTCCCATGGATAAATACATTACTCCATTTCTGGCTCCAAAGAAAAACAGCGGGTTTTCTACCAGGGAGAAAGAGGATGTGCTCCTGCAGCACAATCAGGGGGCTTATACAGTGCCTCAGATTTTGACAAACCGGGCTGAGGATTTTTTGAAGGCGGCCTGTGAGCTTCGTGATATGGGTTACCAGGAAATAAACTTAAACCTTGGCTGTCCCTCGCCAACGGTGACTGCAAAAGGGAAGGGCGCAGGCTTCCTGGGAAACCCCCAGGAGCTGCGCGCTTTTTTGGAGCAGATATTTCCGGTTCTTGAGAAGGAACACATAGAGCTGTCCATTAAAACCAGGCTTGGGGTTTCTGAGCCAGAGGAATTTGCCGGGCTTTTGTCCCTTTACAATGAGTTTCCTGTAAAAGAGCTGATCGTACATCCGAGGGTGCTGACCGATTATTACAAAAATGGCCCCAATCTGGGAGCCTTTTTGACGGCGGTGCAGCAGGCTTCTTTTCCAGTGTGCTATAATGGGAATCTGTTTATGCCGGATGCAGTGAGCCGTTTAAAGGAAGAGATCCCCCAGCTGAATTTGGTCATGCTTGGCCGCGGCGTGTTAATGAACCCATTCCTGACAGAGCAGATGGAGAAAAAGGAGCCGGGGGCAGATGCAAAGAAACGCCTGGAGCAATTTCACAGCATGATTTATGAGGGGTATCGCCGGGTAATGCCGGGAGAACGGCCAGTGCTCTTTAAGATGAAGGAACTGTGGAGCTATCAAATGCGTCTGTTTACAGATGATGGAAGCTATATGAAGCAGATCCGCAAAGCCCAGCGCTTAAGCCAGTATGAGACAGCTGTAAAGTCAGTATTTCGCAGCCTGGAGCTTGATTTTACCGGGGAGCGTAGGGCATGATAACCCCGCAGCCAATTCTTGTTCCGGAATTTCCGGCTGGCTGGGAGGTAAAGTCATCGGCCTGCAGATGGAGGATGACAGAGCGTCCCATAATTTCCTCGATCGTAAAGCGCTTGTCATAAAAGGCCATCCATCCATAGCCCTCGTTGCCAAGAAGGGGAAGCATATCTCCGGCATGAGAGGGGTGCGGCTGGTTGGAGGGGTTATAATGGCCTCCGGCGCTCATAAAATCGCCGCCTGCCTGATTTGGGGCAGCTGACGGCGGTTCCCTGTCACAGACGCCATCCTGATGAATATGGAAGGCATAGAAGGCAGTAACACCAGGGACGCTTCTGTTTGGCAGGTTGAAAAATTCCGCTTCAACCAGAACGCCTGCATAGGGTGTCCGGTAAAAATGTACCATTCCGCTTAAATTGGGGGCAAGGCTTCCGCCGCGGACCCAGGCAGTGGCAGCAGGGGTTCCTGAGTATAGAAGACCGGCAAAAACATCGCCGGGAACAGCAGATGAGTGATTCATAGACAGCTCCTGAGAATTCCTTTGCCATAGTATATGCAGGGATGACAAAAGGGTGACAGATGGAAAAAGAAAATGGCAGCCGTAGGTTAGCTACCATTACATGGAGGTGGCCGGCAGAAAGGGGGATAACTGCCGGCCAGAGGTATGAAAAAGTTGATTGTGTATGTAAAAAGGCTCTTTGCCTTTACAAGTAATACTATACAGGGAAAATATGACGAAATTTTGTTGTAGGGCTAAAAAATATATAAAATCACTAAAACGGAAATAAAAAAAGGATGAAAAGGACGGAGAAGGGTAATGTATGACAATTTGACAAAAAGCGATATTAGAAAAATGCAGGAGGAAATAGAGTACCGCAAGCTGGTGGTGCGCAAGGAGGCTCTGGAGGCAGTAAAGGAAGCCAGGGCCCATGGGGATTTAAGCGAAAATTTTGAATACAAGGCTGCAAAGCAGGATAAGAACAGAAATGAAAGCCGGATTCGCTATCTGGAGCGCATGATCAAGACGGCCCATATTATATCGGACAATTCCAGGGCAGATGAAGCCGGGATCGGCGACCGGGTGGAGGTTTATATTCCGGAGGATGATGAGACAGAAGTTTATAAGCTGGTAACAACGGTTCGCGGGAATTCCCTGAAGGGGCTGATAAGTATTGATTCCCCTCTTGGAAGCGCCATAAAGGGCCGCAAGGCTGGAGACAAGGTTTTTGTCAGGGTAAATGAAAGCTTTGGCTATGAAATTGTGATCCGCTCTATTGATAAGGATGCTGAAAGCGAAGAAGAGAATTTAAGAAGTTTTTAAGACGGCGTGGAGGAAAAGAGGTTAGATTATGGCTGCGGTCAATATGACAGAAGGAAATATGACAAAGCATCTGGTGCATTATTCAGTGCCGCTGATACTGGGCAATCTCTTCCAGCTGACCTATAATGTGGTAGATTCAATCATTGCAGGCCGGTTTATCGGGAAAGAGGCCCTGGCAGCAGAGGGGACGGCCAGTCCTGTAATGAATATTGTAATTTTGGGTATTTCAGGCATATGTATGGGGGCCTCTGTGCTGATGAGTGAATTTTACGGGGCAGGGCATCAGGAAAAGGTAAAGAAGGAGATGGCTACAGTTGCACTGTTTGGCTGTTACTTTTCCCTTATAGTGGCGGCTCTGGGATGTGTTTTTTCAGGTCCACTGCTGAAAGCGCTCCATGTACCGGAGGAGATTTTAAGGATTGCCTCTGTATATCTTTCTATTATTTTTCTTGGAGCTCCTTTTACATATTTTTACAATGCAGTTTCGGCTGCCTTAAAGAGTGTGGGTGATTCAAAAACGCCTCTTAAATTCCTGGCCTTTTCCTCCATCCTGAATGCGGTACTTGATCTGATCTTTATCGGCGGACTGGGCTTTGGGATCGTGTGCTCTGCAGTGACAACGGTAGCTGCGGAGGCGGCATCAGCCATCCTCTGTATTGTGTATGTATACCGGAAAATTCCCATGCTTCAGCTGAAGAAAAATGAATTTGTTATGGATTCACAGCTCCTTCTTCAGACGCTGCGCTACGGAAGCGTCACTGCCCTGCAGCAGTCCTGTCAGCCCATTGGGAAACTGTTGATTCAGGGGGCGATCAATCCTCTGGGAGTGGATATGATAGCGGCCTTTAATGCGGTAAACCGGATTGATGACTATGCTTTTACGCCGGAGCAGAGCATTTCACATGGTATTACAACCTTTGTGGCCCAGAACCGGGGAGCAGGGAAAAAAGAACGGATCCGGGCGGGATTTAGGCGGGGGCTTATGCTGGAGGCGCTTTATTGGGTATTTATCTGTACGGTGATCACATTTTTAAAGGAGCCGCTGGTAGGTCTTTTTGTGACGGAAGGCAATGAGGCCATTGTAGCGATTGGAAGCAGCTATCTGGCAGTGATGGCCCTCTTTTACCTGTTTCCTGCTTTTACAAATGGCATTCAGGGCTTTTTCAGGGGAATGGGAAATATGGGCATTACCCTGATGGGTACAGTGATCCAGACCAGCCTGCGGGTCATATTTGTTTACATTCTGACTCCGAAGGTGGGAATGCAGGGCGTTGCCTATGCCTGCGCCATTGGCTGGGGCGTTATGCTTTTAGCAGAGGTTCCCTATTATTTCTGGTATATGCGCAGACATGACAATTGATAGCAGAAGAGCCTGCAAGCATGGCAGGCGAAAGAGAGAGGAGGTGTTGTTATTTGGAAAAAACAAAAACAGCGGATTTAGTGGAGGGAAATATTCCCAAAGCCATTATGGGGTTTGCCATACCGCTGCTGATAGGAAATCTGTTTCAGCAGCTGTACAATACGGTTGATTCATATGTGGTAGGAAATTTCGTGGGGACCAGCGCCCTTGCGGCAGTGGGGGCTTCCGGCTCCATTATAAATATGCTGGTGGGCTTTTTTATGGGGCTTTCAGCCGGTGCCGGCGTTGCTATTTCCCAGTATTTTGGCGGTGGCAGGGATAAGGATATGAGCGATGCTGTCCACAGCGCCATTGCGCTGACTGCATTTTTAGGGGTGGCTTTTACGATTTTGGGAATTGCATTTACAAGGCCCCTGCTTCATCTGATCGGGGTGCCGGAGGATGTGCTTCCCCATTCTACCCTGTATCTGACAATCTACTTTGGGGGCATTATATTTTCTCTTTTTTACAATATAGGAGCCGGAATCTTAAGGGCTATCGGGGATTCAAGGAATCCTTTGATCTATCTTGCAGTTGCAAGTATTATCAATACAGTGCTGGATTTTGTGTTTGTGTGCTATTTTGATATGGCCATTGCCGGCGTTGCGGTGGCTACGGTCATTGCCCAGGCGGCCAGCTCTACCCTTGTGCTTTATAAGCTGATGCATACAAAGGAGAGCTACCGGGTGGAGCTTGGTAAGATACGCTTCCACAAAAAGATGGTGCGCCGCATTATTTCCATTGGATTTCCGGCGGCTCTCCAGCAGAGTATTACGTCCTTTTCCAATGTAATTGTGCAGTCCTACATTAATTATTTTGGAACGGCAGCCATTGCAGCCTATTCTACAACGATCCGGATTGACAGCTTTCTGCAGATGGTCCTTCAGAGCTTCAATATGACGATTACAACCTTTGTGGGACAGAATATCGGCGCAGGCAAGTATAAGCGCGTAAAGCAGGGGATCCATTCCTCCTGGGCCATGTGCTCCGCCATTATTCTGGTGGGTGCTGTCTTTATGAACCTGAATGCAGAGCCGCTGGTTCGCATTTTTACCTCGGATGAAGATGTGATCCGTCTGGGCGGCCAGATGCTCCGTTTATTTACATTCTTTTACATTTCTCTTCCGGTCATACAGATATTAAACGGGGCGCTGCGGGGGGCCGGATGCAGCAAAGTGCCCATGTATTTTATGCTGGGATGCTTTGTGGTGCTGCGCCAGATCTATCTGATGATTGCGGTTCCAATGACAGAAAGCCTTATGGTTGTTATGGCTGGCTGGCCCATTACCTGGGTTATCTGTGCGATCGGCATGTTCCTGTATTACAGGAAGATGGACTGGAAGAAGTTTTTGCAGTAGATAAAGCAATGTATCATTCCAGACGCCGCCCAGCCCATGCAATGACCTGGTAAAGCATAGAGGATACAAAGCACAGAATAACAATGGAGGTTATGACCATAGTCATGGCAAAGGTCTGGGAACCATAGGTGATCAGGTAACCCAGGCCGGCCTTGGCAGAGAGGAATTCCCCTATGATCACCCCTACCAGGCAGAGGCCCACATTGACCTTCATGTTGCTCATGAGCATGGGAAGGGAGCCGGGCAGAAGTACCTTAAGCAGCACGTCCTTCCGGTTTCCCCCCAGGGAGTAGATCAGTGTGATCTGCTGCGGATCCATCTGGGAAAAGCCGGTGTACAGGGTCAGGATGGAACCGAATACAGCGACGGAAACAGCGGCGGTTACAACGGTTTTCATGTTGTTTCCAAGCCACACGATCAAAAGAGGGGCCAGGGCCGATTTTGGCAGGCTGTTTAACAGCACTAAATAGGGCTCAAGTATCTGTGCCAGGGGCCGGCTGGACCATAAAAGAAGGGCGGCAGCCAGGCTTAAAAGGGTACAGAAGAAAAAGCTTATAAGGGTTTCAAGCAGGGTAATTCCTGTGTGGAAAAACAGGCTTTTATCTGCGGCCATTGAAATAAGGCATTTGAAAATCAAAACAGGGGAGCTGAAAATAAAGGCGTCAATCCATTGAAGGGTGGCAGCCAGCTCCCACAGTGCAAGAAAAAGTACCAGCAGCATTAGCCGTAAAAGGCGTATCTGCCGGTGCTTTTTTTCTTCCTGGGCTATATAGGCCTGCTGGGACAGGGAGGCAGATTTGCAGTTTACAGACATTTTAAGGCCCTCCATACTTCGTTGAAATAAACGGAAAATTCCGGGCAGTTGCGCCGCTTTAAGGGGCCGGAGGCCTCCGGAGGAAATGCAATAGGGAGGACGGCCCTGACCTGTCCGGGCCTGTGGCTTAGGACAATGATGCGGTCTGCCACGCTGATCGCTTCGGACAGATCGTGGGTTACGAGGAGGGCTGTTTTTTTTGTGCTGCGTATGATGGAGCTTATATCGTCACAGACGGACAGCCGTGTTTCGTAGTCCAGGGCGGAGAAGGGCTCATCTAAAAACAGGATATCCGGCTTTAATGCCAGAGTCCGAATCAGGGCAGCCCGCTGACGCATGCCTCCGGAAAGCTGTGAGGGGCGTACATATTCAAAGCCTGCAAGCCCGTAGGAGGACATCATGTTAAGCAGCTCTTCCTTGGCCTCTTTATCCAGGCGGTGCTGGATTTCCAGTCCAAGTGCTGCATTGGAAAAAATGCTTCTCCATTCAAAAAGATGGTCCTTCTGCAGCATATAGCCAAGGACTGCGCCGGACTGCTCAGAGGGCGCGCCGTCAATGAGGATGGAGCCTTTTTCGGGTTTGGCAAGGCCGCATAACAGTGACAGCAGGGTGGATTTACCACAGCCGGAGGGGCCTACGATCGCCGCAAATTCTCCCTCCGGTATTTGAAATGATATATCAGAAAGGGCCAGCGTTTCCCCATCCATAGAATGGTAGGAATAACTGACCCCCTTTACTTCCAGTTTGGGAACCATAAAAAACTCCTTTCTGTAAAACGGTTTCCTTAAACCCAATATATGAATTGGGAGGTAAAACCGTTCATGGAGAAAGGAGCCTGTGTTTTAGGATGCGTCTGAAGGGGCAGCTGCTTCCGGACTTTCCTGGGCAGCCATGGCCTCATCCTGCGATTTTTGATAATCCCAGGTAACCGGAGTTGGCCGGGAGGGATCAAAAACAGCTTCAGCATCAAAAAATTCGCTTAATTTCTTTTTTGCAGGATCGGCCTGTATCATGTCCTCGTAAATGCGGTAGCCGTCCAGGTTGATCCGGGCCATTCGCAGGTGGTCATTTCCTTTCTGCATCCAGCTGGTCTTGCTGGCATCCACATTGCAGAAGTAGCGGAAGCCCTTGGAGAACAGGTAGGAAAAACGCGGATTGTCGGCAGAATAGGGATGCCAGTCAGCCACATCATTTCCGTAAGGATAGAGAAGGATGTCGGTGGGTCCGATCAAGGATTCAACCTCTGCCTCCCATTTGTCGGTGTCTGTTGTAAAGCGCTGGTCAGAGATGGCAAAGCCTTCTTGGGGGTTGGCAGCCAGGCCAAGCTGGAGATGGCCCCAGCTGTGGGATGCCAGCTCCCAGCCGTTATCCTTGAGATTTTGGGCAATGGCTGCCGCCTGCTGCCGGTCTGCCTCATAGGTGGGGCTGTCTGCATAGGCAGAAGAGGTGCGGTAGCCGAAGATGCCTTCATAGCCTGTAAGTGCAATAATAGCCCGGGCACCCTTATAGGAAAAATCAGGATGCTCCTGGATAAAGTCCTCCAGCAGAGGAATCAGATCGTAGGAACCAGTTGATACAGAGCCGTCTTCCATCTTCATTTCACAGGTGGGTTTTCCGTCCTCGCCGATAACAAGGCGGCTTGCAAATCCATCCCCATCCATATAAGGGTAGTAACACACATCATCCTGGGACATGACAAAAGGCTTTTTGCCTTCCGGAAGCATGATCGTATTCCAGGAGAAAACAGGATTTCCGCTTTCGTCTGTGGTTTCCCCTGCAATGTCATGGAGCCGCACAAGCACATAGCCCCGCTTATGCATTTCTTCCAGGATTTTCATAAATTCATCCCGGGTAGTCATGACGGAATTGTAGCCCCCTGCGTCGCTGTCGCCGTCAAAGGCCTTGGCTGTGTCCATAATAAGGGAATGGAAAAATACATGAGGTACATTTTTTACATCTGCAGGAACCAGGGCTGCCTTTTCTGCTTCATAGCGGGACATGGCCTCTGCGATCCGGGGATCTGCGGTATCCTGTCCGCTGGAGGTTAAAACTTCAGCAGCCCTGTCATAGTCATAGCCTGCAGCAATAAAATCAGCCTGGGAAATCAGGCGATCGATTTCATCCAGGGGCTCCTGGGAATCAGGGGAGCCGGATGAGGGGCTGCCGGAAGCGTCTGTTTTACCTGGTGCCGCCTCCTGGGAAGAGGCTTCTGCTATGGTAGTCTGGCTTGGGCCCGGTTTTCGGGAACGGACAAAACGGTATAATCCAAATATGCCCCCGCCTAATAGAGCCGTCAGTACCAGCATTGCAAGCATAGTGGGAAGATGGCGTGAAAGACGTTTGAATTTCTGGATTTTTTTACGCGCCTGACGGCGCCGGAAATCATTTCTGCTCATAAAACACCTCTTAAATATAAGTACTTATAAGCTAGTATATCATAAACTGCCGGTGGTTTGTATAAAAACTTATTGCCAGAAACCGGTGCATTTTGAGTTAAGGTAACAGTTCAGCTCAGGGGCATCTTCTTAGTGCGGCTGCATCGCACTAAGAAGCATCGGATGTCCATCCGATGTGAAAATTGATGTAGAAATCCACTTACAAGCAAGCTTGACGTGAATTTTTACATCAATTTTCCCGCCCCCTGAACTGTTACGAGTTAAGTTGGAATTGAATTTCACTGCCAATCGTGATACCATCAATGGTATAAGGGATGTATGATCCTAAAACAAAGGAGAGTGTATTGTATGGCAGAATTAGTAAAAGACACAAATTGTGCATATTGCATGCAGGGAGAGATGGTGGCAAAATTTGCTTACCCCATATGCGAAATGAAAACAGGATTCCTTTATGTATTTAAGGAGCAGAGCAAAAAGGGAAGAGTGGTATTTGCCCATAAGAAGCATGTGGGAGAGCTTATTGAGCTGACAGATGAGGAGAGAAATGAATTTTTTGCTGAGATCGCCCAGATCGCAAGAGCGGTCCATAAGGTTTATCATCCGGACAAGGTAAACTACGGAGCTTACGGCGACACTGGCCATCATCTTCATTTCCATCTTGTACCAAAGTACAAAGGCGGGGAAGAATGGGGCGGCACCTTTGAGATGAACAGCGGTCGCACGATCCTCACAGATGAGGAATATGAAAAAATGGCAGAGGAAATCCGCGCTGCTTTAAAGGAAGTATAGTAAAAGTGCATATGGCATTGTCTCCTTCCATATAAATTAAGTAAGAAAGAATACGTTGGAGGGGATAATGAAACGAATTATCCTTCTTGTATGGCTTTGTGTTATACTGGCCTTAAACCCGGCTGCAGCTTATGCCCGGGAACCTCTTATTTCTATACCGACTCAGTCACCTCAGGCGGAAGCTGCCCTCAATGTGCAGTCTCCGTCTGCTGTGCTTATGGAGGCTTCAACCGGCCAGATCATTTATGAAAAAGGCGCAGATGAAAAGCGGAGCCCGGCCAGCGTGACGAAGGTTATGACGCTGATCCTCATTTTTGATGCCCTTCAGTCCGGAAAGATCCAGCTTACCGATTCTGTAACAACCAGTGCCTATGCCAAATCCATGGGCGGTTCCCAGGTGTTTTTGGAGGAGGGGGAGGTGCAGACGGTGGAAACCCTCATAAAGTGTATTGTGATCGCCTCTGGAAATGATGCGTCGGTAGCAATGGCAGAGCACATCTCCGGTACGGAGGAGGCCTTTGTACAGCAGATGAATGAGCGCGCAGCAGGTCTTGGCATGACAAATACATGGTTTGAGGACTGCTGCGGCCTGACTGTATCGCCGGAGCATCTCACAACAGCAAGGGATATTGCCATTATGAGCCGGGAGCTGATCAACCGTTATCCCCAGATACATAATTATTCTACTATATGGATGGAAAACATGACTCATGTGACAAAACAGGGGACAAAGGAGTTTGGCCTGTCAAATACCAATAAGCTTCTAAAGATGGCAGCCGGTTTTACAGTGACAGGCTTAAAAACAGGCTCTACCTCTGCGGCAAAATATTGTTTAAGTGCTACGGCCCAGAAGGATGGGGTGCGGCTGATCGCAGCTATTATGGCTGCACCGGATTACAAGGTCAGGTTTACAGATGCCAGGAATATGCTGAACTATGGATATGCATCCTGCCGCCTTTATGAGGACAGGGAACCACCGGTTTTGGAACCCCTTGCAGTCGTTGGGGGAGTGGAAAACCAGGTGCCTCTTGCCTACGAAGGTATTTTTTCTTATCTCGGCATGAAGGGTGAAGCGCTGGAGCAGGTAGAAAAACAGCTGGTGCTGAAGGAGGTCCTTCCAGCTCCCGTAGAGCCTGGACAGGAGGCAGGGAGCCTGGTCTATTCTCTGAACGGCGCAGAGCTTGGCCGTCTGAGGATCCTTACAGCGGGGACTGTAAGAAAGGCAGGTTATATCGATTACATTAAAAAGCTCTGGAAGTGCTGGAAGCTCTGAGTGCAAGAGTGATAAAAGAGCAAAGGGCGCCGCTTTATCCGGTAAAAGGAAAAGCGGCGCTTTGTTTATGTGGTGCAGAGGCCTGCTATTTTGCAGAATTGGAGAAATCTGTAGTTACCAGTTTTTCGTAAGGGGCTGCTTCTTTCAGCTCTCCGGCTTCCTCCAGGATATGCTGCAGAAGCTGGAAACTCTCTTTTTTAAATACGGTATCTTCCTTCCAGGTGTCCTGATTTTTATAGCGATCCACGATCAGGGAAATTTTTTCAGTGGGAGTTTCCTTGAACTGGGGGCTGATAACTGCTGCAATTTCCTGGGAAGAGTGGGAAT
>OLRK01002700.1_pt1 | contig 10587 bp, 7 predicted proteins | sample 1672911 | NCBI WGS metagenome assembly OLRK01 (sample SAMEA3136736, study PRJEB25190) | human gut metagenome | biome: human gut; feature: human-associated habitat; material: faeces | place: Austria | collected 2013
GTCATCGACAAGGCCATGCGGGAGCACTGGGCAAACCCTTCCAGCCTGTACGGTCCGGGCGCGCGCAGTGAGGAGGCTCTGAACGCCGCCCGCGCCGCCGTGGCGCGCACGCTGGGCTGCAAAAGCCGGGAACTGTACTTTACCTCCTGCGGCAGCGAGAGCAACAATCTGGCGCTGCTGGGCGCGGTGCAGACCCGCACCTTCGGCAAGGGCATCGTAGTGTCCGGCTTTGAGCACCCCAGCGTGCAGCGGCCGTTGGAGCGGCTGGCAAAGCAGGGCTACGACGTTACCGTGGTAGCTCCCCGGGCAGACGGCACGCTGGACATTGCCGCCATGCTGGAGCGGGTGGACAAGAACACCATCCTTGTGGCCTGCATGATGGTGAACAACGAGATCGGTACCCGCAACGATGTGGAGCGCCTTGCCGCCGAGGTAAAGCGCCGCAACAGCCGCACCATCGTCCATGTGGACGCAGTGCAGGCGTGGATGCGTGTACCCATCAAGCTGGACAACATCGATACGCTCTCGGTGAGCGGCCACAAAATCCACGCACCCAAGGGCATTGGTGCGCTTTACCTTTCCGACCGGCTGGTGCAGGCCTTCCAGCCGCCCTATCTGGGCGGCGAGCAGGAGCGGCAGATGCGCCCCGGCACCGAAAACCTGCCCTATGCCATGGGTCTGGCCGCAGCGGCTACCCGTCTGGCAAAGACCATGAAGAGCCGGGACACTGCCATGCGTGCGCTGAACCGGCAGCTGCGGGAGGGGTTGAAAGCCTTCCCGGAGGTAGTCATCAACAGCCCGGAGAACGCCGTGCCCGAGGTGCTGAACTTCAGCGAGATGTGCATCAAGAGCGAGACCATGCTGGCTTTTCTGGCCGAAGAGCAGATCTACGTTTCCTCGGCCAGCGCCTGCGGCCGCGGTCAGCCCAGCCACACGCTGGCAGCCATGGGGCGCGATCCGCTTGCCATCGACACCGCCATCCGGGTGTCCTTCTGCGCCGACAACACCCCGGAGGATGTGGATGCTTTCCTCAACCGCTTCGAGGACGGCATGAAGCATTTGCAGAAGATCAGAAAGTAAAAACGGAAGCCGTTCTATGGGAAGATGCAGTTTGCCTACGCGACCCCGATTTGTGAAAGAGTGAATGGAAAATGACCGCAGTCATTTTCCATTCACAGATAAAAATAATTCATCCGCTGAATATGGCCAGAGCGAAAGCGGAGGCCATTATAAATCCCACATCAGGAGATGCAACATTTATGAAGGAAATTATTATGGGCTATCAGGGTGAGATGTCCCTGAAAGGCCTCAATCGCAACCAGTTCGAAGCAGCCATGATGAAGATCCTGCGCTACCGCCTTAAGACGGTGGGCAAGTTCAAGGTGTACTGCACCCAGTCTACCTTTTATATGGAGCCCGAGGAAGAGGACGTGGATATGGATCTGGCCTTTGAGCGGGTCAGCAAGGTGTTCGGCCTTGCTGCGCTCAGCCGCGCCGTGGTGTGCGAAAAGGATTTTGATACCATCTGCCAGACCGCCGAGGACTATCTGGGCAGCGCGCTGCACGGCATCCGTACCTTCAAGGTGGAAGCTCGCCGCGCCGATAAGACCTACCCCATGACCAGCCCGGAACTGATGCGGGAACTGGGCGCTTACCTGCTGGGCAAGCACAACTACCTGAAGGTGGATGTGCATAACCCGCAGTTTAAGGTCATCGTGGAAATTCGCGATTACGGTGCGTATATTCACGGCCCGAAAATACAGGGCGAGGGTGGTCTGCCCGTGGGCACCAGTGGCCGTGCCCTGAATATGCTCTCCGGCGGCATCGACAGCCCGGTGGCGGCCTATCGTATGGCAAAGCGCGGTCTGGCACTGGACCACATCCATTTTGCGTCCCCTCCGTATACTTCTGAGCGCGCAAAACTGAAAGTAAAAGCTCTGGCGCAGCTCATCACCGTGTATACCGGCAGTGCCAACCTGTTCGTAGTGCCCTACACAAAACCCCAGGAATACATCCGGGATAATGCCCCGGATGTGCTGTTCACGGTGCTGATGCGCCGCAGCATGATGCGCATTGCAAACGTGATCGCCAAAAAGCAGGGCTGTGAAGCGCTGGTCACCGGCGAAAGCCTGGCACAGGTGGCAAGCCAGACCGTCAAGGCGCTGCAGTGCACCGATGCTGCACAGGACCTGCCCATCCTGCGCCCGCTCATCGGTATGGACAAGACCGAGATCATTGAGACCTCCCGCCATATCAATACCTTTGAGACCAGCATCCTGCCCTATGAGGACTGCTGCACCATCTTCACCCCGCCGCACCCGAAGATCCGCCCCGAGCTGGAGGAGATCCTTGCCGCCGAAGCCGCCATGCCCGGCCTTGCCGCGCTGGAAGCTGAAGCCGCAGAGCAAACCGAGCGCATCCGGGTGCGCATCACCGATCAGGTAGAATTCGAGGGTTGATTTGTCCATGACAGCAGAGATCATCAGTGTGGGTACCGAGCTGCTGCTCGGCAACATTCTTAACACCAATGCCCAGTACCTCAGCCGGGAGCTGGCTGCGCTGGGCATCACCGTCCGGCGGCAGAGCACCATCGGCGATAACCATGACCGTCTGGCGGATTTTGTCAACGAGGCAAAGCAGCGGTGCGACCTGCTGGTGTTCACCGGCGGGCTGGGCCCCACGGCGGACGACTTGACCAAGGAGACGGTGGCCGCCTGCTTTGGCGACACCCTTACCTTTGACCCGGAGGAGTGGCAGAAGATCGTGGACTTCTTTACCCGCACCGGGCGCGAGACCACCCCCAACAACCGCAAGCAGGCCATGGTGCCGGTGCATGGGCATAAGGTGGTCAACCACCACGGCACCGCGCCGGGCGCATGGTTCGAGCAGGACGGCCGCTGTGCCGTGCTGATGCCCGGCGTGCCCCATGAGATGAAGGCCATGTGGGAGGAAAGCGTACGCCCGCTGCTGCTGGCGCGGCAGAGCTGCGCCCTGCACAGCCTGACGCTGCGGGTGCTGGGCGGCGAGAGCAATCTGGAGTACCGGGTGCGTGCGCTGCTGGAAAACCCGAACCCCACCGCCGCCATCTACTGCAAGACCGGCGAGTGCGAGATCCGCATCACCGCCCGGGCGCAGAACGACGCCGAGGCGCAGACCATGTGCCGCGCCTACGCCAAAAAGTTCTATGATCTGCTGGGCGATGCGGTGTATGATGAGGATGTCGCCGGGTTGGAAGAGACGGTGGTGCATACGCTGCAGGCCAACGGCCTGACCATTGCCACCGCCGAAAGCTGCACCGGCGGCATGATCGCCCAGCGCCTGACCAGTGTGTCCGGCGCAAGCGAGGTGTTCGGCTACGGCTTTGTGACCTACTGGGAGCAGGCCAAGGCGAAGCTTGTCGGGGTGGACCCGGCGGTCATTGCGCAATATAATGTGGTGTCGGCTCCCGTGGCGGCGCAGATGGCGCTGGGCGCGGCAAAGGCCGCCGGTGCAGATATCGCAGTCAGCGTTACCGGTCTGGCAGGCCCCGGCGGCGGCGATGCCGTCCGGCCTGTGGGCACGGTGTATCTGGGCGCTGCCCGGGGAGATAAGGCGTATGTGAAGAAGTTGTTCGTCTCCCGCCCGGACCGTGCGCTCATCCGCGCCCGCGCCGCACAGACTGCGCTGGAACTGGCGCTGCGTCTGGCACAGGGCAAGACCCCTGCCGGTACGCAGGTGCTGGCCGAAAGCGCACAGCATGACCCCGCCGCCCTGACCGCCTTGGACGAGACCCTGCGGGCAGAGTAAGGGCGGCCCCTGCGGCCGCAGGGGGGATGCGTCATGACAAATAAGGAAGAGCGCCCGGCAGGCTGCGTGCTGCGGCTGTTCGGTGCACCGGAGCAGACCGTGCAAAAGGCTGTGGAAGCCCTGCCGGACACTTGGCAGGGCACGGTGCACTGCCGCAGCCGGGGTGCGGAAACACTGGTGGCGCTGCAAAGCAGCACCCCGCAGCAGCTGCACCGGGCGGTACAGCAGTTGCGGACAAGCCTTGCCCCGGCACTGTACGGGGAAGGGGAGCAGACCCTTGCCGCTGCCGCAGTGCAGGCGCTGGAACAGCACCGCAAGCTGCTGGTGTGCAGTGATACCGCCGCAGGGGCGCTGCTGGAGACCCGGCTGGAAAACCTTCCCGGCGCGGAAAAGGTGTTCGATTTTGGCGCCATGAGCTACGCCAATACCGCGCTCACCGCCCGGCTCAGCCGCAAGCTGCGCAAGGCACCGCAGGCAGAGCCTGCCCGCACACTGGCGCGGGTGCAGGTCATGCAGAAGCTGACCGGTGCCGCGCTGGCGGTGGGCTGTGTGGAACTGCCCCAAAGCCGTCTGCTGCTGGTGGGCGGTAAAAAGGGCTGCTGGCTGCGGTGTGTAGCGCCGGACGAGAACCCCGGGCTATGGCTGCTGGATATGCTGCGCCGCGCCGCCTGCGGTCTGCCGCAGGCAGGGGGCACAAGCTGGCAGCCCTACGGCAAAGCCGTACCGGATGCAACCCTGACCCCTGCCTCCCTCACGGCGGCACCGCCCGCGCAGCCGCGCCCGAAGCGCCGCAGGCTGGGCAAGGCACTGGTGGTGCTTTTGCTGCTGGCACTGGCAGCACTGGCTGCGGGCTGGTACTATACCGGCGGCGACCTTGCCGCCCTGCCTCAAAAACTGCAGAGCCTTGGCGCAGAAAGCCTGCCCCACGCCGGGGCAAAGCTGGTGTGAGCGCTGCGTTGGCGCTTTCACTTTCAATAGAGAAAAAACCAAGCCCGGAGGGTTCGTAAACCTTCCGGGCTTGGTTTTTGCACTGGCGTCCCCGATGTGATTCGAACACACGGCCTTCCGCTTAGGAGTAGGGGCTGAAGCCATAAATCCTAGGCAAAAGTAGGTAAAACAAGTAACGTTTTATCAATTGATTTTTTGTTGCGCTGTCAATCTGAGTAAAGAACACAAACCCCGAAATAAAACGAGTAAAAGGCTTTTCATTAGCAGAAAATTAGCAGAGCTAATGAAAAGTGGAAGGTTCATTGTAAAATGCCCACCTTTCATTAGCTGGGAAGTGTACGTTTCCCTACGGATATTTGCTTGTTTAGCATTCGTGAACCAGACCATACAGCCGTAGCTGGTGTGATGGACAAATGTTTTCAATAGAAAAAGACCAGAGCTTTCTGCGAGAAAACTCTGGTCTATGTAACAGTGCGAATGGAAATGCGCATTGTCTTGTAAAAGGAAGGGGCTTATGGTATTCTTACGGGAGTAAAGGCACTGGATGCAAGGAACTTTGCGTGATTTTAGGAGTGTGCGATGGAAAAGAAATTTAATATTGTAGTCGGTGAAGATGGAACTGTAAAACTCCCAGATGCGGTTCTGGAAAAACTTGAAGTCAAACCCGGAGAGGAAGTTCGCTTCGAGGTAGATGACAATTTCTATGCAGTCAGGCTTCTATCGCGGATAGAAGCTGAACGCTTGGATTACTTGAATTGGATGCATAATAAACATTGCCCCTCTATTGAGGAAATGATTGCAGAGTCGAGAAAACAAGCCACTCAGAACATTGTGATCTCCCGTATCCTTGATGGGATGCCGGCAGAAAAAATCGCAGAAGGCTATGAAGTTTCACTCGATTATGTAAAACAGCTTACACATCAGCTGAAGATGGACATAGAGGAAGCTAAGGCGAAAAAACACAAAGAAACGGGATCATCCTAAAACAGATAGCGGCAGTTTTCCATATACGGAAAACTGCCGCTGTTTATGTATAGAGGCTTATAGGTTCTTTGCAAGATTTTTAATGAGTGTAGCCATAGAGGGGTCAGCCAGCAGTTTAGCAAGAGCTGCTGCCGCATCTGTATCGACGGGACTGGCTTTGGGAGTGGATTGCTCTGCGCGAGGGAGGACTTCAGGCTCTGCACCATGATGCTGATAGAAGAAATCGTCGAATCGTTGTGCGTTCAAACGCCGATCATCATCCAGAATGTGTGCGTACTGCTCGGTGACCATCGAAGCCTGTGCATGACCGGAATCGCCCTGCACGGCTTTGATATCGCCGCCGTTCAGCTTGAGCTTGTATGTAATGCTGGAGTGTCGGAAGCTGTGGAAAACCACTTTGGGGAGATCGTTTTCCTCAATCAGCTGCTTCAATGCACCGTTAATGGTGGATTGTTCGGTCGGCATTCCCAGCGGGCCGGCAACCACGAGATTATAGTCTGCATACTCTGCACCCAGTGCGTCCTTTGTCATGTCCTGCTCGGCTTTATAGTGGACAAGCATTTCAGCAACTGTTTTGGGGAGAAAAATGGTTCGGATACTGCTGTCTGTTTTAGGGCTTTTCAGAACCTGGACCGTGGTGCAGCGGGAACTCAGCGAGGGAAAACGAGTGATGACATTTTTATTTTCCAAGGCGTTCAGCGAAGCAATATCTACACGCTGCAATTCCTTATTTATGTAAATGGAGGCTCGCCCGGCTTCAATGCTTTCGGGGGAGATATCCACACAATCCCATGTCAGACCGAGCAATTCCCCTAAGCGCAGGGAACAAGAGAAGGAGAGGTTGATGCAAAGCCGGAGCCGTGGATCATCACAGACTTCTAAGGCATGGAACAGGGTCTCGGCAGTCCAGATATCACGCTTCTTTGCAGTGTATTTGGGCAAGGTGGCATAAATACAGGGATTCTTTTTCATAAGTTCCCACTTTACAGCCTGCTCAAAGGCACTTCTCAAAATTTTGTGAACCGAACGAACCGTGCCGGGAGAAACGTATTGATGCTGACGCTTTCCACACATAGGGTCAACGGCTTCGTATTTAAGCAGCCGCTGATAATATCCCTCAATTACGCGGGTGGTGAGATCTTGCAGCTTCATTGAGCCGATAAGCGGTTCTATGTAGTTTGAAATCAGTGCAGTGTTTGATTGATAGGTTGAAAGTGCCCATTTGGTTCTTCCGTACAGGGTGACGTATTCTTTAAGCAGGTCTTTTAGAGTTCGGCACTGGGGTGCCACAAAGGTACCGACGGATTCTTTGTATTCGACCTCTTTCTTACGGTTTTTGGCATCTGCAAGGTCGGTAAAGGTTTCCCATTTCTGCTTTAGCGTTCCATTAGTGTGTTTGTAGGTATAGACAACGCAGTATCGGTTATTGCGTTTGACAATGCTAGCCATTATACATCCTCCTCTACTTTACGTTTGGACTTCAGAACTTCATCGAAAGCATCTTTTTGGATGCGTTTTACTCTTCCCAACTTCATCGTTGGAATTCCTTCTTTGAGAACCCACGAGTCAAGTGTTGGGCGGCTGATTCCGTAAAAAGCCTGAATTTCCTGAAAACTGTAGTATTTCCCATTCTTGGGACATTGCAGTTTTAGCGGCGGCTCCTCATGCGTTTCTTTTTTCGGTTTTTGAAGTTGGTATGTAGATTGGCTTTTAAGCCATGCCTTAAAACTTTTTTTGGTAATGCGCGGCCTGTCGGCCACGCGCTCAATGACGAAACAATCTCGGTATTTTTTGCAATCAAGAATCCCATAAACATTCTTGCGTGGGATACCGAGTAGTTTTGCCATTTCCGGGATGGAGATGGTTTGCGCTTCAATCTCCCGGTCACGCTCACGGTCGGCTGCTGTGCGGTAGCGACTTTGTGATCGGTACCACCGCTCAAAGTCCTCTTTGGGAATTCTCATACAGAAGTCTGCCGTTTCTGTTTTCAACTTGCCCTGTCGGATGAGTGTATAGATCGTTTCGGGTTTCACCTTCAATATCTCGGCGGCGTCAGGAACGGAATAGGACCGTTTGCAAAGTTCCTCGCCCGGTGGCGAACCATTGACCTTATGATATTTGACCTGATTGGCATACCATTTCTCAAAGCTGGAAATAACGATACGCCTTTTGTCGTTTATCAGAATGACTTCAAAGAGATTCTTATGAAGCAGCCAATAGCTATCTGTTTTGCCAAGGCCGAGAAGCTGCCGCATCTCACGAACCGACATGGTGGTTTTGGTAGTGGCAGGTTCAGCTTTTCCGTATAAGGGAGCCGAAGTATTCCGCATATCATCCATGAAAGACACCTCTCTATCTATGTAAAAGTTTAGCCGGGATTTCTCATCCCGGCTAAAGAATAGCAGATTTCGCGTGAAATGTTGAGGATGTCAAACAGCAGGATTGCGTTCAACAGTGCCATCATTGAGCCATGCTTCAAAGCTGGCTTTGGAAATACGGTAAGCGCCGCTTACCTTGAACCAGCGGAATTCGTTCTGCTTCAGTAGACGGTAGACAGTGGGACGGCTCAGGAGCAGCATTTCCATCAGGTCTTCTACGGTATAGCAGCGGCTGTCCTTTGCTGTGGAAACAGGGGAGGAAACCGAGTTGGGCGAAGGTTCTTCATGGATAATCATTGGATAATACCTCGTTAAATATACTTAAAGTTAAAACTTGAGCGGCAATGCAGCCCGGCGGCTGCCACCATTATAAATAGTATAGACCTGCTGAAGGTACTTCGTCTTGCCGGGAAGGCTTACGCCTGCGGTTCGTGCAAGGCGAAAAATCGTGAATGCATCGACCTGCCGCAGTTTGGCAATCAGACGGCTTTTACTGTATTCGGAGTGGTACAGTTCTACAAAGCGGCAGATGCCGAGCAGATTTGCAGAACTCATGGAATCAGGTTCTCCGTCCCACGCATTCAGCAAAACATCAAGGGATTCGATATACAGTTCAGGACCAAGCCGGATGAATTCGTGATAGGCGGTTGCGATGCAGCTGATCCGCTGCTTGCCCCGGCCTTCTTCAAAAGAAAGATGAACGCCAGCCAATTCGGTGGCCTGCTGGAATGCAACGGCAGCAGGCTCCCCTGCAAAAATCAGGGCACGGAGCTTCTGCCCTGCACTCAGCCGTTCCGAAATGCCTGTCTGCTGTGCAAACAGGAGGGCTTCTTCTCGTTCTGTCATACCAAAATAAACCTTGCAGCGAATCTGCAAATCTTCGCCGCCGTTCAGAAATTTCCGTGCAGCGATGGTGTTCTGTCCGTCCATCACATAGTAGTGACCATCCCGGAAGCTGATCTTCGGCTCATTGGCAACCCGCTCGTCAAATTCTTTTGCGATGCGGGCAACACGAGCGGGGTGAAGAGCACGCTGATAAGTGTCGCGCGGCACGATCAGTTCGCTGCTGTTCAGGCACATCTCATGGTAAGGTTTTACAACTGCGTTCATCATAAAGGAACCTCCTTCTTCTTTTGCAGAAAATCAATTCCTGATTGGATAATCAAACCGATTTTCTTCTTTTCGTTATCGGATAAGTGAAAACTGGAATACCGTTCATAACAGATATTCCAGCGGAACATAAGCGATTGAAGTGCATCATCCAGTTCTGCGACCATGAACTCAACAGAAGATTCTGTTGGGGTGGAGAGCATCCTTTCCGATATCTGCTCAATGCTATGTAAATCGCCTTTTGTGTGCTTGGCGAGAGCAGGGGGCTGACTGTTCAGCACCCGAAGATTCTGAAACTGCTGGGAGAGCAGCTCTTTTGCAGCGGCGAGAACATCCTCCTGCGGAGGAGCCGTAAGGTATTTTCGGAATGACTTGTATCCAATGAAACCAAAGCTGTATTGCAGACACACTGACACTTGCCGCATTTCATATTTGGACAGGTGCCCAAGGTAGCTTAACACTCTGGATTTATCTGCAGGGCGCGGGCTTTCGCAAATCGCCATAGATGGCGCACTCAAAAAACGATTGTGCAGAATAAAATGCGTTGGCATATTTCGCTTTTTGATCTGTGTTGTCAGCGGAACGACCAGAAGAACATTGGAATAAAAATTACCGTCATCGTTTTGGACAACAATGGCAGGTCGGATGCCGCCTTGCTCGGAACCGCTGTAAGGATTCAGATCCATCATGTAGACATCCCCGCGCTTGTACATCCAGTTTGCGGGCATAGGCGGATACTCTTTCTCTTTTTTACCTCGTGTGGCCAATTTGGATTTCTCCTTTCTATCCGTATATGTAACAGTGGGCTGCTCGCACAGCCCACCCTACTATCTCAAACAGCAAATTGCTGTGATTTATAGTTCTATACCTTTCCGTATTTGTCCCCGACATCCCCGGAAACCGAAAACTCTGTTTTCGTGTGGGAAATCTTTCAGCCGTCCGGCAGCGTACCGAATCCATAGGGTTCTCACCTCTCCGTGGTTCTCACCGAGCTGCCCGAAGGCAGAAGTATCATTATTCTGTGATGGCTCTTAGCTATGGAGAAGCTGTCATCCATTTACCGTCAACCTACCGCTCATTCCCTCAGTGGGAGATCATCGCATTTGTTACGGACGTGGCTCATCATCACAGGAACGTGACTGAAGAATGCGTGTTCAATTTTCAAGGGGCGGGATAGCTTGAGGGCTGCTTTGAACGCTTGCCGAAGCTATGGCTGTATTGTAACCGATGCGGAACGAAATGAACAGGAACTCAGAGTTCACAATTTTTGAGGAAAATAGGAAGTATCGTTCCTGTTTCTCGATGAGCCGTCAAAAATATATTTCCTGACTTTATGTAAGAAATGAAGTATTATACTCGTAAGAAACTAACTTACGAGTAT
>OLRK01002714.1_pt1 | contig 10520 bp, 10 predicted proteins | sample 1672911 | NCBI WGS metagenome assembly OLRK01 (sample SAMEA3136736, study PRJEB25190) | human gut metagenome | biome: human gut; feature: human-associated habitat; material: faeces | place: Austria | collected 2013
AAGCTACGATCTGTACCTGCATTATGAGGACGAAGCGCCGGCGGAGCTGGTAGAACAATATCAGGCGGGAATGAAGCGGATTCTGAAACAGGAGCCGATGCAGTATGTTTTAGGTTACTCCTGGTTTTACGGCTATCGGTTTCAGGTTAATGAAAATGTCCTGATCCCCCGCCCGGAAACGGAAGAGCTGGTCGCGAATATCCTGGCGGATCTGGATGAATATTTCGCAGAGGCAAAAACAATCGACGCGGTGGATATCGGAACCGGCAGCGGCGCGATCGCGTTGTCGCTGGCCAAGGAAGAACCCAAAATCCGCATGAGCGCTACGGATATCAGCGCGGAAGCGGTAGAAGTGGCGAAAGCGAATGCTGCGAGCTTAGGCGTTGACGTGAAGTTTCTGGTCGGCGATATGGCACAGCCGGTGATTGACGCGGGAATGAAGGTTGATCTTCTGATCTGCAATCCGCCGTACATTCCGCAGGAGGAAACGCTGGAAGCTTCGGTTAAGGATTATGAACCGCACGTCGCACTGTTTGGCGGCGAAGACGGCTTGAAGTTTTACCGTCAGGTCTTCGCGGCCGCACCGCAGGTGCTGAAGGACAAAGCGATGATGGCGTTTGAAATTGGCTGGAATCAGAAGGCGGCGCTGTTGGCGGAGGTCAGAAAAACCTTCGGCGATGTGCGCGCCGAGGTGGTCAAGGACATCAATGGCAAGGACCGGATGTTGTTCGTCTACTTCAATCTGTAAGCTTGTTCTGTGCAAGATCTTGGTATAAAAATGGAAAATCCGTCCATCCTGAAAGCAACAGGAAGGACGGTTTTTTTATGAAGAAGCTGATGGTAATGATGAGTCTATGTTTGTTCTGTTCCCTTTGTACGATCGTCGGGGAAACAGAAGAAGTTCGGTTTCAGATTCAGGCGGATTCCCGTGTTCATGAAGAAGCCGGCCTGAAAAATCAGATCTATGCAGTATACTCCGAATTAACTGACGGTGTGGACACAGAGTCCCGTCCGGTGATCGTCGCCCAGAATATCAAACGATTTGAAGTGAACGAGGACATCCGTGCGGAATATCAGAATAACACCGTGGTGATCACGCAGGGGTACGGCAAAGGCAGCCTGATCCATGGCAGCTTCGACGCGTTCAGCTGCGGACGCCCGGTGAAACCAAAATCCTGGATAGCGGAACTATTCGGACATGAATAATCAATTCAGGTTTATCGAGGAGCTTAAACGCATTCGTGTTCAAGAAAGCGCAGACATGAGCGCGTTATTAAAAAGATTAAAAAGAAATAAAACAATTTTATTGAAAGGTCTATGGCTCAAAGATGGATCGACGGTCAACACATTTAACGAATCTATTTTCCAAAAATGAATATTTTTCAAAATTGGAAAATAGGATGGTTTTCTCATCAGGTCAAAGTTGATCGCAAGGGTATTTACAAATTTGATTTTTCAAGATATGATAAATAGGCTCATAGAGTAGGAAGGAACAGGGACTGAGGTCGTTTCTTCCGTTTTTTATTTTGTAGGGAAAAGAATTCGTTTTATAATTTGAATGAGATCTGCGGAGATTGAAGAAAGACCATTCCAAACTATGAAACCGTGTCCTTGCCTGCGCCTTTGCTTACATGAAGATCATTGAAAAATGGGGCTCCCCGGATTTTCCATAAGTGCCGGGAGTGTGGATTGCCGGAACCTGATTTTATTGATCTTGACGGGGATTTCCGGGTGAATATGTACCGGCAGAGAGAAGGTATGTTTGGTAGCGATGGTGTCGCTGCCCAAACTACCCAAAGTTCTACCCAAAAAGACGGTCTCTGTTTTACCCACGAAGATAAGGCTATTCTTGCACTTGTGTATAACCAGTCTGAGATGACTCAAAAAGAGTTGGCCTTGGAATGGGGATGGATGATAGACCGTGTGGAATATTATCTGAACAAGATAAAAAAACAACAGATTATCAGGAGAGTAGGAAGCAGCCGTAATGGACACTGGGAGCTTCTGATTGAGGAAGAAGGATGGCAGAGCTAAATCTAAAGTAAATCATAGACCGGCTGAATGAAGAACTTACCGGCGATACCCGCAAGTGGGTATTCTGGTGTGATGACAAGATGGATTTCTTTTATATTGCTTGCACTTCAGGAATAAGAAACGTCAGTTCTGTTCCCATCCGTCCGGGACATTCTGGTTTCCCCACCGGCACAGCTCACTGAGAATCGGCATCATCGACTTGCCTTTCTCCGTCAGACTGTATTCCACCTTCGGCGGAACCTGCGGATATTCCCGGCGCAGCACCAATCCGTCGGCTTCCAGTTCTTTCAGCTGGGAGCTTAACATTTTATGTGTTACATTGCCGAGCGAGCGCTTCAGTTCGCTGTAACGCAGCGTGTCTTGTTTCCATAACCAGAACAGGATGTGCATCTTCCATTTTCCGTCGATCAACGAGATGGCGTAGGCAAACGGCCGGATGTCGACAGGCTTCACGTTCTCTTGTGTTTTCATCATACTCTCCTTTTAGATAGGTTCTCACTTTTTTGTGCGTACTTACTGATTTGGAAGAATTATGATATAACTGAATTACAATGTCAAGAGGAGGACACATCCATGAAATTACTGACTTCACCCGTTCAGGTAGGAAACTTAATATTAAAAAACCGGCTGGTCATGCCGCCGATGGCAACGTCCAAAGCGGAAAACGGCAAGGTTACGCCGGACTTGATTCGCTACTATCAGGAGAAATCCGACGGCGGCGCACTGGGCTTGATCATCATGGAACACAGCTTTATTTCAGCGGAAGGGCAGGCCAGCGCAAACCAGACATCGATTTCCAGCGATGAAGATCTGGCGGGACTGCGTGAATTGACAGCGGCGATTCATGCCAATGGTTCACCCGTATTCGCTCAGCTTAATCATGCCGGAAGCGCGGCGAAAGAAGAAGTCACCGGACGCGTCCCGTTAGCGCCCAGCGCTCTGAAGCATCCCAAGGCGAAGGACAACCGCCTGCCCAAGGCCATGACAGCGCAGGATCTTGAGAAGGTGATCGCGAATTTCAAGGAAGCTGCCCGCCGGGCTCAGGCCGCCGGCTTTGATGGTGTGGAAATCCATTCCGCCCACGGCTATCTGCTCAACCAGTTTTACTCGCCGCTGACGAATCATCGGACGGACGAATACGGCGGGGTGCTGGAAAACCGGATTCGCCTGCATTGTCAGATTATCGAAGCGATCCGCAGTCAAGTGGGTGCGGAGTATCCGCTGGCGCTGCGGTTAGGCGCATGCGAAGGCCTCGAAAACGGCAGTACAATGGAAGACGCGGTGTCTGCGTGCATTCAGTTTGAAAAGGCTGGCGTTGATCTGATTGACATCACCGGCGGCTTAGGCGGCTATGTTCGTCCAGGTCACAGCGAACAAGGCTATTTCCAGGATTTTTCCACCGCGGTGAAACAAGCAGTTTCTATTCCTGTGCTGCTGACGGGCGGAATCACGGAAGCGGCGGCTGCGGAAGCGCTCTTGCAAAGCGGGAAGGCAGATCTGATCGGCGTCGGCCGGGCGCTTCTCAAGGATTCCGACTGGGCGAAAAACGCACTCTGCGCATTCCAATAAAAGATTAAAACAGGAATAAAAAAACGATAAGATTTTTCCACCGACCGATTCTCTGAATTACCAGGCGGGAAAATCTTTTTATTTGCGCTGAGTCCAGGATCAAGAAAATTACGTCGCAATGCGAGGGCCTCGGTTCAACGAATGCGTGATCGTTCCAGGCTGTTTTCTGTTGTATAATGAAGGCGAACGGCCGGCGATGACGGAATTCACCGGCGGCCAAAGGAGTGAAATTCGATATGATTGTTGAAATTGCAGAAACCTACCGGCCGATTGAAAAATTGAGCTATCCTTGCGGTCATCTGACCGTCGGCTTTATCAGTGAGGATCAGCTGCATGCGCTGGCTGCGGAAGCCGGGCTGCATCTGACGGTTCCTGAGGAACGCGAGTCTTTGATGCGCAACGCGGTGAGCGTCAGTGAGGAAGCGTTCTGGTGCGTACTGCATCTCATCAATCCTGGCCGGATCCTGGGACAGCGCGATCGGATTGGACTGTTGATCCTGAAAAACTGCTTCCTGGTCGTCGATCTGTACGACGAAGACGACAGCACCGGCGAAGCGGTTCAGCGGATGCTGCAGACGCTGCGGCCGGAGAAAGCGACGCTGCCGCGGCTGGTCGCCGGCTTTTTCCGGGAGATTTTAATTCAGGATCCGGATATTCATGAAGATCTGGAAATGCAGATTGATGCGCTGGAGAAAGAAGTGTTCGACGCCCGAGCGCCGCACTTCCGGCAGCAGACCCTGCAGCTGGGCAAGGAGCTGCTGACGCTGAACCGCTATTATGAGCAGCTGATCAACATCAACGAGCATCTGGAAGTAAACAGCAACGATTTGTTCGCTGAGGACGAGCTGCGCAGCTTCACACTGTTGAATGAGAGAATGCTCCGTTACCGCGACAATGTGCAGCTGCTGCGCGACCGTCTGACTCAGGCGCAGCAATCCTATCAGGCCCAGCTGGACTATCAGCTGAACAAGTCGATGAAGACGCTGTCGCTGGTCACGACGATCTGTCTGCCGCTGTCGCTGATCGCCGGCTGGTATGGTATGAATTTTACAGCGATGCCGGAATTGAAATGGCGCTATGGCTATCTCTATGTGATCGGATTGAGCGCCGCCGTCGTCAGCCTGACGATCATTTTATTAAAACGGAAAAAAGGATAGCGTCGGACCGCCCGGCTCTTTTCTTAACTTTAGCTTAACCCGCGGGCGTTTATAATCGTAGATGTCCGGGGATAGAAAGGAGAAACGCATGAAACTCTTGATTGTGGAAGACGAAGAAGATCTGGCGATGGGCCTGAAGCGCGGGCTGCGGAAAAACGGCTATGAGGTCGAATGGATCGGTGAGGGCCGCGACGGCCTGGCTTTGGCGTTAGCCGAGGATTACGGCTGCGTTCTGCTCGACTTAAATTTGCCGGGGCTGGACGGATTAGATCTGCTTCGCCGGCTGCGCGCGGAGAAGCCGCAGCAGAAAGTTCTCATCTTATCGGCCCGCGGTTCGGTGGGGGATAAAGTGAAGGGGCTTGACCTGGGCGCGGATGATTACCTGGTCAAACCGTTTCACTTTGAAGAACTGCTCGCGCGCATCCGCAATCTGACCGGACGGCGTTTCATACGCCAGGATGTTGTCGTCTGCCGCGGTTCGCTGCGGATCGACACCGGCAGCCATCAGGTCTATGTGCGGGATCAGCGGCTGAAGCTGACGGCCAAGGAAACGCAGATTTTGGAAACGCTGGCGCTGCACGAAGGCAAGCGGCTGAGCGCGGAAACGATTATCAGCCAGGTGTGGGGCGAGGACGAAGACCTGTTCTCCAACGCGTTTAAAGTGCATTTGTCTTCGCTGCGCCGCAAGCTGGCAGCAGCCAGCGGTGAAGACTGGATTGAATGTCAGCGCGGACTGGGCTATTGCCTGAAGGAGAATCCGAATGAAAAAGCTTAGTCTTCAGGTGAAAATCACGCTGTTATGCACAGCGATTCTGACGGCGGCCTGTGTGCTGCTTACCGTTTCCTCAGTGCTGTTCAGTTCACGCGGATTGGTCGGCGTGGCCGAGCAGGCCACGATGGTGATTACGGATTACGCCGTTTCGTTTAAAGACGCGTACAGCGTGCTGCCGGCCCAAACGTTGGATCCGGAATCCATGAGTGATGCTGACATGGAGAAAATCGAAGTGGATCAAATTATCATTAATTCCAAACTCGCCGAACTTGAAGATGGAAAAGTTCCGGAACAGGTGGAACAAAGCATGGTGGCGATCACGACCGCGGCCAACGACCAGATCCAAGTTCAGGTCGTTGGGTTAATGGTGGCGATCCTTCTGTTGGGAACCCTGGGCATCTATCTGACTGTTTCCCGCCTGACGCGTCCGCTGCGGCAGCTGTCAACCTCCATCGGCGCGCTGGACGAAGGCAAGCTGTCGGTCCGCTTAGAAGAAGATGGGATCCGGGAGGTTGCGGAACTGAGTCATTCGCTCAACCAGATGATCGGCCGGCTGGACGAAGCTTTCGAGCGGCAGAAACGGTTTACCGCCGATGCCGCGCATGAGCTGAAAACACCGCTGGCCTCGATTCAGGTCAATCTGGATTCCCTGCGTCAGGATGAGGAATACACCGCCGAGGAAGCGGCCGAGGTTCTGGAAGTTACCCAGCGCAATATCCGCCGCCTGAACCAGCTGGCGGAAAACCTGCTTCAGCTCAACAGCGCGCAGGTGATCGAACAGCGTCAGCGCTGTTCTGTCCACGACTGCTTATGCACGATTATTGAGGAACTGGACCCGCGGATTCAACAAAAACAGCTGACCGTCGGGCTGGCTGAGATTTATCCTTGTCTGGATACCGATCCGACACTGCTGCTCCGATGCCTGTATAACTGTGTGGAAAACGCTGTGAAATACACGCCGGAACACAGTGCGATCCGGATTGATTTAAACAAAACCGAAAAACAGCTTCAGATCGTAATTGCCAATCCGTCAGAGCCGATCAGCGAAAGCCAGTGCTCCCAGCTGTTTCAGCCGTTTTACCGGCTGGACGCTTCACGCAGCCGTAAATTAGGCGGCAGCGGTCTGGGACTGGCGATCACGCAGGAAATCGTTACCCGCCTGGGCGGAACGATTCAGGCAGTCTGGCAGGAGGGTGAATTTCAGATCCAGATTCAGTTTCCAGTCTGACTCAAAGCGGAGAACTGTGTGAATCAGTCCGATCCGGCCAGCGGCCGGAAGGAAATTTTAAGACGGACGTCGATGATTCGATAATGAATACAAATTTAAATAAACGGGCTTTTGAAGGAAAGTTGTTTTCCTTGCGCCCCTGGAAAGGAAACAGACTATGAATTTCATTCAGCGTGCCTTTCGGCACTTAACCCGAAGCAAGACGAAATCCTTGCTTCTGACTTTAACGTTTTTTCTGATCGCCAACTTTGTCGTTGTTGGATTTTCAATCAGTTCGGCTGCAGCGGAGGCCAAGACGGAAACTCGCCGCAAAATGAATCCGGTCGTTGAGTTTACGATGGACTTTGACGCCTGGTATGAAAAGTATATGAGCCTGGATCAGGAAGAACGCAAGACATTCGCATATCCCAAACCGGATCCGGAGCTGGTTAAGAAAATGTTAGCCGATTCCCGCGTGAAATCCGCGGATTGGACGCGTTCCACGATGGGATATGCGGATGGTTTTGCGCCAGTGGAGATTCAGCGGCCTCAGAAAGAGGAGGATGAGGATGACGGCGGAATGTTTTCAGGTTCTATCGTCGTGTCGGAAACGCTGTCCGGCAGCGGCCAGAAGACCGAACAGAAGCCGAATCTGACGCTGCTGGGGCTGCTTTCTCCGCAGATGAATAAGCTGACGGACGGCACATGGAGCCTTGCCCAGGGCCGGATGATCACGCAGGAAGAAATTGAGAACGGCAGTCCGGTCGCTGTCATCGACAAGCGGCTGGCGGAAGCGAATAATCTGTCAGTCGGCGATTTCATTAAGATCAAGCTGTATTCCGACGAGGAAATGAACGCGATCGCGGATACACAGAACGATAACGTTCTCGATCTGGAAATTGTCGGAATTCTTGACAGTGCGGAAGAACTGAGCAGCGAGGAGCTGCAATGGGCCAGCGAATATTCTCATCCGGCAAATCAGGTGCTGGTGCCGCTGCCGCTTTATGCTCAGCGTGATCTTGCGTTGATGACGTTATTCCATCAGGCGAATCCCAAGGTGATGGAAGCCAAACCTGAGGATTATGATCCGTCCAGCGTAGTTTTTGTACTCAACGATCCGCTGGAAGTCGATGCCTTCCGCGATCAGTATAATCAGAATCTTGACGAATATCTGATCATGGACGCCAACGACGAGATGTACCGGCGTTTGTCGAAACCGCTTGACACCCTGACGGTGTTCTCGGATCTGATCGTAGCGGTGGTCCTGATCAACGCCGTTGTCATCATTACTCTGGTCAGCGCACTGACCCTGAAGACACGGGAAACGGAAATCGGCGTCCTGCTTTCGATCGGCGTATCCAAGGTGAAGATTGTCGGTCAGCTGTTTACCGAGCTGTTGATCACGGCGATGATCGGCTTTGTGCTGGCGTCGGTGAGCGGCTCGATGATTGCCGGGAACGTCGGTGAAAAAGCGCTGGCGATGCAGGTGCAGGAAAACCAGACGAGTGAATCGGCCGGCTTCGTGTATTCCTCCTCGGAATCCTTGTTTAATGAAGTCAGCCAGGAAGAAGTGACGGCCAGCTATCACGCCGGTGTGGACGCGGGCATTCTGATTCAGATCTTTATTCTGGGCGTCGGCGTGGTCTTCATCAGTACCTTGATACCGTCGATGATGGTTCTTCGCTTCAACCCGAAAAAGATTCTGATGAGTCAGAATTAGAAAGGACAACCGCATGTTAAAATTAGTAAATTTAAATTATGGCTACACCGACGGCGCAAATCGCCGCAGCATCCTGAAGGATTGTTCCTATACGTTTGAGGACGGCCGGTTTTATACGATTCTCGGCCCCTCCGGCAGCGGGAAGACGACCTTGCTTTCGATCCTGGCGGGCCTGGACAGCGCTGAAAGCGGCGAGGTCTGGTACAATGGTGAACAGATTACAGCCAACCGGCTGTACCATTACCGCCGCAATCAGATCGGCATCGTTTTTCAGCAATACAATCTGATCAATTACCTGACCGGCATTGAAAACGTCGAGCTGGCGATGACGGAGACAGACAACGCCGTGCCGAAGAACCGCAGGGAAATTGCTTACGCATTGCTGGAAAAAGTCGGCATTGTGCGCTCCAAAGCGGAACGGCCGATTTCCAAGCTGTCCGGCGGCGAGCAGCAGCGGATCGCGATCGCCCGGGCGCTGGCAGCCAACGTCGATCTGATCTTTGCGGATGAACCAACCGGAAATCTTGATACGGCAACCGAACAGGAAATCATCCGGATTTTCCGTCAGCTGGCGGAAGAATTCGGCAAGACCGTAATCGTGGTCACCCATTCCGAAACGGTATCGCAGTTCAGTGACGAACGGGTGCTGCTGGAGAACGGTCAGCTGCGGCGATTGTCCCCGGCCGCGGAGGCAATAACGGCCTGAGGGTCTTGAGGGCAGAGCCTGGCTTTTCAGAAACGAATAAAGCGCCGCCTGCTTAAAATGTGAAAAAAGTAACAAAACCGTAGCCTTTCAAATCCCGCCGAGGTATAATGAATATAATCAAAAGGGAGGAATAAATTATGATCATTCAGGATCGGTTTGCCGGGAAGGTCATGGTCGTGACCGGAGGAACCTCGGGTATCGGCAAAGCTGTATGTTTAAGAGCGGGCGCGGAAGGTGCGAAGGTGGTCATCGCCGGACGGAATCAGGCGCGCGGTCAAGCGATTGAAAAGGAAATCCGCGAGGCAGGCGGCGAGGCCACATTCATCCAATGCGACGTCACCCAAAAAGAGGACATTATCAATCTGTACGCCAAGACGATTGAAATTTACGGACGGCTGGATATCGCGATCAATAACGCGGGCATCGTCGGCGATTCCAAGAAGATCGAAGATCTGACGGACGATGACTGGTTCGGTGTCGTCAACGCCAATCTGAACGCGATGTTCTACTGCATCCGGGAAGAAATCAAATATATGTTGAAAAATGAAAACGGCGGAGCGATCGTCAACACGGCTTCTGTCGCGGGGATCCGCGCCACACCGGCCGGTCCGGCGTATGTCGCAAGCAAACACGGCGTCGTTGGCCTGACGAAATCCACTGCGATGGACTATGCTAAAAACAACATCATCTGCAACGCGGTCTGCCCGGCCGGCACCGATACGCCGCTGACTGAAGCGGCTAAGGAAAAGATCTATGCCAAGATCGCCGAATTGAAGGCGCAGGGCATCGACCCTTCCGAATTCATGAAGAATTCCATGATCGCCGGCAAGACTCAGACGCTGCAGGGCCGCAACGCGACTTCAGAAGAACAGGCGTCGACAATTCTGTATTTCGCCTCGGACGAAGCGCGTCACATCACCGGTTCGATCGTCGTTGCCGACGGCGGTTTCACCGTCTATTAAGTCTTTAAAATCTGATAACCAACCAGGAAAACGGAAGCTTGCTTCTGTTTTCTTTTTGACTGAAGCTTGTCCGCGGAGAACAAAACCAGGGGTCTTAAGAAAGTCTTCAGGAAGTTCACGGAACCTTCACGTGTTTTTGATCATGATCCCATAATGTTTGCCTATAATACAAGCATACAAGGAAGGAGGAATCTAAGACAGAAATCAGCTGAGAAAGCATCAATCAATAAGTTCCCTTTTCATAAAATATTTTCCCCTCTTAACAATAATTAGTTGGAAGACAGGCTTCCCCTCCTGCCTTCCGGAAAAACCTGCCGCTCCCCTCGGCAGGTTTTTTCTGCGTACACCCGACATGGGTGATAACTAGACGGTGAAAGTCCGTTGCGCGGTTGT
>OLRK01002717.1_pt1 | contig 10494 bp, 8 predicted proteins | sample 1672911 | NCBI WGS metagenome assembly OLRK01 (sample SAMEA3136736, study PRJEB25190) | human gut metagenome | biome: human gut; feature: human-associated habitat; material: faeces | place: Austria | collected 2013
ATGAGCTGGATCAGCGTCGATTTTGAGGAACCGGTTCCGCCGATGATGCCGATGGTCTCGCCGGAACGGATGTGCAGGTCGATGTCGTGGAGCGTTTCCTCCCCGCTGCCGCCGTGTTTGTAGGCGAAACTTACGTGGTTGAAGTCGATGCTGCCGTCGGCGATCTCCAGGACGGGATCCGCCGGATTGGTAAGGTCGGCTTTTTCCGTGAGTACCTCGGCGATTCTCCGGCCGCTGGCGCTGCTCATGGTGATCATCACGAATACCATGGACAGCATCATTAAAGACATGAGCATACTCATGACGTAGCTGAACATGGAGGTGAGCTGCCCGGTGGTCAGATCTCCCACCACGATAAAGTGGGCGCCGAACCAGGAGAGGGCGATCATGCAGCTGTAGACCACCAGCATCATAACCGGGTTATTTAAGGTCAGACGGCCCTCGGCCTTTACAAACAGGCGGTAGATGTTTTCCGCCGCGGCCGCGAATTTATTTTTCTCGTAATCCTCCCGCACGAAGGCCTTCACCACGCGGATGGCGGAGACGTTTTCCTGGACGCTGGCGTTTAAATCATCGTATTTGTGGAAAACCTGGCTGAACAGCTTTGTGGCCTTGGACATAATGAGAAACAGGCACACGCCAAGAAACAGGATGGCCACCAGAAAGATCAGGCTCAGCCTTGCGCTGATGACCAGGCACATCACCATGCTGCACAGGAAGGTGAGGGGGGCGCGGACCGCGATCCGCATCATCATCTGGTACGCGTTCTGCATATTGGTCACGTCGGTGGTCATACGGGTGACCAGGCCGGCGGTGCTGAATTTGTCAATGTTGGAAAAGGAAAAGGTCTGGATGTTTTCAAACATGGACTCCCGCAGGTTGCAGGCAAAGCCGGAGGACGCCTCCGCGGCGAAACGGCCCGCCAGCACGCCGAAAAGCAGGCTTAGGAATGCCATCACCAGCATGATGGCGCCGTAGAAACAGATCTTTCCCATATCGCCGGCCTGGATGCCCTGGTCGATGATGGCGGAGGTGGCGAAGGGGATCAGCACCTCCATAAAGACCTCCAGGGCGGTGAAAAGGGGAGTGAGCAGGGAAACTTTTTTATATTCCCCGACCTGTCCAAGCAGTATTTGTATCATGTCGATTCCTCCTTATTTGATTGTGTTCTTCTTTTAAGTTGCGGGACATTTGGGTCAGGCCGTTCTCGATGACGGCCAGGTCGCTTTCAGAGATTCCGCGGCACAGGCAGTCCCGCCTGCGCGCCAGAAGGCCGCGGATCCGCTTTCTGGCCTCCAGGGTTTTGGGGGTCAGGAGGATCCGTTTGCGCCTGCCGTCCTCCGGGATGAATTCCATCTCGATATAGCCCTTCTGCCGCAGCTCTTTAAAGAGTCCGGAGACGGTGGCCTTGGAAATGCCTGTTTCCCGGCAGATCACGGCGGCGCAGAACTCGTCTTTTCCGGATTCCAGCAGATACCCCAGCAGAAAGCTCTGAGGCAGGGTGAGGTCCTCATCCTCTGCCAGCATAACCTCCTTTCCATATTGGTCCAGATACGCGTTTACCTGCTTTAACAGGGAAATCATTCGGTTTCCGTTCATGAAAAGCAGCTCCTCTCTTGTCTTTTCGTTCCCCTCCAAACGGTTCAGGGCAGAACCTCAGAGGGAATACTAACCATTATACTCACAACCGGTTGAAGGGGAATTCAAAAAATGTTATCATTAATAAAAGAAATTTATTAATCAGGAACCTGGGACAAGTCAAACCGTCGTTTGTCCCTGCAGGTTTGGTAAGGAGGACTGTGCTTTGAATACATTTCAGTTAGCCTGTTTTTTAATGGTGGCGGAGACGTTAAACTTTGCAAGGGCGGCGGAGCGGCTGAGCGTCACCCAGCCGGCGGTGACCCACCAGATCCGCTCTCTGGAGGAGGAGCTGGGGGTAAAGCTTTTCCGCAGGAGCACCCGGCTGGTGGAGCTGACCAGGGAAGGGCTTTTGTTTACCAGTGACGCCAGGACGATCATGGAGACGGCGGCCCGGGCGCGGGCCAGGTTTGAGGCCCCGGAGAAGGAGGCTGTGGTGGCGTTTGCGGTGGGATGTCAGAGCCATGCCTATCTGTCTGGTTTGTCCGGCGTTTTGCGGGAGCTGAAGGAGAAATATCCCGGCCTGCACCCCCGTTTCCAGACGGGGCCGGTGCCCCATATTCACCGCCTTTTAAAGGAAGGAGAGGTGGAGGTGGTGCTGGATTTCCGGGAGTCGGGGACGGGAAAGGGCGCGGAGGTGTACAGAGAGCTTTTGAAGGTCCCGTTAGTCTGCCTGTGCAGCCGGGAAAATCCCCTGGCAGGGCAGAAGTCGGTGTCCCTGGAGGACCTGAAGAAGGAAAAACTCATATTCAGCAACCCGGTGCGGAATCCGGAGGCGGTGCTGCGGGTTCAGGAGCTGCTGATGCGGGGGCGTTCCATCGAGGACATCTACTTTGGGGACTCTCCGGAGACCGCCCTTTTGCTGGCGCGGGCGGGGTACGGGGTGTCGTTTCTGCCACGGCTGTTTCTGCCGGAGGATCCGCTGCTGGCCCAGGTGCCGGTGGAGGGGGCGGGGGAGATGTCCTTTGGAATCTGTGTCCGGCCGGGGGAGGAGAGCCGGGTGGTGAAGGACTTTATCCGGATCGCCAGGAGCCAGGCGGAGAGCCTGGAAACGGAGAGACAGCGGGAGACGGGCGGCGGTTTTTGAGCGGAAGGCCAGTGAAACTGAGGAGTGACGCCTGCGGCGGAAAGGCGGGCGGAGCCGGGAGAGGATGTCCGGGATGGGAAGATGATAGGAGAGGGGAAATGACCTCTGGCCTGGAAGGCTGGCAGGCTCCGGAACAGGATGTATTGGAGGAAAGACCGCCGGGAAACGGCGGCGGAGAAGTTCCGGCCGCAAGTTTCCGGCGGCGGCGGAAAAGTCCTTGTAACCGCGGCCGGTTAAGGGTATACTTAAGGTATGTAAAACAGGAGGTGGATATAAAATGATCATACGAAGCAAGCGAGTGTGGCTGTCCGGAGTATTTTTCCCGGCGGATGTGGAAATCGAGGGCGGGAAAATCGCTCAGATCTGGCCTTATGGGACAAAAGAGGCGGATCAGGACTACGGTGAGAAGCGGATTGTGCCGGGCTTTATCGACGTACACACCCACGGCTCCTACGGCTATGACACCAATGACGGAGAGCCGGAAGGCCTTAAGAACTGGATGAAGCGGATCCCGGAGGAGGGCGTAACGGGAATTCTGCCCACCACCGTGACCCAGATGCCGGACGTGCTCACAAAGGCAGTGGCCAATGTGGCGGCGGTGATCGAGGAGGGCTACGAGGGAGCGGAGATCTTAGGCATCCATTTTGAGGGCCCGTATCTGGATATGGAATACAAGGGGGCTCAGCCGCCGGAGGCCATCGCCAAGGCCACGGTAGAGCAGTTTGAGGAGTATCAGAAGGCGGCCAAGGGCTGGATCAAATACATCACCCTGGCTCCGGAGCACGACGAGAACCACGCGCTCACCAGATACTGCTCCACCCACGGCGTGGTGGTGAGCATGGGCCATTCCGCCGCCCGCTATGAGGAGGCGGTGATGGGCATTGCCAACGGCGCGACCTCTATGACCCACGTTTACAACGGCATGACGGCCTACCATCACCGGAAACCGGGCCTGGTGGGAACTGCCTTCCGGTTCCGGGATGTCTACGGGGAGATCATCTGCGATGGTTGCCATTCCCATCTGGCTGCCCTGAACAACTTCTTTACGGTGAAGGGCCGGGATTACAGCATTATGATCACCGACTCTCTCCGGGCGAAACACTGCCCGCCGGGCGGAAACTACCAGCTGGGCGGCCACGACATTGAGATCGGCGAGGATGGACTGGCCAGATTAAAGGGCACGGAAACCATCGCCGGCAGCACCCTGCGGATGAACAAGGGCTTAAAGATCCTGGTGGAGGACGCCATGGTTCCCTTTGAGACAGCCCTCAATTCCTGTACCATCAACCCGGCCAGATGCCTGCGGGTAGACGACCGCAAAGGCCGCATCGCCGCCGGATACGACGCGGATCTGGTGGTGCTGGAGGACAATTATGATGTGGCGCAGACCTATTGCTTGGGTGTGGCGATGCTGTAGAGGGAGAGAGGAAAATAGAAAATAACAGAAAATAACAGCGGGATTTGGCGCGGACACTGTAAAATGCGGTGTCCGCGCTTTTTATGTGCCATGAGAAACGGAAAACGTGTTCCCCATGGTACACAAGCCACCAGCGGATGCGGGTTTTGCGCGGCGGAAGATGGCTGCCGGCGCAGCGGCGCTCCGGCGAGGACGAATCCCGCGTAAGGAAAGACGGCTGTTCTCACATCTGTATTACGCCGTGAGTCCATACTATGGTGTTTCATTTGTGAGCTTTTTCCTCCCATACATCCCCACCAACTCAATAAAATACTTCTCCGGCGCCGTCAGATATTCCCCCTTCAGATAAGCCACGCACTGCATCCAGGACTTGCGGGGGCGGGTGGTGAAGTAGACGATGGGCAGGCTGGGATCCACGTAGGACTGGGGGAAAAACGCGGCGCAGACCTGGTTTTTCACCATGTTTACCACCGTGGAAGTGTTGGAGGGCTCCATCAGGACTTTAGGGCTGAAACCGGCCTGGCGGAAACAGTCGTCGATCATGTCCCGCATTTTGGTAGACCGGGAGATCAGGGCGAAGGGGTCATTTTGCAGCAGGGACAGGTCGATTTCCGGAAAGAATTTCCAGCTCTCATCTCCCGCCAGGTGTGCCAGGGGATGGCTGGCAGGCAGTCCCAGCACCATCAGCTCCTGGTGGGTTTCCACGTACTCCAGAGCCGCGTGTTTTTTATCGTCAAAATAGGTAAGGCAGGCCAGAGTCACCTCCTTTTGCAGCAGGAGCTGCTCCATTTTTTTGACCCGATCCTCGTGGACGCGGAAGGTAATATTGGGGTATTTTCGGTGAAATTCCGGATAGATTTCCGAAAACATCATCGCCCCCCGCTCCGGCGAGTAAGCCACGGAGATTTCCCCGGCATTCTCCTCGGAAATGTCCCGAATGATCTTGTAGGTCTCCTTTTTCATATCCACCATCCGGTGAGCGGTGGCCAGATAGAGTTTGCCGGCGAAGGTGGGGATCATGGAGTGTTTCCGCCGCTCAAAAAGCGGGGTTCCCAGCTCCTTTTCCAGGCGCAGGAGCTGCTGGTTCAAGGCGGACTGGGTGAGAAAAAGCTTTTCCGCCGCCCTGGAAATGCTCTGCTCCTGTTCAATGGCAATGATATTTTCAATTTGGCGCAGATCCATAAGGTCGCACTCTCCTTTCTTCAAAATTAGTCTTAATTAGATTAAGATAAAATATAAAAATCCATAAGTTGAAATAAGAGATATTGGAAATTATAATAAAAATATACAAAAACTTCAAGGGAATTGAAGAAAAAATAGTAACCATTTAGCTATGCCATCCATAATTTGACGGATGCTGCGAAAACAGCCGGCGTCAAATCCTATTAGCCGCCAGATGATTCATGTAGGACGTCCGCCCTATAGAAACGTACGGCAAAACACGGTTTCGTGAGGGGGTTTCCACGCGGCGTGTTCCATATGGTTCTCTATGGCTGAACGGTTGCAAAAAATAAGAAAAGGGGATAGAAGATTATGGCATTCCGTTGTACGAAACCGACACCGCATCCGGTAAAGACGCTGGCTTATGAGCCGTGGGAGCTGGAGATTAAGCCCTTCCAGGTAGCTCCGCAGACCTGGTACGTGGCAGGGCAGACCTGGGTGGGCTGCTACCTGATTGATACGGGAGACGGGCTGATCCTTTTGGATACAGCGATCCCGGAGAGCCTGTATTTGCTGGTGGATTCCATCTACCGTCTGGGCTATAAGCCGGAGGACATCAAAAAAATTCTTATCAGCCACGCCCATTTTGACCACTGCGGGGCGGCCGCGGCCATGAAAAAGCTCACCGGCGCCGAGCTCTATATGTCTAAAGAGGACACGGAGTTTATGAAGGCCTGCCCGGAGGAGACCATGGTCCTGGACCCGGACTCCCATCCCCAGATGTTTGAGGTGGATAAATATTACTCCGACGACGAGCCCATCACCCTGGGAAATATTTCCATCCGCACCATGCTCACCCCCGGCCACACCATCGGCTGTACCAGCTTTTTCTGGGACGTGAAAAACCCGGCAAACGGGGAGACCTACGTGGTGGGAATGCACGGCGGCGTGGGCGGAAACACCATGAATGACGGCTATTATGCCACCAGCAAATACTTAACCCCCGACCTGCGGGAGCGTTTCTTTAACGACTGCGAAAAGGTAAAATCCATCCACGTGGACATCGCCCTTCCCAGCCATCCCAACCAGATCGAGATTGTGGACCGGGCGGGACAGTACACCGACGAGAGCCAGCCCTACCTGGACGATACGGTGTGGGCCGATTTCATGGAGGAGCGGGTACGTCAGGTAAAGGCACTGATGAAATAAAGAACGGAGAGGTAAAAAAATATGGAAATGTACATTGTATTGGCAGTGACCCTGTTTATGATGGTCATGTTCATCTGGCATAAATTCCCTTTCGGAGTGACGGCCATGACCTGCTGCGCCGTGCTGGCGGCCACAGGAGTGATCGGACTTCAGGATGCCTTTAACGGATTTGGAAACAAGATCGTTGTCCTCATCGCCCCCATGCTGGCCCTGAGCGCCGTGCTCACAAAGACCAGCCTGGTGGCCAGAATCAGCACTATGATGAACGCCATGAAGGGAAAAAGGGGTATCCTGTTAATCCTTATGTTCTATGTAATCGGCGCGATTTTTGCCCAGTTTATCCCGTCCACGGCGGTGATCACCATTATGGTGGTGTTCCTCATGACCCTGGGAAACACGGGAGACATTACGGCGAAACGCCTGCTCCTTCCCCTCCTGGGAATCCTGTGCGCGTGGAAATTCCGTTTCCCCATCGGCATGGGCGCGGCTACCTTTGCCACCTTAAACGGCCTGTATGAGGGCATTTATCCGGATCCTCAGTATGCAATCACCATGATGGATCCCTTCATCTACGCCATTCCCAGCATGATCGTGCTCACGCTGTACTGCGTGTTCGCGTGGAAATTGATGCCGAAGGAAGAAGGACTGAACGAGAAGGCCTTAAAGGAGGCCAAAAAGACGGAAACCCTTTCCCACGGACAAGAAATGTACGTATACGCCGTCTTTATCATCGTTATGGTCCTGATGATTTTAAATAAATGGACAGGCAACTTGTTGTACCTGGCTCCCGCCTTCGGCGTGCTGGCCCTGATCTACGGAAAAGTGCTTCGGGTAGACGAGGCTGTGAAAGCCATGACGTCGGATATGGTATGGATGATCGCCGGCGTGCTGGTGGTTGCGGATGCCCTGGGAAAATCCGGCGCCGGTGACGCCATCGGAACCCTGGTTCTGGATCTTCTCGGCGGCCATCCCAGCTCCATGATGGTGATGCTGGTATTCTCCGCAGCGACGGTCATCATGACCACCTTCTTATCCAACATGGCGACCCAGACGGTGCTGATCCCCATCGCGGCCTCCGTTGCCCTGGCCGGCGGCTGGGACCCCAGAGGCGTGGTGCTCATCATCGGAACGGCCAATATGTTCGCCCTGGGATTCCCCTCCGGCTCCGGCGAGGCGGCAGTAGCCTTCGCGGCCGGCGGCTACAACCCGGTGAAGGTGCTGAAATTCACGGTTCCTTACATGATTCTGGCGATCATAAGCAGCGCGGTCACGGCCCAGATCATGTACCCTCTGTACTGATCAGAACGGTGGCCGGAACAGGCCGGCGCCCAGGAACCCCTGGTCCCTGCGCTGGCATGAAAAATTAAAAAGAAAAAAAGACAGCCCCGGAAAACGGATCCTTTCCTCCGTTCCGGGGCTGTCTGCGTGATGAGTTTCTTCTATATAGTATATCAGCATTCTTAACTGTATATCGGTATTTTTATCGGTATCGGTACGTTTCGTTCCGTTGGCCGTTTCTCATTTAACAGGAAACTTCGTTTCCTGTTAAATGAGAATGCTCCGCAAGGAGGCACACTCCGCGCAAAAGAAAATGGCTACTGGGGCAGCCGCGCTCCGGCGCGAGTGTGCGCCAAGCGCACACTCTTTTAGGGCAACATGGCGGGATTACTGCTGGATCACACCCTCTGTATCCACGGTCCACACCTTGTCGTTTAAGTCCTCAAAATCCTTAAAGCCTTTGCCCAGCTCCGGATTCTTCTTGGAGGTAGAGCTGGAGGACGCCTTCTGGATCTGGCCGTTTACATTTACCAGGTACTGCTTGTCCTCAAAGGTGATGGGAGCTACCCGCAGGTCCGCGTCCGCATCCAGGCGCAGGCCATTTTCATAGATGATGTTGTCGCGGATGCCGTTGTAGCCCATGCCCTTGTTGGAGCCGTCAGTGCTGAAGTACCAAACCTGGTTCTCCCCTAAATCCTCGTCATAGATGGTCTGTTTTCCCACTCTCATGACGCCGTCCTCACCGAAGTAGTAGTTTCCGGAAATGCCGTCCTCCCTCTCGACTACCTGGAGGCCCGTCTGCATTTCTCCTCTTGTGTTAAAGCCGTACTTTTTGGAGTTTACGCTGAAAATCTGAATGCCGTTCTCCGCGTAATGAGGCTTTCCGTTCTTAAAGAAGAAGGAAAACTCCTCGTCCTCGCCGGCCACTCCGTCAGCGCCCACAATGGTCATCCAGCCAGAGGCCCGCTTTCCGTCCTCGTTGTAATACTGGTAGCCGGCCACGCTGTCCTCCTTGGCCGCCTCACCGTCGGTGAGCACCCATCCCGTCTGCATCCGGCCGTCGGCGAAGGTATAGTAGGAGCCGTCGATCTTTTTGTCCACTTCATTTACCAGCATTCTGCCGTTTTTGTCAAAGTAAAACCAGGAAAATTCCCGATCCAGGCTCTCGTCTGTCTCCGGCAGATAGAACCAGCCGTATTTACGGGCCCCGTCCTCCCCAAAGTAGTAGGTGCCGTCGCCGATTTCCTCCATGCCGGTCATCATGTGGCCCTCGCTGTCAAAGTAGTACCAGTTTCCATCAATGGACATCCACTTCTCTGTTACCATTTTGCCGTTCTTGCCATAGTAGAACCAGTAGGTATCGGGACCGTCGCTGCCCCACTCCTCATTCTCCACGGAAAGCCAGGCGTTGGACACTCGTTTTCCTGTCTCATCCACGTAGTACTCGTCCACCTGCTTATTGAAAGCCAGGTTTCCGTCGTCATCTAAATAATACCAGTCATTCCCCTGTTTCTTCCAGGAATCGGTGAGCATATAACCGTCTGTGTCATAATATTTCCACTCTCCGGCCATCTCCTCAACCCAGCCAGCCTTCTCCTGCGCCAACACACTCCCGCTCCCCGCAAGAGCCATCATCGCAGCAGCAGACAACACAGCTAAGAAATTGATCTGTTTTTTCATAATAAGTTCTCTCCTTTTTTGTTAAAAACCGTTGGCCGTGCGGCCGTTGTTTGCTTACGTGGCTCATTATAGCTGACGGATATTTTGAAATCCATATGCGGTTGGTGGCAGAAATGGGAGGATGTGGTGGGGACGGGGAGGGGGTATGTGGGGAGAGAAGGCGGGATGTGAGAAAAGGCGAGATGGGAGAAGTGTGAAGGGAAGGAAAATGGTATGAGGGTGGTAGGGAAGAAGGGGAAGAAAAGGGCGGCGGCGGGGGAGAAAGGTGGAAAGAAGGAAGAACGTGAAAAAAGAGGGGCGGGAAAAGAAGTGTGAGGATGGGGGAGAGGATGCGGGGAAGGCAGGGAGGTAAGTGCAGAGGTGGAGAGAAAGAGGAATGTAAGAAAAGGCGAGACGGGAAACGTGAGTGAGAGGGAAAGAGGTATGAGGATGATGTGGAAAAAGGAAAGAAAAGAAGTGAAAGGATGGGATGGGACGGTGGGGGAAGGATGGAAGGAGCTGTGTGGAGGCGGAGGGAACGGTGAAAAAAGGAGAGACGGTAAAAGTGTGGGGACAGGAAAGAGATGTGAGGATGGGGGAGAAAGGAGGAAATGTGTAGTGGGAGGAAAAATGGTGGAGAGAGAAGGGGGAAAGTGTGAGGAGGATGGAGAAATGTGGAGCTGAGGGGAGAAAGGTGGAGAGAAAAGGGGGGAAATGTGAGGTAAAGGGGTGGAAAGGGGGAGAAAAAGGGGGGAGAGAGGGGAGAGGTGGGGGAAGTACAGGAAGAAGTAAGAAAAAATTCATAGGTTTTTGGGGGGGATTGTGGTATACTGTTCGTATTGGCAATGAGCAGTGCGGCAAAAGGCAGTCTCCCAGCCGTGTTGTGCTTGCACATAAGCGGCTGGGAGACTGCCTTTTGCCATAGGGCGACGCCCCGCGAGCGAGATGGAGCGAAGCGGAATCGAGCCCGCGCGCACTGCGGATGTGGCCGGGAGGAACCTCAGGAAACCAAGCGCGATCTGCGCAGCAGGAGCCCGTAAACTCC
>OLRK01002718.1_pt1 | contig 10493 bp, 8 predicted proteins | sample 1672911 | NCBI WGS metagenome assembly OLRK01 (sample SAMEA3136736, study PRJEB25190) | human gut metagenome | biome: human gut; feature: human-associated habitat; material: faeces | place: Austria | collected 2013
GAGAAAAGTACATTCCAAGGAAGGCCTTGGACTGGTAAATGAAGTATTCGATGAAGAGTCGCTTCAGGAACTGAAGGGAAATCTTGGTGTCGGACATGTCAGATATTCGACGGCGGGCGGTTCCAGAGCAGAAAATGCGATGCCGCTGGTTATTAATTATGTGAAAGGAATTCTTGCGATCGCACATAATGGTAACCTGACCAATGCAATCGAGCTTCGCCATGAACTGGAGTACACAGGCGCAATTTTCCAGACAACGATTGATTCTGAAGTGATTGCATATCATATTGCCAGAGAACGTCTGAATGTAAAGAAGGCAGAAGACGCGGTGAAAAATGCGATGAAGAAGATCAAAGGTGCATATGCGCTGGTTGTTACCTCGCCGAGAAAATTGATCGGAGCAAGAGATCCGTTCGGACTGAAACCGCTCTGTATCGGAAAGAGAGATAATACATATTTCCTTGCTTCCGAAAGCTGTGCGATTGCTGCCGTTGGCGGAGAATTCGTAAGAGATGTAGAGCCTGGAGAAATTGTAAGCTTCACAAAACATGGAATGAAATCGGATAAATCCATGGCGATCGATCCGAAGAAGCAGGCAAGATGTATTTTTGAATATATATATTTCGCAAGAATGGACAGTGTGATTGATAATGTTAATGTCTATCATGCAAGAATTGTTGCGGGAAAGGCACTGGCAGAGTCGTATCCGGTAGACGCTGATCTGGTTGTTGGCGTGCCGGATTCCGGACTGGTTGCGGCAAAAGGATATTCGGAACAGTCTGGTATCCCGTATGGAATGGCATTCCATAAGAACAGTTACGTCGGAAGAACATTTATTAAGCCAAAACAAAGCCAGAGAGAAAGCAGTGTAAAGATTAAGCTGAATGTAATTGAAGAGGTTGTAAAAGGAAAACGTATTGTTATGGTGGATGATTCTATTGTACGTGGAACAACCTGTGCGAATATCATTAAGATGCTCAAGAAGGCCGGAGCAAAGGAAGTGCATGTAAGAATCAGTTCCCCACCGTTCTTGCATCCATGTTATTTCGGAACAGATGTGCCTTCAAATGAACAGTTGATCGCACATTCTCATACAACGGAACAGATCTGTGAGATGATCGGGGCAGATTCGCTTGGATATATGGAAGTTGAAAAGCTGAAAGATATGGTTGGAGATCTGGCATTCTGTGATGCATGCTTCACGGGAAATTACCCGATGGAAGTACCGGGAAGAGATATTTCACTGGCGTTTGAATAAAAAACAGGTTAAAATAGTCAGGTAGAAGAATTGATGAAGGAGATTATGAGTATGAGTAACGACAGATATACAAGTCCACTTTCAGAAAGATATGCAAGTAAAGAGATGCAGTACATTTTTTCGCCGGATAAGAAGTTCCGCACATGGAGAAAACTCTGGATCGCTCTTGCGGAGACGGAAAAAGAACTGGGACTTGATATTACAGATGAACAGATTGAGGAATTAAAAGCACATGCAGATGACATCAATTATGATGTGGCAAAAGAAAGAGAAAAAGTAGTCCGCCATGATGTAATGTCTCATGTATACGCATATGGAAAACAGTGTCCGAAGGCAAAAGGAATCATCCATCTTGGAGCAACTTCCTGCTATGTAGGTGATAATACAGATATCATCCTGATGTCAGAAGCACTGGAAATCGTCAGAAAGAAACTGATCAATGTGATCGCCGAACTTGCAAAGTTCGCAGATGAACACAAGAATCTTCCGACACTGGCATTCACACATTTCCAGCCTGCACAGCCTACTACAGTAGGTAAGAGAGCAACGCTTTGGATGCAGGAATTTATGATGGATCTTGAAGATCTGGAATATGTGAAGGGAAGCTTAAAACTTCTTGGATCTAAGGGAACGACAGGAACACAGGCAAGTTTCCTGGAACTCTTTGACGGAGATCAGGAGACGATCGATAAGATTGATCCGATGATCGCCAAGAAGATGGGATTTGAGACCTGCTATCCGGTATCAGGACAGACTTATTCACGTAAGGTGGATACCAGGGTTGTGAATGTACTTGCAGGTATCGCAGCAAGTGCCCATAAGATGTCCAATGATATCCGTCTCCTTCAGCATCTGAAAGAGATTGAAGAACCGTTTGAGAAGACACAGATTGGATCTTCTGCAATGGCATATAAGAGAAACCCAATGAGAAGTGAAAGAATTGCTTCACTTTCCAGATATGTGATGGTGGATGCCATGAACCCGGCAATCACTTCTGCGACACAGTGGTTTGAAAGAACACTGGATGATTCAGCAAACAAACGTCTCAGCGTACCAGAAGGATTCCTTGCAATTGACGGTATTCTGGACTTGTGTCTGAATGTAGTAGACGGACTGGTTGTATATCCGAAAGTTATTGAAAAGAGACTTATGTCAGAACTTCCGTTCATGGCTACAGAGAACATCATGATGGACGCTGTAAAAGCCGGTGGAGACAGACAGGAACTTCATGAGAGAATCCGTGAATTATCTATGGAAGCAGGACGTAATGTAAAAGAAAAAGGACTGGATAATAACCTGCTTGAACTGATCGCAGCAGATCCGGCATTCAACCTTTCACTGGAAGAATTGCAGAAGACAATGGATCCTGCCAAATATGTAGGACGTGCACCGGTACAGGTGGAGGCATATCTGAATAATGTGGTAAATCCGATGCTGGAAGCAAATAAGGAAATCCTTGGCGTAACAGCGGAAATCAACGTATAAAAGGATATAAAGAAACTGCTAAAAAGAAAGTGGTATCTCGAGTGTGGCGAGATGCCACTTTCTTTCCTTAAGTACGTGCTTTATAATCATATATATAAACTATAAGTGAAATGTCAGGGAAGAAGGTGGATAGATGGGAATGAATATACAAAAGAGTGCCGGTATAAAAGCAGATACATTTATATTAAAACGTAATAACATGGACAGATGGATCCGAATGGATGTGGCTATGTTGATTATATTGGCAATTTGTACCCGTCTTGTCGCAGGAATAATGAATGTGGAGAAGATGGATGCTTATACAGGATCCGGTGAAGGATTCTGCAAAGCAGTATCGGAAAGTCATGGCGTGGATATGGTAAAAGATTGTTTTGAATTAGGAACTCAGAAGGTTTTGGATGTAAAGAAAACTGCGAAAAGTGTATGTAAGTCTGTGACGATAAAGAAAACGATGCAGGATGTAATAAGACCGACGGAAACAGAAGAAATAATTCCGGAAGTAAAAGGTGTTCCGGAAGCAAAAGACGGGAAAGCTGCATGGGCAAATATGGACTCCGCGAAAACAGAGACCATAACGCAGGAAACAGTTACGGATAAGAGTGTTCCGGAATCTATAACAGGAAAAATAACAGAAGAACCTGCAGGAGAACCAATGACAGAAGACTTGTTGAACCTGGAAGGCTTTAAGGTGAATTCAGAAGGCGTGATAGAAGGATATGAGAATCTGGATCTGATTCTGTGTGATGGGATGATCATCTTTCCGGCAGATGAAAGATGCAGCGGAATAGGAGAACATGCACTGGATGGAATTTCGGATGCGGTAGAAGTCTATATTCCGGCGAATATTACTTTTGTTGCACCAGGAGTATTGGAGAAGATAGGCGGACTTATGTATATTGAAGTTGCACCGGATAATCCGGTGTATGAAAGCCGGGATGGGATGCTTTACAACAAGGGAGGAGAACTTATAAGCCGGCCGAATGGAAGATGATATAATTGGGGTAAAAAGGGTGTGCGAAAAGCACATCTTTTTTGCGAAAAAATGCTCTAGGATTTTAGAATGACAGGTGTTATAATAGGCAGGGTCAAGAATCAAAAAAGGAGCAGAACGAAAAATGAATATTCGACAGGTGACAGACGGGAAAGAAGATTATATAGAATTACTTCGAGCTGGTGACCCGGATGAATCCAGAATTCGAAAATTGCTGGAAAAAGGAGAACTGTTCTTACTGGAAGAACACGGAAAGCTCCGCACACTTTGTATAGTGATATTTTCAGAAGAAAAGAAATGTGAGATTAAGAATATCGTAACCATAAAAAAGGATCAGGGAAAAGGTTACGGCAGATATATGATACATTATATATGTGAACATTACTGTGCGCAGTATGACTGGGTATATATGAAGAAGGAACGTTGCCTGGACATCATGGAATTTTGCGAAAAATGCGGATTTTCCGATGAAGATGAGAAATATCTGAAAAAAGAACTGATGTCTGAGATTGATACAAAACGTGTGATCAATCTCGCGATGGAAGCAGGACGGATGCTTCTGAAAAACGGAGGAGAAATTTTTCGTGTGGAAGAGACGATGATGCGGATCTGTCATAGATTTGGAGTGAAATATGTAGATTTATTCACATTGAGTCACGGACTCTTTATTTGTGCAGGAACTGATAAAGAAAAATTATATACAAAAGTTAAACAAGTACCGCTTTCTTCTACACATCTGGGGATCGTAGCGGAAGTAAACGATCTTTCCAGAGAAATTGCAGCAGGGCATGTAGGGATAGAAGAGGCCTGGAAAAAATTAAAACAGATAAATAAAATGCCGACAAAAAGGATATCCTATCAGATTGCAGCTGCAGGTTTGAGTGCTGGGGGACTGGGATATCTGTTGGGAGGAACACCGATGGAGGCGTTTGTGGCGATTTTTGTCGGCTGTGTCGTGTTTGCGTGGTCATTGTTTGCAGGAAAACACGGAATTTCCAAAATCCTGGTTCACATTGTAGGAGGAATTATTATTGCTTCGATGGCGTTGGCAGCAATGCAGATACCGGCATTTGGAAATCTGCGGATGGAAGGAATTGTAACAGGCGGAATCATGCCATTGGTACCGGGACTTGCTTTTGTAAATGCAATCCGTGATCTGGCGGACAGTGATTATCTGGCGGGTACAGTGAAGATGATTGATGCGGTCATGGTATTTGTATATATTGCAATCGGAGTCGGGGCAGCTCTGACGGTTTATCATCATGTGTTGGGAGGCGTTTTGTGATGGTCATAAAAATTGTAGCAAATCTGGCGTGTTCGTTTATCGGGACGATAGCATATGCGGTCATGTTCCAGGTGCCCAGAAGATTTTATATAGGATGTGGAATTACGGGATCGGTGGGCTGGATGATATATAAGCTCGCTTCTGTATATTGTTCTGTTGCGGTAGCATCATTTATTGGAACAGTGTGTACTGTGCTGGTGGCAAGAATGTTGACGGTACGGCTTAAGTGTCCTATTACAATTTTCCTGATTTCGGGAATTATCACGTTAGTACCGGGTGCCGGAATATATTTTACGGCATATTATCTGGTGACCAATCAGCTTGCTATGGCAGCGGTAAAAGGATTGGGAGCGGTAAAAGTGGCTTTTGCAATCGTGCTTGGAATTGTGTGTATCGTGTCTATTCCGAGAGAAGTTTTCCAGAAAGAATATTGGATCGAGAGAAAACTCAAAAAACAGCAAAAAGGAAAGATATGATAGAAAAGGTTGCTGTCAGTTACAGACTTGTGCTACAATGAAAGGACGAATAGTGTTCTAATGTATGTAGTAATACATAGATTTCATACATTTAAAAACAATAAGAAACAGGAGATAATGATAGTTATGAGTAAGGTAAGAACAAGATTTGCACCAAGTCCTACAGGAAGAATGCATGTAGGAAACTTAAGAACAGCGTTGTATACTTATTTGATCGCAAAGCATGAAGGCGGAGATTTTATTCTCCGAATTGAGGATACAGATCAGGAACGTTTTGTGGAAGGAGCACTGGATATTATTTATCATACTCTGAAAGAAACAGGACTGGTTCACGACGAAGGTCCGGATAAAGATGGAGGAGTAGGTCCATATGTACAGAGTGAACGTAATGCACAGGGAATTTATCTGAAATATGCAAAACAGCTGATTGAACAGGGGGATGCTTATTATTGTTTCTGCGATAAAGAGCGTCTGGAATCGCTGAAGAGTAAAGTTTCAGATGAAGATGGCGGAACAGAGATTGTTGTATATGACAAGCACTGCCTGCATTTAAGTAAAGAAGAGGTTGAGGCGAATCTCGCAGCGGGAAAACCACATGTTATCCGTTTTAACATGCCTACAGAAGGCACAACAACATTCCATGATGAGATTTACGGAGATATTACAGTGCCGAATGAGGAACTGGACGATCTGATCCTGATCAAGTCAGACGGATATCCGACATATAATTTTGCCAATGTTGTTGACGACCATCTGATGGGGATTACGCATGTTGTCAGAGGCAATGAATATTTATCATCATCGCCGAAGTATAATCGTCTTTATGATGCATTTGGATGGGAAGTGCCGGTTTATGTCCATTGTCCGCTTATTACAAATGAGGAGCATAAAAAGCTGAGTAAGCGAAGCGGTCATTCTTCTTATGAAGATTTGCTTGAGCAGGGCTTTATCTCAGAAGCAATTGTCAATTATGTGGCGCTTCTTGGATGGTGTCCGGAGGATAACAGAGAGATTTTCTCACTGGACGAGCTTGTGAAAGCGTTCGACTATCACCACATGAGCAAGACACCGTCTGTTTTTGATATTGTAAAGCTTAAGTGGATGAACGGCGAATATATGAAGGCGATGGATTTTGACAAGTTTTACGACATGGCAGAGCCATATCTTAAGGAAGTTATCACAAGAGCTGTTGACTTAAAGAAAATTGCAGCTTTAGTGAAGACAAGAATTGAAGTGTTTACAGATATTAAAGACCATGTGGACTTTTTTGAAAATGTACCGGAATACGATATTTCCATGTATGCCCATAAGAAGATGAAGACGACACCGGAGACAGCGCTTACTGTATTAAAGGAGGTACTTCCTGTTTTTGAGGCGCTTGACGATTACAGCAATGACAGCCTTTACAATACGCTTGTTGAGTTCGTGAAGGAAAAAGGCTATAAGAACGGTTATGTGATGTGGCCGGTGAGAACAGCTGTGTCAGGCAAGCAGATGACGCCGGGCGGCGCTACAGAGCTTATGGAGATTTTAGGCAAAGAGGAATCATTAAACCGTATCCGCGCAGCGATTGAAAAGCTGACAAAGGAATTATAATATGGGATTTAACGAAGCACAGCAGTGTGCCATTGCCCATGTTGACGGGCCGATGATGGTTCTTGCAGGACCTGGGTCGGGAAAGACGACTGTAATTACGCACCGGGTAAAGGCGCTTGTTGAGGAGGCGAGTGTGCCGCCCTCAAATATTTTAGTTGTGACGTTTACAAAAGCGTCTGCTTCAGAAATGAAGCAGCGCTTTTTAAAATTGACAGGAGAGGCGTCAACGTCTGTAAGCTTTGGCACATTTCATGCTGTTTTTTTTACAATTTTAAAACACGCCTATGGTTTTGATGGTTCAAGTGTGCTCACAGACCAAAAGCGCCGGGAAATTTTTGACAGTCTGATTGGGAAGCTTGGGATTGATGTGGATGATGAAGGCGAGTTTTTTGACAGTATGGCCGGAGAAATCAGTCTTGTAAAAAGTGAAATGATGGATGTGGCGGACTATTATTCGACAGTCTGCGGGGCAGATGTTTTCAGAAAGTTTTATAAAGCTTATGATGCGCAGCTGCGGAGGCAGAGACTGATTGATTTTGATGATATGATGCTTTATACATATGAGCTTTTTTCTGAGCGCCCGGACATATTAAAAGCGTGGCGGCAGAAGTTCAAATATATTCTTATTGACGAATTTCAGGATGTGAGCCGGCTTCAGTATGCGATTGTACGCCTTTTGGCAGCACCCTTAAATAATTTGTTTATTGTGGGGGATGATGACCAGTCTATTTATAATTTTAGAGGGGCAAGACCGGAAATTATGCTTAATTTTCCGAAAGACTATCCAGATACAAAAACAGTGATGCTTGATATCAATTACCGGTGCAGTCCGTGTATTGTCGCTGCGGCGGGACGCGTTATCAGAAATAATAAGGTGCGCTATGAGAAGAAAATCAGGGCGGCTTCGCAGGTTGAGTCAGCACCTGTTCAGGTTAAAGCTTTTAAAACACCGAGAGAGGAGAATGATTTCCTTGTTCAGACGGTGCTTCGGCTGAATAAAGAAGAAAATATTCCTTTGCGGGATATGGCAGTGCTTTTCAGAACAAATAATGGCGCGCGCAGTCTTGTCAGCCTTTTGATGAATTATAATATTCCGTTTAAGATGAAAGATGCGCTGCCCAATATTTATGAGCACTGGATTATGTATGATATTTTAGCTTACCGGCGTGCAGCAGACGGCAGCGGCGGACGGAGAGATTTTTTGCGCATTATTAACCGGCCGAACCGTTATGTGGCCCGGCGCTATTTTGACAGTGAGCATGTTGATTTGGAAAAAATTAAGGCTTATTACGGTGAAAAGGAATGGATGGCCGAAAGAATTGAAGATTTTGAAGCAGATTTAAGTGTTTTATCAAAGCTTCCGCCGTTTGCTTTTATAAGTTATTTAAGAAATTCGGTCGGCTATGACGAGTTTTTAAGAACCTATGCGCTTGATAAGCACTTAAATCCTGATGATTTTTTTGAACTTATTGATAATCTTCAGGAATCAGCAAAGCCTTTTGATACGTGGGAAGCGTGGCTTTTGGATATTGAAAGCTATACACGGCGGCTTAAAGAAAGAGAAAAATCAGAAAAAGAAGCCGGTCGGGATGCCCTTGTTTTATCTACAATGCACAGCGCCAAAGGACTTGAATATGATACGGTTTTTATTATTGACGCCAATGAAGGCGTAAGTCCGTATCAAAGAGCTGTTCTGGATGAAGAAATTGAAGAAGAACGGCGAATGTTTTATGTGGCGATGACAAGGGCAAAACGATTTTTGAATATATATTTTGTGCGTGAACGTCATGCAAAAAAGATGGAAATATCACGATTTGTAAGTGAAGTTTTAAAAAGCTGAACAATTAATTAAAAAGTTGTGAATTTATCCGAATAGCCCTTGCAATGTGAAAAAATTTCTGTTAAAGTTTAAACGTGGGATGGGGAAAACGATATCAGCCATCAAGAAAGAGGTTTATATGAGCGAGAATAAAGATTTATTAAATGAAATTGATAATGATGATGAGGAAGCGACAGTGACATTAACACTGGAAGACGGCTCTGAGCTTGAGTGCTCTGTACTTGCGATCTTCCCTGTACAGGACAAGCAGTATATTGCACTTGTTCCGATGACAGAAGAAGACGACAGTGAGGAGGGCGACGTTTATTTATACCGCTTCACAGAATTCGAGGACGGAGAGATTGAACTTGGCAACATCGAAGATGACGATGAATATGAAGCTGTCGCAGATGCTTTTGATGAGCTTATAGACAGCGACGAGTTTGACGAGCTGTTTGAGGATGACGAGGAATGATTTTCGTATAGGGGCTAAGCGTCCTATATGATGAAAAAAAGTGGCCAATGCCCAGCTATATCGGGCTTGTCCACTTTATTTTTGAGAAAACACGCGAATTTAGTCAGCAGGTGTCGAGAATGAAAAAAGGATTGGTAAAAGCAGCGGTCGTTGGGGCCGCCATTGTCATTATTGCCGGTTTGACGGCAGTAGTCATTTCAGTAAAAAGCAGCAGGCAGCGACAGGCTGAGGTTGCAAAAGGTGTCGAAGTTATCCGCAATATGGAAACTGTCGATGCAACTCAGATTGAAAATAAAATTCGTCAGATGGAAGAAGACGAGTTAAAAAATACAGAAGAATATAAAAACAGACCAATTAATGTGAAGTATGAAGGCTCTTTAATTTTAGGTGATTCCCAGGCAGAGGCATTTTTGAGCTATAAAATACTTGACGATTCGGAAGTGATTGCCCATAAAGGCGCCCATATTAAGGAGATTTCAGATAGCTTTGATACGATTGTAAATCTGAATCCGAAGAATATTTTTCTTACATATGGTGTCAATGATTTAGGTATGTATGGTACAAAAGAAGATTTTGCTGCTGTCTATAAACAGGAAATCCAAAAGCTGCAGGAAAAGCTTCCGAATACGAAGTTTTATGTGAATCTCATTTTTCCGGTGACAGATGCCGCGATTGCGCAGCAGTCGCATCTTGCGCGCTGGCAGTCGTTTAATGAGGCGATTAAGCAGATGTGCGATGAACTTGGGATTACATGTATAGATAGTAATAGTTTGGTAAATAGTGATAGCTATGAACCGGACGGCATACATATGGTCTATTCTTTTTATCAGGGATGGGCAGAGTATATGGCTGAAGTAGCCGGTATATAGAAAAAGAGGCATAATAATCGATGAGACGGATGATGATTTTTATTAAGATAGTGCTGATAGCCTGCCTTCTTGTTTTTATCGGTGGCATATTGATGAGTGATTCCGATAGCAAAAAAAGTGTTGAGGATGTAGAGAAGGCGGTGCTGGCTTCGGCTGATGCAGCCAGTATGGAAAAAGGACAGGTAAGAGACGTGCGGCGTGCCTTTGGTATAAATCCAGAGGACTATTCGGGTGTTGTT
>OLRK01002721.1_pt1 | contig 10486 bp, 9 predicted proteins | sample 1672911 | NCBI WGS metagenome assembly OLRK01 (sample SAMEA3136736, study PRJEB25190) | human gut metagenome | biome: human gut; feature: human-associated habitat; material: faeces | place: Austria | collected 2013
TAATCGCTACGCCGGATGTGGGTGGTTCCAAACGTGCCAGCACATTCTCAAAGTATTTGGGAGTTCCCCTGGTATTGTGCAACAAATCACGTGAGAAAGCAAACGAAGTTGCATCCCGGGCTGTGTCTTACATTTTTCTGTCTTTAGTTGCTTTTTTCTTCTGCGCTGGCTATGAGCCGGTCGAAATCACTTTGATACAAGCGGTCTTGTATCACACGGTACTGCTCAAATTCACTTTCCGCAAAGGTTTTTGCGATTGCGGCTGTGACTTTACCTTTGTTTTGCAAAACTTCTGCATCGTTAAATTGCAGAAAAGCATCCAGTTTAGAAGCCCAATCTGCCATTGTCATGGGGATATGCCGTCGGGCTTGTCTTGTAGCATAGTCCAGATACATTGTGACAATCTCATTTAGCTCCTGTATTTCATCAATAGATAAGTAATTTTTGGCAATAGATACATCTGCCTTTACAATTTTCCCGTCGGGTGCATTACGCCATGAAGTTAAGCCCATATGTTCTTTCGTGTGATTTGCTCTTGCTATAATGACCTCTGCTGCGGTATTTCCGTGAACGGCATAGTGCATCTTATTCTGTACTGTTGCAAAAAAATCTTTCGTGATTTGGCTGTCAAGAGAATAATCAACAGCAGTAGCATAGATGTCTGTAATTTTTTGATAGAAACGGCGTTCACTGGCTCGAATCTCCTGTATTTCAGAAATTAAGTGGTCAAAATAATCCTCGTCGAAGATTTGACCGTTAATCAATCTGCTTTTATCCAAAACATACCCCTGTTTCGCAAAGGTATCCAGCACTTTCGTTGCCCATTGCCGGAACTGTGTTGCCCTGCCGGAGTTGACACGGTAGCCAACGGCAATTATGGAAGATAGAGAATAAAACTTATATTGATAGGTTTTTCCGTTATCCGCAACTTGTGCAAAATTTGCACAAGTTGAATCCTCAGATAATTCTCCGCTTTCATAGATATTTTTCAAATGTTTTGTGACAACGCTTCTGTCTACATCGAAAAGCTGTCCAATCGCTTTTTGTGTCAACCATACATCATGATCCTGCACACGGACTTCAATGCCATCTTCGTGGGCATCCTTTGTAAATACGAGAAAATCCACCGTGCTGTTGCGGATCTGTAATTTTGTATTTTTGTTCTCAGCCATTATGTATCACCCTCCAACCATTTCTTATCAGGATTGTTTTTTTGTTTTGCTCTTGTAAACATTATGTTTATTCTTGCATTGAGGACTGCAAAATAAGGGAGTGGAAATACCAGACGATCGTCGGTTTGTGCATCCCCGTTAATTTATATTGTAACCGGAATAACTCTGATTTATATTGGCATTATACTATTTCTTTTCTACAGATTCAATCGTCGTATCGTTATCGTAACAGTTCAGCCAAGGGGGGCATCTTCTTGTCCGGTGCAGGCTTATCTGCGCCAAAGTTTTTGACATTATCCCAATTTAGATTTATAATAAAAAGAAGTGAGCCCGTAAAAAGGCAGAATGAAGCGAAATGAAAAGGAGAAGGAACAATGAGCGAATGTAATCACGACTGCGGTTCCTGCAGTGCAAACTGCGACAGCCGTACAGTGGATAAAAATGAATTTCTGGAGAAGCTGGCTCCGGAAAGCTCTGTAAAAAAAGTAATTGGAATTGTCAGCGGAAAGGGAGGCGTTGGAAAATCACTTGTGACCTCCATGCTGGCAGTGAGCATGAACCGTCTTGGAAAGAAAACAGCGATTCTGGATGCGGATATTACCGGCCCGTCTATTCCCACTGCTTTTGGATTAAAGCAGGAGAAAATCGATGTAAGCCCGGATGGGAAATTAATGCTTCCGGCTAAATCCCTGGAGGGCGTTGAGATTATGTCAACAAATCTTCTGCTGGACAACGAAACTGACCCGGTTATCTGGAGAGGCCCTGTGATCGCAGGCGCTGTAAAACAGTTCTGGTCTGAAACCTTATGGCAGGATATAGACTATATGTTTGTAGATATGCCTCCAGGGACAGGGGATGTACCCTTGACTGTATTCCAGTCCCTTCCGGTAGACGGTATTATTATTGTTACCTCTCCTCAGGAGCTGGTAAGTATGATCGTTGCAAAAGCAATGAACATGGCAAAGAAGATGAATATCCCGATTCTTGGTGTTGTGGAAAACATGAGCTATCTGGAGTGCCCTGACTGTAAGAAGCATATTGCAGTATTCGGTGAAAGCCATATTGAAGAGGATGCAGCTGACAACGGTTTAAAGGTTCTGGCCCAGATACCGATTGACCCGACCATTGCCCAGATGGTTGACGGCGGCAGGATTGAGTATCTTGAAATGCCATGGATGAAGGACGCAGTTGAGGCTGTTGAAAAAGTCTGAGGTAGGTTTTTATGAATATAAATATAAATCCCAATAGTGAGCTGCACCAGTCTATTGTCCGTGTTCCTGATATGGTTCAGGTGCCGGAGGTATGGCTGAGCCAGGCCCGTCAGTTTCAGCAGGTGATGATGATGTACACCTGTGCGATCCGCGAGGTAAAGACAAAGCTGGAGGTGCTCAATGACGAGCTTTCTGTGAAGAATCAGAGAAATCCCATTGAGATGATCAAATCCAGGGTGAAAAAACCAATGAGCATCCTGGAAAAGCTGCAGCGCCGGGGCTTTGAGATCTCGCTGGAATCCATGGTGAAAAATCTGGATGATGTGGCTGGAATCCGCATTATCTGCTCCTTTGTGGATGATATTTACGAGGTGGCAGATATGCTGCGGCGTCAGGATGATATTAATGTGATCGCTGTGAAGGATTATATAAAAAATCCAAAGCCCAACGGTTACAGAAGCTATCACATGATTATTGAAATCCCGGTATTTTTTTCTGAGAGCAAGAAGCCTATACGGGTTGAGGTGCAGATCCGCACCATGGCCATGGACTTCTGGGCCAGCCTTGACCATCAGCTGAAGTATAAGAAATCCTTTGTTGATATTAACGGAGAGATTGGACAGGAATTAAAGGAATGTGCGGATGTGATCGCACAGACGGATCAGAAAATGCTGGCTATCCGCAGGCGCATTGAAGCACAGGGAGGAACGATTACAAGAGATTAAAGCGCTTGAATCGTTGTATAATTTAATACAGGAAATAAGACAGGGTCTGTGTAATGCAGAACCCTGTTTTTTTGTATAAAGACAGGGCAGCGGTATTTTCACTGGACACTTGAAGCAGCAGGGATCTAAAACCCATATTTTCCAATGCGGGAATGAGCAGCTGCATGAATCTGCGTCCAAGTCCCTGGCCTCTGAGGGGCTTAAAAATTTCAAGCCCGTAGAGATAGACCCTGTTTTTTTGCGGGTCAAGGAAGCAGGAACCGGCAGGAAGGCCCTGAAAAAAGCCATGTGCCTGGCCGGGATTTCCCTCAGAAACGGCGTTGTCAATGGAAAGAGAAAAATCCGAAAAGTGCGGGAAAGCAGCTTCCTTAACCGGGTTAAGAGTGCGCTCCATCATAAATTCATCATAGACATGCTCCGCTTCCAGATGGGAGAGAACCTTCAGGGCCTCCAGACAATGGCCGTCAACTGCAAAATACAGATCAGCTTCTTCTAAAGCACTTCCATCTTTGCAGGCCTCATTTAGAAGCTTGGAAAAAAATCCCTGATTTCGGAAATCAGGATGAGTGAAGCCGCAGCACTCCCAGACATTTTCCTCAAGCTCATAGGCAGCCAGGCAGGAAACAAGCTGTTCTCCTAAAAAAGCCAGCCAGAACAGACCTGCATCCAGAGGGCAGGAGAGGGTAAGGTTATCCTTTTTAACGCACAGGGAAACCAGATACTTAAGGTTATCCTCCTGGCTGGGGGAAAGGGAAGCTGTGAAAAGGGGGGGAGTGTGAAGCATGGTTTGGGCCTCCTGGAAAATAAATTACTACTTATTCTAGAAGAAAAAGAAAGAAAAGTAAAGCAGGTATTTTACTGAAAACAATAAATGAGAGAATACAAAAATGACCAAAAAAATAAAAAATAGAGCAAATAAAATATCATAATAATTACAATAAAATGCAATAAAAAGAAAATATAAGTAAAAATTAATAAGTATAATAACTTTTTATTGCAAAATATTGCAAAATTTTACTAAAAGTGCTATAGTGAGCGTGAAAGGAGATAAAAATGGTGCAGACCGTAGTTTCAAGTCCATCTATACCTGTTCAGAGGCAAAAGGTAATTACAGAATATTTAGAGAAGAATCAGACCGTTACAATTAGGCAGGCGGCAGATTTATGCGGGGTGTCAGAGGCAACAGCCAGAAGAGATATTGATGAATTGGCGAATTTGGGAATAATTGAGCGTACTCATGGTGGGGCAGTGATTCACAGAGGAGCCGGTTTTGAAGAATTTCATTCACAAAAGATGCAGGTAATGGTTCCAGAGAAAACCAAAATTGCCAGGGAGGCAGTTAAAATGATTAAAGAGGGGGATTGTATTTTTTTAGATTCAGGAACAACTACATTTATGTTAGCCCAGCAGCTTCAAAATATTCGAAAACTGACAGTTGTTACAAATAATCTTGATATTGCGTATACAACCAAGCTTGATACATCTTCTACTATGATTGTTACAGGTGGAATCCGCAGGGATGGTTTTAGCGTTTTAGTAGGCGATATTGCAGAAGAATTTATCCGCAGACTGTATGTGGATATTGCTTTTGTTGGTGCAGATGCTATCAGCGTTAAAAATGGGATTTTCAATAGCAATTTTATGGAGATAGGAATTAAAAAAAGTATGATTGCCAGTGGAAAGAAAAAAGTGCTTCTTGCAGACCATAGTAAATTTGGCCAGAAAGCGTTGGCAAAAGTTTGCAGTATTGAAGAAATGGATGTGATTGTAACAGATGGGGGAATAGATGAGGAAAGCGCCAGATATGTAAGAACGAAGGGGATTAATTTGATTATTCTTAAGAGGAGGTAATTATGAGCTGGCTAAAGGAAACCATTGGAACAGAAAAGGCAATTATTTCAATGCTTCATCTTCAGGCTATGCCTGGTGACCCTTATTACGATAAGGAAAAGGGCATGAAATGGGTTTTGGAAAAGGCAAAAGAAGATTTGGATGCACTTCAGGAAGGCGGCGTGGACGCAATTATGTTCAGCAATGAATATAGCTTGCCGTATCTTACTCAGGTAAAGACAGAAACGGTGGCAGCTATGGCACGTATTATTGGAGAACTCCAGCCTTATATTTCAATTCCTTATGGTGTTAATGTGCTTTGGGATCCAAAAGCTTCTTTAGATTTGGCTGTGGCAGTAGATGCTAAGTTTGTGCGTGAAATTTTTACAGGTGTCTATGCAAGTGATTTTGGCTTATGGAATACAAATTGCGGAGAAGTTGTCCGGCATCAGCGTGAAATTGGAGCGGAGAATGTAAAGCTGCTTTTTAACATTGTGCCAGAGGCGGCCAGATACTTGGCAGACAGGGACATCCGACAGATAGCAAAATCAACTGTGTTTAACTGTAGGCCAGATGCATTATGTGTATCAGGTTTAACTGCAGGTTCTCCTACGGATATGAGCCTATTAAAAGAAGTAAAAGCAGAGGTACCTGAAACAGTAGTATTTGCTAATACTGGCTGTAAGAAAGAAACGATTGCCGGGCTTCTTGAAATTGCAGATGGTGCAGTAGTTGCTACAACATTTAAATATGATGGTAAATTTGAAAACCAGGTCGATAAACGGCGCGTGAAAGAATTTATGAATATTGTCAAGAGTATTCGTGGATAGAGGGTTAAAGAGAGGTATACATGGGAAAATGTGTATTTGGCTTTGATTTCGGAACATTGTCCTGTCGCGGTGTAGCTATTGATTTGACAGACGGAAAGCTTTTGGCAACGGCTGAAAAAAAATATGCACATGGAGAAATATGCGAATGTCTTCCAGATGGGACTAAACTTCCTCAGGATTGGTTTCTACAGAATCCTCGGGATTGGCTGGAAAGCATGCAGTATGTTTCAAAGACGATGCTGTGTGAGGGAAATATCAAAGCAGAAAATGTACTTGGAATGGGGACGGATTTTACAAGTTGTACGTTACTTCCTATTAAAAAGGATGGCACACCGCTTTGTGAAATCGAGAGATGGTCTGGTTATCCCAATGCATGGCCGAAGCTCTGGAAACATCATGGAGCTCAAAAATATGCTGAACAGATTGAAATCTATGCCAGAAAACATACCACATGGTTGAAGGATTACTTTGGAAATTCCGTTTCTTCTGAGTGGGTATTTCCGAAAGTGATGCAGGTATTAGAAGAAAACCCTGAGATTTATGAAGAAGCAGATTACTTTATCGAAGGAGTAGACTGGATTGTTTATCGTCTGACGGGAGAGCTTACTAGAAATTACGGCATTTTGGGAGTTAATGCATTTTGGGTTAAGGGACAAGGATTCCCAGGGCATGGATTTTTAAAAGGATTAGCGCCAGAACTGGAATTTATTGGTGAAACCAAGCTTGCAGGAAAACTTGTCAAACCAGGAGAACGTGTTGGAAGACTCACAAAAGAAATGGCGGATTTTTTAGGGCTGACAGAACGCACGATTGTAGCAGCAGGACATGGTGACAGTGCGGTTGCAGGCTGTGGCGTAGGAGTAAATCAAAGTGGAAGTATGATTTTAGTTATGGGGACAAGCACCTGCCATCAAATGCTGTATAAAGATTTTTGCGCGTTTGATGGTGTCTGCTCAATTGCGGCAGATGGCATGGTTCCAGGGCTTTATAGCTATGAATCAGGGCAACCGGCAACGGGAGATATATTTGGATGGTTTGCTAATAATTGCGTTCCGGAAGATTACAGCCAGCAGGCAAGGGCACAGGGAAAGTCAGTTTTGGAGTTTTTGGGAGAGAAAGCATCCTATTTAAAGCCAGGAGAAAATGGTCTAGTAGCGCTTGATTGGCTGAATGGGAACAGAAGTATTTTATCTGATTATAATTTATCTGGACTTATTGTAGGCTTAACGCTTTCTACGAAACCAGAAGAGATATATCGTGCACTTGTTGAAGCCAATCTTTTTGGCTCAAGAAGGATACTGGAAAATTATAGGCAGGGCGGGGTGAAAATAGAGCGTGTCTATGCGGTAGGAGGGATTCCGGCTAAAAGCCCATGGATTATGCAGCTTTGTGCAGATATCTTGGACTATGAAATTCACGTTCCGGCAGTAGATAATATTCCGGCCAGAGGCTCTGCTGCCTGCGGGGCAGTAGCAGTTGGATTTCCGGAAGGGTGCGCTGATTTTGCGGAAACGGCAGAACGTCTTATACCAAAGGAGGAGCGTATATATATACCGGATTTGAATCATGTCAGAGCCTATGATAAGCTGTATGGATTTTACCTGGAAATGCATGAATTGTTTGGTCGTAATAACTCTTTTATGAAGCAGCTGAAAGAATTTCGCAATTTTAATTAAAGGAGGAACATTATGAAGAAAAAAATTTGGAAACTGTTGACAGTGTCAGCATTAGCGGCAGCAATGATATGTGGATGCGGTAAAAGTGCAACTACCGAAGAAACACAGGCATCAGCACCGGCAGAAAAAGCTTCAAGTACGGAAGAAACAAAGGCCAGTGGCGGAGATTATACTATTGCAGTTGTAGTAAAGGATATGTCTGATCCATGGTTTCTGAGAATGCAGGAGGGTGTTGATGCACTGGCATCGGAAACAGGAATGAATTGTTATGTAAAAGGCCCGTCTAAGACTGATTCGGCAGAGCAGATACAGGTAATTGAGACTTTAATTGAGCAGGATATAGATGCACTTTGTGTTGTTCCTATTGACCCGGAGGCATGCAAACCTGCATTGGCAAAAGCGCGGGAGAAGGGAATTAAAGTAATTACCCATGAAGCGGCGGGATTTGATTCCTGTGATTATAATCTGGAAGCATTCAATAACCAGGAATATGGCGAAGCAATGATGGATGAGCTGGCTAAGGTTATGGGAGAAGAGGGACAGTATGTTACTATGGTTGCCTTCCTTTCTTCTGTATCACACAACCAGTGGATGGATGCAGCAGTAGCACATCAGAAAGAAGCCTATCCGAAGATGGAGTTAATTTCAGAAGAACGAATTGAATGTGAAGATAACATGGATATGGCTTACAATAAGTCTAAAGAAATCATTAAAAAATATCCAGATATTAAGGGTTTCTTAGGAGCTTCCAGTTATGATGCTCCAGGAGCAGCAAAGGCGATTGATGAACTTGGCATGACAGGAAAGATTTATGCAGTAGGAACTGGAGTTCCATCTGTATCAGGACCGTATCTGGAATCTGGCTCTAATCCATGTGTTCTTTGTTGGGATCCGGCACTTGCAGGAAAAGCAATGTGCAAACTTGCTGTTATGTGTTTAGATGGCAAAGAGGCTGATATTAAGGCAGGTCTTGATTTGGAACTGGAAGGTTATAACAGCTTAAACGTGGATGGAACTGATATTAGCGGAAATGCGGTACTTGTAATTAATAAGGATAATATGTCAGATTATCAGTTCTAAAATAATTTAATTACTTTGTTTTCTGAAACATAATTGGGGAACCGTTGGCTCGTTGTGCCTGCGCATCCTGATTTTGATGTGCAGGCACAGTTTTAATAAAGGGCAGAGGGATGATGATATGGGCGAAAAATTATTGGAAGTAAAAGGAATATCCAAGCATTTTGGAGGAGTAAAGGCGCTGGATGGGGTTGATCTGACGATTAATAAGGGAGAAATTCACTGCCTTTTAGGGGAGAATGGAAGTGGAAAATCGACATTAATTAAAATTATATCCGGTTTTTATCAACCGGATGGAGGAACAATTTATTTCGATGGAACAACCTATGAGCATCTTACTATTAATAAATCTATTCAGCTGGGTATTCAGGTAATTTATCAGGATATGTCGATATTCCCAAATCTAACGGTTGCTGAAAACATTGCTTTGAATTTTGAATTGTATAATAAAAAGCGCCTAGTAAATTGGAAAAATGTATATGAGATAGCGCAAAAATCATTGGAGCATATTGGAATTACGATTCCTCTTGATGTGGAAGTAGGGACGCTTTCGGTCGCGGATAAGCAACTAATTGCCATTGCCCGTTCGATTTTGTATAATTCAAAATTAATTATTATGGATGAACCGACCTCGGCATTGACGCGAAGAGAGGTAGATAAGTTATTTAAAGTAATTCGCCAGCTTCAGGGGGAGGGAATTTCGGTTCTCTTTGTAAGCCATAAGCTGGATGAGGTATTTGAAATTGCAGAACGTTTTACGATATTTAGAAATGGAAAACTTATAGTAACGGATGATGCTAAAAATGTAGATAATGATAAATTTGTATATTATATGACTGGACGTAAAATTATAGAAGATTATTTTATTCCGAGGCATGTAGATACAACTAAAAGTTTGTTTAAAGTAGAAAATTTATGCTTAAAAAATGGCTTTAAGGATATTAATTTTGAAATACATCCCGGAGAAATTTTGGGTATTACAGGGCTTTTGGGTTCGGGCAGAACGGAGCTGGCTAAAGCATTGTTTGGACTTTATGCAGCTGATGGGGGCAATATTTATGTGGACGGAAAAAAGGCAGAAATACGTACGCCTATGGATGCGCTGAAACTGAATATTGCATATGTACCGGAAGATCGTTTGACAGAAGGGCTTTTTTTAACACAATCCATTGAAAATAACATGATGATTGCTCATATAGATGGTTTGAAAAAGAAAAATGGAGTGATTGACCTTGAAAAAGGACGGGTAGATTCTGAAAAATGGGTAGAAAATCTGGAAATTAAATTAAATCAGTTGAAAGATGGAATACAAACACTGTCCGGTGGGAACCAACAGAAGGTTGTACTGGGAAAATGGCTTGAAACTATGCCTAAAGTTTTAATTCTCAATGGGCCTACAGTCGGGGTGGATATAGGGGCTAAATTTGATATTCATACATATCTGAGAGAATTGGCTGGAAAAAATAATATGGCGATTATTCTAATTTCAGATGATATCAGCGAGATTCTGATGAATTGCAATCGCATTTTGATTATTAAGAGCGGAAGGATCATCGGTGAGCATCGAAATCAGGATTTGACAGTGGAAGAACTTCAAAGTCTTATTACAGGAGCAAAGGAGGGACAGGCGGTATGAAGCTGAAACGAATGATGAAACGTAACGAGTTCTACGTGGCGTTGATTATTGTGGCTCTTTCTGTTTTGATTCAGATTAAAAGCGGACAATTTTTTACGGCGAATAATATGGTGGATTTAGCCAGAAGCCTAATTGTGCCGGGAATGATGGCCGCCGGTCTTTTAATGGTAATTGCTTCAGGAAATATTGATGTATCTTTTCCATATACAGCAATGCTGTGTATGTACTTTGTTACAAAACTGTTTGCAGATATGAACTATACAGGCCCGGTTCTCGTTGGCTTTTTAATTGCAGCAGTAATGGGACTTTTTCTGGGGGCAATTAATGGA
>OLRK01002722.1_pt1 | contig 10484 bp, 7 predicted proteins | sample 1672911 | NCBI WGS metagenome assembly OLRK01 (sample SAMEA3136736, study PRJEB25190) | human gut metagenome | biome: human gut; feature: human-associated habitat; material: faeces | place: Austria | collected 2013
TATTCAGAATCCTTCTGCGAATGTGATCAGATCATTGATCTTGCTTGTATTTAATTATTTGGAAATAGGGTTCGGCATGGCATATTTCTATTATCAACATTACAGGGAAGTTGGAATCATGTATCGAGAAGCGTTGAAAATGGGACTGTTAGGAGGAGAAATCAGCGGTTTTGAAATAAATACGTTTTATGAATATTTCTTATTATATATAAATACAGCATTAAAGTTTTTAATTGTTACACTGGTATTTGGATATCTGATTGGACATATGCGTCAAAGAAAATTTAAATCATGATGTAAATATTTAAACTTACTAGATGTTTATTGTGTATGATGATCGTTTTTGAAAAAGTGACCAGTTGGCAAATGAAAGGGGAGTATGACATATGATGGAAGAGTGCATGAAAAATACTAAGATAGATTTTAGTGTAGATTCAAAGATTGAACAATGTTTTATTGATGCATGTGAGGATAACAAATTTGGATTTGAAATCAGAGACACGTGGAGATGTTTAAAAAAGCGATATGTAAATGTGACAAAGACGACTGTCTATGAATTTATGAATTACAGTATGCATGATGAAACTCACTCTCAGTCTATCCTGAATAATATTGAAAGAATTATAGGACTAGAACGTATCAAAGAATTGAACATGAGTGATTTATTCATTATTTTAAACGTCTGCTATGCCCATGATGTTGGAATGTCTATTGATTATGAAGAAATGGTGCAGATATGGAAAAGTTCTGACTTTCAAGAGAAAGTTTCAGAATGGAAGTATGACATGGATGAAGATCTGGCTCAAGCAGCAAAGAACTATGACATTATATCCAAATGCCTTGGTTATCGTTCTGTAAGCGGAACTCTCCAGAATCATAGTGAAAAATTGAACTTTAAAAATCCTGATGTATGGCCTTTAGAGTTTCGTAAAGATGTAACAGTTCTTCTTTCAGAATATATTCGTAGATTTCACGGGAATCGATCAAAATTGTTTTTTAAAAATCAGATATTTTTTAATTGCAAAGTTGTGCCTGAACGTTTGTTCGATCTTATTGCTAAGATTTGCGAAATGCATACAATGGATATTAAGGATATCATTACAGGTCTCTCTGAAAGATGCAACGGCTTTCAGACAGACACGATTCATCCGATGTTCATTGCAATTTTATTGAGAATGGGAGATTTATTGGATATTGACAATAATCGATTTGATATTTTTAATGTAAGACATTTTGGTACGCTGCCTCATATGAGTTTGGTCAATTTTGGAATGCATAAGTCCATAAACCATTTTTTTGTTTCTCAACGAAAGATCGAAATAACTGCGGAAACAGATAATTTTGAAACAGCCATATTAGTACATAACTGGTTTCGTATGATTGAAGAAGAAACAAACAGTTTGATGCTGTGGTGGGAAAAAATAGCTCCAACCTGCTTGAAGGGATGCATGATGGGGCGACCTGAATTAACTGTTAAATACAAACAAAGCAAATTTGACACTGATCTTAGAATGCAGTTCGAAATTGATACCGACAAACTGTTGAATTTATTTGCCGGAGAAAACTTATATGAGACAAAATTGGCATTTTTAAGAGAATACATCCAAAATGCGCTTGATTCAAGCCGAATACAGTTGTGGTATGAAATTACTGATAAAAATATATTTCGTCATAACAGCTTTTTTATACCAGATGCTGAGAATGTAGATTTTAGTACGCTTAAGCCTACGGATCTGAAAAAGGAAACCTATGATAATTTTAAGATACAAGTAATTATCGGACCGGGGCAGACGCAAAGATCATTTAGGGTGAAAATAAAAGATGCGGGAATAGGGTTGTCAAAAGAAGACCTAAATTGTATTTCTAAGATTGGTTCAGGCTGGCGTTCAAGAAAAGAATATACGAAGGAAATCAGAAGCATGCCTCAATGGATGCGACCAACTGGCGGATTTGGAATCGGCATGCAGTCTGCGTTTATGATAACAGATTGTGTTCGTTTAAAAAGTAAATCGGAATACTCGGATCCAGTTGTAATTACTCTTATGAAAAAATCGAAAACAAACCAAATTGCCGTTGAGTTGGATGAAGACAATTATGGTTTAAGAGGATGTACGGTAGAAGTTGAAATATTAATCGATGATTTTTTCAAAGCAGTTTGTGAAGAAAATTTACTGACTAAATTGAAGGTTAAACAGGCGGATAGATACGAAGAATTAATTGATTTCATTGATTATGATGAAGTTATGGGACTGATTACAGATATTTTTGCAGCTTATGTTCAGAAAAATTTTGCAAAATCTATTATGCCAATCGAAGTTTCTAAGGAATATAAGAATGGTTTGATTGAGAAAAATGTAAGAATACAAAACGATTATTTGTTTTCAAATGCTACAACAACCCGTGATGATATAATATCACTAACATTGTTTGAGAATAATCTTTTTGACAACAGTTTTAGTAATCGTTTTTATTATGGAAGACTGTTTTCCCCGCGAAAGAATAATCCTTTTGTAATTTGGGACCAGAAACGAGAAACTTATTTTTACTTTAAACTAATAAATGATGACACAAAAAAGACAGAAATAAAAGGGTATTATAAGAACGTTTTTGTTGCAGAAAAAAAGTCTGATTCCATTCAAGGAGTCAGCGGAAAACTTTTTAACTATGAAGTGGATATCATGGGAAGAAAAGTTCGTGATGTCGTTAATGTAAGTCGTTCTAAATTTATTCCAAATCTAGATGTATTAGATAGAAAGGATGCTATATTTACAGTATTGATGCCTATGTTTTATCAATATGTGATTAAAAATAGTTCACAGATAGATAATAATACAAATCTTATATTTGCTTTGTTAATAGAATTAATAGAGCATAAAACCTATTATAGGGATAAAGAAGAATACGAAACGAGCACATATATCGACAGTTACCAAGTCAATACTATAAAACTGTTTCTAAATAAGGAAATTAAAGAAAAGAAATATGTTTCTTGTACAAAAGCAAATCTGGATATGAACGGTATAATGGGGACAGATGATCGAATTTATCTCATATACAAAACAAAAAACAGTCTTGATACTATTAGCAGTGATGAAGAAAAGAATGCAGCTTTGAAAGGGATGAAAAGGAACGCATCTATCTTCTCTGATTTTTTGAAGGAAACAGAAAGTGATTGCTATTTTATTCAAGATGATTTGATGACAAGCTATTTAAACGAAGTGTATGCTAACACCTCAAATAAGAAACTATCTTATTTAACAGAGACAGATGATAATGTATCAGACTTTATGTTAAAAGATTTTCTGGCGCTGATGAGTATAGAGTCATGTTTTGGTGAAAAATATGATTACTCAGATCTCAATGATGTTGAATGCAATGTTCTGGTTATTGATCAGTATTTGATTAAGTATATAATGGATAACAAAAATAAAAAAGAAAAGCCGATTTCAACGCATATTTTTCATACGATTGATGATTTGAAACGCTGCGTGATATATGCCGATGATGTTAGCATTAGAGAACAATATGCGCCGTTGTTGATCAAAGGGTATCCTTTTTCAAAAACAAATGAATACTGTATAATTTCACCATTTTCAAATAATACAGCAGGTAACGTCAAGGCTAAGATTCGAAATAACAAAGAACAAAATTTTGAGTCATTGACAATGTTAATGTCACAGTTTTCCTTAGAAATGTTTATGAAAATTGTAACAGAAGACAATACGTTTGAAGATTTAGTGAGATATGTTCAGGATAAAAATGGATATTCTTATGAAGAAATTTATTCAGCGTATGAAAAATATATAAAAAATATTTATAAAAATATGAAGTTCTAACGCTGAAAAAATTTTTAAATACCAAGAAATAAAAGTGTTTTCTTGTTGAATCGAATATGATATTATGTAAGGGGGTGTCTTTTTCGTGTCGCAGTCATATTTAAAATATAATTTATTTAAAGAGAATAAAGCTCAGCGTATAACGAAAAAAGTCTTTGTAGAAGACTTTTTTCTGCATGTATTGAGAACAGTCAATGATAATAAGTATGACTTTGCAGTATGCATCACTAGAAAGTGTTATGTTTTATTTAAATTGTATTTACAGATTAGTAAGACAGAAAATAACTGCTTAAACAGTAAAATTTTTTTGGATCGTGATGTTAGTAAAATCGAGTTTTTTGATTTTATTAGAAAAAATGTTGTCGGTATAAACAAGAAAAAAAATATTAGAGTATTATTGTTCGATGATTCGGTTCTCAGTGGAAAAACCTTACAAGAAACCATGGAATTGATTGAAAGAAATATTCTTCAGGGAATAGATGGTAATGACGATTGTCAAGTAACAGTTCATTTTGATGTTGCAATTTTAACTGTGTCTTCTTCATTTTTAAACACCAATAAATTTTCTGAAATGAAAAATAAAGAGATTAACTTTTATTTTTCCTCAATTTTGTCAAGGAGAGAGATGAGTGCTTTTATAGAATCCGAACTTTATGAAATTCAAGAAAATATGATGCCGTTTGTTGTTGATCTCCCTGTATCGAAAGAAATAGAGATTCCAAAAAATAAGCTGTTAGACTTCATGAACGATAATAAAAAATGGTTATATATTGATTACTCTTTTCCGCTATTGGGAAAAAAGTTCGGAAATGGTTTCTTTGCTTTAGAGGACAAATCAATCAGGGAACGTTTAGGAAAATTATTGATAAAGTGTACTGTCAAGATGCGTTATGAAGAGGTTGGCGACTCATACAAAGTACGTTTTGTTCCGTTCGCAATAATTAATTCTTCATTGTACGGGGATATAAGAAGTATTTTTGACTGTATATTTGAAGATACAGAGTTTTATTCAATGGTTCAGCTCTATAACGATCCTAAAAAAAATTGGGTTTCTGTATATCGTTCAGTAATTAATGTAATCAGTTATTATGTTTATTGTATATTTCTTAAAGATTTCTTTGCTTTTTCCGATATAGATGAAATTATTTTTAATCAGTATTTCAAAGTCAAAAATCGCTTTGGCTTTGAAAAATATAACAAGTCATTTAATCAAATATTTGGTTTAGATATATCTGATACTTTCGAATTTAAAGTAACAAATATAAATAGTATCATAAACTCGTTTATGAGCAGATTTAATCGAGTGCCGGTAAGAACGGAATCTGAAAGTGATTCGTTTGTCTCAAACAAGAGTTTCAGAGAGTTTTTAAATACTGCTATTTCTAAAATTTATTTAGAAAGAAGAGAAATAGATTTAAAAAGGTATTCTGACGGAGAAGGAGCCGTTGATCTCTTTTTGCCTTATCATCATTTTCTTGAACTGGTGAATGTGAGAGAAAATGATGAAAATATGCTGTTTGCATTAGCATTGATGTTTGAGATGCTGGACAGTGGTTTTATCTCAAATGAAATTCAACTGGACGAAAATAACAATATTATTAAAGGATTTAGGTATGGCGTAAATTCTAAAATATATTTGAGTCAAGATAATAAAATTATGTATATGGCAGTTTATACATTTTATAATAAAATCTTTTGTGATTTTGATATGTATAAAGCAAAATTTAATGTTTTTTTCGATGATCTAAAAAAATATTTTACTGAAAAAAACTACTTTGATTCGGGTGAATTAAATGAAAATTCAATAGAAATTCTATCAAAATTTTATGATTTAAATGGATACGATCATTGTTCGGAAGTGTTAAGAAATATCATAGATGATAAATGCGTGAATCTAAACTTTAATATGTTTGATGATGAAATTGTGATTCATATGATCAATCATATTGTGAACAATCGTCTGATTAATACTGAGGCCTGTGAAGAATATTTAGTCTTAAAACCCATCGTGTGTGATGATATTGAAGAATATGTTCATTTGTCTATAAAAACGATTGCTGATTTATTATTTGATGCTGATACAGTACAAGAAGAATTTATTTTAGATATTGAAGTATTGTCATCCGTTGTATATCTGCAGCTATGCAACAGTAAAGACAGTTTTTGTGAAGATTCAATTACATTAGAAATGAATAATCAGAATCTATATGAGATCATCCGTCAAGTTTTATGTGATAATTATGAAACGTCTTCTCATTCAATTAAAATAACAAAAAAATTAGCTAATCAATTTCATTTTATCTTGTATTCAGATTTGTATTTTCGATTACTAGTGTATATCTTGCTTTATAGAGAAGAAAAAGAACTTTTATTTAAAGTTTTTATACATTTACCTGTACTGATGAGCTTAGGTCAATATGATTATGATTTAAAAATGAATCTAGATGTTAAAGACAGAAGAATATTAAGTAGCGTTTTTAAAGGATTTGTTGAGGTTTTTAGAAAGACTTATTTAGATTATTCGGAATTACAGTCTTTTATTAATAAGCAAATTGCAATCACAAATGTTGAAATATCTTCTGTTTCAAAAAGTCCTCATATTTTTTCTATCAAATATTAAATCAGTATGTACAGACACGAAAATAAGATTTTGTGCGGAGCAGGACATTTTTAGAAAATTAAAACTTATGATTTATTCCGATATACTCTTATTATCAGCATACGAGTCGATATGATACAGTCTTAGTAATTATATCGACTTTTCTTTTAGAAATGTTATGCTCAATCTGAGCAATATAATCAGAATAATTAACCTTTAGAATCCGGTCATATAACAAAGGGGGGGAGAACAACAATGAAAAAGCCAATTCGTTTTGATGAGATCATGAATTACTATCCAACTAATCCATCGGTGTATCAATCTATTCGAGTAGATTTGAAAGATATCATTCCGTTTGTAGGTGCAGGATTGTCTGTACCGTTTTATCCGCTTTGGTCAAAAGCATTGGAAAAATTAACAGAAAATATTTTCTATGCTGATGCTGATAAAAAAAAGAATATCGAGAATCTGATAAATGGCAGCAATCCACAGCTGTTGGAAGCAGCACAGGCACTTGAGAATTATTTTGGAAAAAATGAGATGAGACATCATCTCTTGGAATTGTTTTCCTCCTCTAAAATTGATGAAAATATAAGGATCTTAAAATCGCAAAGCGTCTGGCTGCTGCCAAAGTTATTTCCAAAGTCATCGGCAGTGACGACCAACTTTGACCGTGTATTAGAGACAGCCTATTCGAAGAATGGTAATCCATTTGATCAGGTAATTCATTTTAAAAGTAACGATGTTCTCGATCAACTGCGGCAGGGAAATCGTCATGGATTATATAAAATTCATGGCGATGTCGGCAAGGAAATGATCGAATATTCTAATATTATCTTTACTAAAAAACAATATGAGAATGCCTATAGTCTGGATGGAGAACTTGTAGGAGAACTGAGCAAGTGGTTTTCAGGAAAGATGATGCTATTTTTAGGGTGCAGTCTGAAACAGGATCATTATCTTGAACTTTTGCAGCGAATTGTTCATTTAAACAACGGACTGGTAAATTATGCAATCATTGAATGCGAAGAAGAAAAAAAAGCATCACAAAAAGCCAGGGAATTAAGTGATAATCTCGGGATAAGAGTCATATATTATCCAAAAGGACATCATGAAGCAGTACGTGTAATTTTAGAAAAATTATTGGAAGATACAGATCTAAAAACATATCAATTGTTAGAAGAACATACAGGTGGGATTCAGACAACAAGTCCCAGCAATGCATTCCATTTTCGTGCTGAAATGACTTCTTTTCACGGCAGAAATGGAGAAATGCAGGAGTTAAGATCATTTTGTGAGAGCACGGATAAATTTAAATGGTGGGCAATCACAGGAGCTGGTGGATCGGGCAAAAGTCGATTAGCAGCAGAGTTTACAAAAGAAATGAAACAAGCAGGGTGGCAATGCTTTTGGCTGGATAAAGGTAATTGGGAGTATATCAAAAATAATCAGTCAGTTGAAAAAACGCTTATCGTAATAGACTATGCACAGACATATGAAGAAGAACTTGGTGACTGGATTGAAATATTGGCGGAAAGAGAACGTAGTTTACCAATAAGGATTTTGATGATTGAGAGGGACGGCAAGACGATACAGGATAGTTCCTGGGGATCTGTATTGCTGCAGAATGTTAGTAAAATGAGTAATATCGAAACCACCTGCTGGAAAGAACAGTATCTGCAGCTGACAAGCATGCAGGATGATGATTTATGTAAGATCATGAAAGACTATGCGGCAAACAATAATAAGATAATATCAGAAGAAGACCAAAAGACATTGTTGGAAGTATTACAAAAAGTAGATCCAACCTTACTGCGACCATTGTATGCCATGTTCATTGTTGATGCATGGATCCATGAAGATCACCCTGAGAAATGGGATAAAGATAAGATCCTTTAGTATGTAGTTAAAAGAGAGAACGAATATTTTTTTAATAAAATCAAAAATGTGGCAGGAAATAATGCCAAAATAAGACAGATTTTGACGGATATAAGAGCAACTGCCACAGTATGGGGCAATATAAGAGAAGAAGAAATAGAAAAAGAATATTCAGAATTATGGGAAAAATTAAAGAAACAAACAGACAAGATGGATAATGTGGAGTCAGAAACAGACTTATTAAGACAAACAGGGATAATGGATGGAGATAAGATTCGAGGAATACAGCCTGATTTGATTGGAGAGTATCTTATCATGTCAGGATTGAAAGAAAAAAATATGTCGATATCCTTTTTTGTGATAATTGGTATAACATACCAAATATAGAATTTTTTTTGAACAGAACGTATTATGATTATCACGATTTAGTTGAAGAAATAAATCTTTTTTGGAACGAGGTCTTAAATATCAACACAAGAGAATTGAATACATTGTCCATATATCTTTATTTAGGACTGCTTGTCAATATAACAGCATTTTCAAGGCAAAAAGCCAAAGAAGCTGGAAGAAATTGCTGATCATTATCCAAACAATGAAGAAATCGTTCTGGCATATGCCCAAGGACTTTTCAATCTGTCAAACAAACAGGAAGCAATGGAAGGACAGGAAACAATCAGGAAACTGGAAGAACTTGCTGATCATTATCCAAACAATGAAGAAATCAAACAAGTATATCAATATGCGTTGCAGATTTTTAGCGAAATTGATGATATGAAATAACTTGTATTTATTCAGAAGGATGTTTCTTGAGAAACTATCAGATCAAATTCAACATGTATCTTGCTGTAAGATAAGCTTTGAGCAAATGCATTATTTACATCGATGAAAAAGGACAAAACGTGTAAAACAGTGAGTAACTGCAGTTGCACGTTTTTCTTCTCACCATAAGTCAAATGTCATTTAAGATAAACAAGACTGCATCTCAATACAGCTGTATTGCAAAAAGGGGCTCTGCGTAGTATATAACAGGTAATCTATCGTTGTTGAATAGATCATCAGGGGAAAGAAAGGCAGATGGAGAATGAAAATTACAGCAATTCAGATCCGACGACTGGAAAATACGGGGACAAAATTAAAGGCAATCGTCACAATCGTACTGGATGATATGATTGCCGTACACGACATCAAGGTATTGCAGAGCGCAGAAGACATGTTTTTGGCGATGCCGAGTCGATTGACAAAACAGAATACCTTTCAGGATGTCGTACATCCGATTCACAGCAGTGTGCGCAAGCTGCTGGAACGGCTGATTTTTGATGCTTATGAACAAATCGAGGAACTGGGGCATGCAAACATGGAGTTCCTTTTGCGTGAGGACTGTGCGGAAACTGATTTTTATGCACTGAACCTGCAATGCTATGAAGTCGGAAGGGTCGGTGTCAAAGCCGAATAAAAAAGAAAATGACCGGCATACTGGGCAGAAGACGCCTGATGATGTATAATCTTTGAGGAAGTCTGTCGTATACAGCAAGGACTGATGATGGAGAGGTGCATGCAGATGGATACAAAACAGCAGGATATAGCAGGGATGCGTCATCGCATCGTCGATATTTATGAGTATATGCCGGTCTTGATCGACATCCTTCAAAGCGGTAAGGAAGTCAATCTGACCGTGACCGGAAGTTCGATGGCTCCTTTTTTGGGACATCTGCGTGATACGCTGATCATCTCACCGGTCACAGAGCCGTTTCAGCGCGGTGACATGGTGTTCTTTCAGCGCAGCAGCGGTGCTTATGTGATGCACCGCATCCATCATATCAACAAGAAAGGCGAACTGTTCATTGTCGGTGATGCCCAGCAGGACATTGAAGGACCGATCCAGCCGCAGCAGGTTTTCGGTGTGATCAAAAAGGTCATCCGCAAGGGAAAGCTGATCCAGAAGGGCGATCCGCTGTGGAACTTTTTTGAAAAGGTATGGATCCGCATCGTTCCACTTCGGCCACTGTGTGTGCATGCGGCGACGCTGTTGTGGAAGATCAGAGGCAAAGGATAAAATGTGTGTTGGTCATATATCATGATGGAAGGAACGGATGCTTATTGGCATCCGTTTTTTACAGTGTGCCGGGCATGGCATACATCTAGTTGGTGAAAGTCCAACCACGGGTATTTAC
>OLRK01002727.1_pt1 | contig 10461 bp, 9 predicted proteins | sample 1672911 | NCBI WGS metagenome assembly OLRK01 (sample SAMEA3136736, study PRJEB25190) | human gut metagenome | biome: human gut; feature: human-associated habitat; material: faeces | place: Austria | collected 2013
CTTTCGAACGTTTTATAAAAACGCCATTCGCGCTAAAAACTCGCTAACGCTCAAACAACGCGCTCGGTGGCGGATTTGTTCTCAAGTGGCGTAACGCAAAACCTGCAAAGCATCTGCCTTTATACTATAGAGTACCACGCTTATTTATAAATTTTTTCGTACGATTTCTATGCTATACATGTACCCCTCTGTCCTGTTTTTCTTAATCCCCAAAAGAGATTCCAAGATGTTTTGCCTGAAGCACAATCTGATCATCCGGGGAGACATACTTTAACTTTCCAGCTGTTTTTTCCAGAGGAAGTGTAGTTACATCATGATAAGCAGTTTGCCGTAATCTTCTTTAGCAATCAGTTCTGCAGCTGCCACTCCAAGGCGGCTGGAGATAACGCGGTCAAATGGAACAGGGCTTCCGCCACGCTGTGTATGACCAGGAATAGTGACACGTACTTCCTGACCGGTTTCTTTTTCAATCTGTGAAGCAAGCTCATAACCAACGGTAGAATATTTACGCTTAGCAAGCTTTGCCTTGTACTGTTTCTTTGAAAGCTGGGCATCTTCTTTTGAAATCGTACCTTCTGCAACTGCCAGGATAGTGAACTGTTTTCCCTGTTCATTACGGCGTTTAATAGCTTCAATGACGTGTCTAAGATCATAAGGAATTTCAGGGATGAGAATGATATCCGCTCCTCCGGCGATTCCGGCATGGAGGGTAACCCATCCTACTTTATGTCCCATCAGTTCTACAATAAATACACGATTGTGGGAAGCTGCAGTTGTATGAATACGGTCAATTGTCTGTGTAGCGATGTCTACGGCACTCTGGAAACCGAAAGTCATATCTGTTCCCCAGAGGTCGTTATCAATTGTTTTTGGAAGGGAGACAATATTAAGGCCTTCTTCTCTTAAAAGGTTTGCTGTTTTCTGGCTGCCATTACCGCCGAGAATGACGAGGCAGTCTAAATCAAGGTAACGGTAAGTTGCCTTCATTGCTTCTACTTTATCAAGACCGTTTTCATCAGGAGTTCTCATTAACTTAAAAGGCTGTCTGGATGTACCGAGGATTGTACCACCGGTTGTCAGAATACCTGAAAAATCCTGAGAAGTCAGTCGTTTGTAGTTGCCGTAAATTAATCCTTTATACCCATCAATGAAGCCATAAATCTCAACATTTCCCTCAAGGACGTTAAGACCCTTTACAACACCACGCATGGTAGCATTTAAACTCTGACAATCTCCGCCGCTGGTCAGCATACCAATTCTTTTCATCGTAGTCATCTCCCATTCTTATCTGATGGTCTCTTAAAAATCCGCAAGTACTGTTACAAAGAATTTTTAAGAGAGTAATCTAAGTTATGCAATTAAAGTCCTGTATTTAAAACTTTATATTTAAAGTGCTATATTAAAATCTGTATCTAAAGTTCTACTCGTCCATCCAGTGCTCTTGAGAGGGTTACCTCATCAATATATTCTAATTCACCGCCGATAGGGACACCGCTTGCGATGCGGGTCACCTTTATCCCAAGAGGTTTGACTTTCTTGGTGATATACATTGCAGTAGCTTCTCCGTCAAGACTGGAGTTTGTAGCAAGGATCAACTCTTTTACTTCTGGATTTTTAAGGCGTTCTTCAAGTTCTTTGAAGCGAATATCGTCGGGACCTTTTCCAAGACTTGGAGCGAGGGTTCCCTGAAGAACATGATAAACACCATGATACTGACCGGTTTTCTCGTAAGCAGCCAGGTCCTGTGTATGTTCTACGACCATGATCGTACTGTGATCTCTTTTCGTGCTCGCACAGATTGGACATACTTCAGAATCCGTCAGTGTACAGCAGTATTTGCAGTAGCGGATCTTTTCTCTTGCGGTGACAAGTGTCTGTGCAAGGTGATGTACATGCTCTTCCGGCATGTTTATGATGTGAAAAGCAAGACGCTGTGCAGACTTACTGCCGATACCGGGAAGTCGTTTGAGTTCATCAATAAGATTAGTGATCTGGGTACTATAATAATTCATTAAAATCCGAATCCTCCGCCAAGGCCGCCAGTTAATTTAGAAAGCTGAGCCTGGGAATCTGATTCCATCGCACGAAATGCTTCATTTGTAGCAGCCATGATAAGATCTTCTAACATTTCGATGTCATCAGGATCTACCACTTCTTCAGCAATCTTAATAGCAGTCACTTCTTTTTTACCGGAAACAGTAACAGAAACAACACCGCCGCCTGCAGTTGCTTCGTAAGTCTTCTCTTCTAAAGCCTTTGTAGTCTCAGCCATCTGCTTCTGCATCTTCTGAGCCTGTTTCATTAAATTGTTCATGTTACCAGGCATGCCACCTGGGAATCCACCTCTTTTTGCCATAATAAAAACCTCCATAAAAAATAAATAATTAATAAATTCATATATCACACGCAGATATACATAAAGATGCGTAAATTCATTGCAGGATCTGCGATGGAATAACGGAATATTTTAGAGTATTTATTCAAAAATAACCGTCTGATGAATCTTGCTTAGATCAATATAGTTCGATTGTTCTGCTGGCTGATGGGAGTCAGACGTACATTCAAATGTTACGACCTTTCCAGTCTGTTCTGCAACAAGTTCAGATAAAAGGTCCAGATTTTTGTGATGTTCCCGCTCAAAGTATTCTTTAGCAAGGCTGTTGTTTGAGAAAACAAGCTGTAAAATAGTACTGTTGTCTGCAACAGCGACTCTTGCCGCACGAAGAAACTGCTGCATAGGCATGGATGATTGATTGACAATGTCATTCCAGCGGTTCGCTATTTTCTTTAAATCCTTCGCTTCAGCAGGAGAAAAACGCTTCTCCAACGCTTCTTCTGGTGAAATCTGCGCTGTCTGACTTTGTGACGCACTGTTACCGGCAGATACACCGCCGTTTGCAGCACCTCCAATGGCTGCGCCAGAAGACGGGTTAATACCACTGTTATTCCCTGCACCACCAGCAGGAATCACAGGAAGTCCCTGTGCAAGCATGGTCTCTAACTGCCGGACACGTTCGGAAAGACTTTCGGCATCCGATTCTGTTTCTGGACGGCAAAGCTTAATAAAGCCGACTTCTAAAAGAACCCGCTTCTGTGTGGCAGTTCGAATCTGGTTAGATAGCTCGGAAAGTAGTCGGATATAACGCAGGAGAGCAGTAGTATCTACCATGGCACATTCCTCTTTTAAGGCAGCGATCGTTTCTTTTGACATATCAAGGCTTTCTTCTGCACCTTCCTGATCCTTTAATATAAGAAGGTTGCGAAGGTACCAGAGAAAATCAGAAAGAAACTGTGAAAGCTCCCGTCCTTCAGTGATCATGGTATCAATAATATCAAGAGCGGACATGGAATCCTTCTTTAAAATACTCCGAAGCAATGTGCTGAAAACAGAAGTATCCGCAGTGCCAAGCACCTCTAAAACATTCTCATACGTAAGCGTCTGTCCAAGATAAAATGCGATACACTGGTCAAGAAGACTCAACGCATCTCGCATAGAACCATCCGCAGCACGAGCAATGTAACGTAATGCTTTCTCTTCCGCATCAATCTGTTCCTTCTCCATCAACGATACAAGGTGACCTGTAATCGTATCAACAGAAATTCGTTTAAAATCATATTTTTGGCAGCGGGAAAGAATCGTAACAGGAATCTTATGCTTTTCTGTTGTAGCCAGAATAAAAATAACATAAGAAGGAGGTTCTTCGAGCGTTTTCAGCAGAGCATTAAATGCTCCGGAAGAAAGCATATGAACCTCATCGATAATATATACTTTATAACGTCCCTCAACAGGGGAATATTGTACCTGTTCCCGGATATCCCGGATATTCTCCACACCGTTATTAGAAGCCGCATCGATTTCGAGTACATCAAGAGAACTTTGTGCGTTAATTGCCTGACAGGAAGGACAGGCATTACAGGGGTTTCCATTGACCGGATGCTCACAGTTTACCGCCTTTGCAAAAAGCTTTGCAATAGAAGTCTTACCAGTACCTCGTGTACCACAAAAAAGATAGGCATGCCCTATTCGGTTATAAATAATCTGATTTCTCAATGTCTGGACAATGGCATCCTGTCCTCTTACTTCATCAAAATCATTCGGACGCCACTTCCGGTATAAAGCCATATAGCCCATCGAATCACTCACTCTCCCAAAAAAATATGCAAAAATATGCTTAAAACATTTTAGCATATTTATAGGGATACAGGCAACTATAGCTTTTCACGAATAAATGAACTTTTATTATAAAAAATTTTTATCCAAAGTATTTAAAAATGCAGCAAATTGCTTTAGAAAAGTATGCCGTTCCTCATTCTGTGCAAGAACCTTCTGCAATTTCTCCAGCGTTTTTGGCGGAATCCAGCTTTTTCGGTGATTGTAGTACTGATTGGATATTTTCCAGAACTTTTCCGGATATAAAAAAAGTAAATATAAGAAAAGAAAATCTTTTTCGGCAAGGCGGCGGTAAATAGAATAGCCGGAAATACCCGCCTCAAAAAAAGAATAGTCATAATGATTTTTCTCTAAAGTTTTCCGAAGAAAAAGATATAAGTCAAGTAAATAGGGCTGATAGCACATAGATTCAAAATTTACAGTTGCGACAGAATAATCCGGTAAGATTAGTACATTGTGATAATGATATGCGCCATGACATACGCCACAGCCGGTATCGGCAAGTTCTGGTTCGACTTTAAGAAGGCGGGAAAGCGCATAAGAAGCTTCCTCGTAGAAAGAATCAAAGCACTTCATATAAAGAAGTTCAAAATCATTTTTACCATGGACATGACCAATAAACTTTCGAATCGAACGAAGCTCCCGGTTTTTTCGTTCAAAGAGATGGCTAGTAGACTCTGTTTTCAGATTTTCAAAAGGAATCTCTTCAATAGAGGAAGAAACCTTATGTAAAAATGCAAGATTCCGGCAGGAGGCAGCAACATCTGAAAGATTCCGGCAGTCACACTCCCGTCCTTTAAAATAATGTTTTAAAATAAAAGCGGTTCGGTAGCGGTCATAGGTGACCAGGCTTTCTTCTTTTGTGAGAAAATACCGGTCAGTAGCGGCGTAGCCTGCTTCGGCAAGCTTTTCCTTCCATTCGTATTCCAGAGCAAGCTTCTGGAGGGAACCATGATATTCTTTTAATAAGGCAAGTCCCTGCTCTGTCTCGCACTGGAAAGTTCCGCGGCTTCGAAAAGTGGACAGAACTTTTATATCGTACTGCTCTAATAATTCCTTGTATTTTTCACTCAAAAAAATCCCTCCATTAACATAGGATGTATTCTCAGAGTCTTTCTTGCACTTGCTTCTCACAAAAGCAAGCACAAAAAGCTTCCGAAAGTACATGATAAGACAGACAATGGGTTACACAGTGGTAAATATGGTCTATCCTATGTATAAAGAAGGGATGTTATGTGTAAAATTATTGAACTTCCTGATAAATTTTCAAGGCAAGTTCTTTAAGCTTTTCATAATCATTCAGCTCAGGATTATTCAGCACCTGTGAAAGCAAAGCATTTAGAATCGCACCGATGATCTTTCCCTCAGAAATGCCAAGCGCCTTTAACTGATTTCCATTAATCTTCAGATCCTTTAAAGTAAGACAGTCATTTGCCGCAAGAATCTCATGATAAGCCTGACGGGTTTCCTTTAATGCAGTAAGCTTTTTAAGACGCATAAAATCACTCTGTGCAGAAATATCCGCTTCCATTACGTCAAGAAGATATGGGAAAAGATTCTCACCTACAGAATGAATTACCCGGCGTACATGCTTCCGTCCTGTGCCTAAAGCATCATTAAAACGGATATCATGATGGGCGATAAGTGTTGTGACCATCTGGGTGGTCTGATTATCAAACTTAAGACGGCGAAGAATCGTCTTACTAAGTACGGCACCGGCTTCATTGTGATTATAAAAATGATCGATTCCATTCTCATCCGTAGAGCGGGTCTCTGGTTTTGCGATATCATGAAGCAGCATCGTAAGGCGGAGAATCGGATTTGGAGCAATCGTTTCTACCGCATGAATCGTATGGTCACCGACAGAATAAATATGATGCGGATTATTCTGCGGAGTTTCCATCATCCGGTCAAATTCCGGCAGAAAAACACTTGTAAGCCCGGTTTCATAAGCTGCTCGAATCATTTCCGGATGTCCGGAAATCAATAACTTTAACAGCTCAATCTGAATACGTTCCGCACTGACATCTTTAAGAAATGCATGCTGTGCCTCGATGGCAGCTAAAGTTTCTTTTTCAATATTAAAATTCAACTGTCCCGCAAAACGAACCGCACGAAACATTCGCAGCGCATCCTCATCAAATCGCTCTGTTGGATTGCCGACACAGCGGATGATACGGTCATTCAGATCCTGAATGCCACCAAATAAATCCACAAGACCCTTCTCTTCATTATATGCCATTGCATTAATCGTAAAGTCACGACGCATCAGATCTTCTCTTAAGCTGGAAGTAAAAGTTACATCATTCGGACGGCGGTGATCCTCATATGTTCCGTCAATCCGGTAAGTCGTCACTTCATATCCAATCTTATCCATCATAATCGTAACTGTACCATGTTTTAAACCTGTATCGATTGTTCTTGGAAACAAAGCCTTCACCTGTTCCGGCAGAGCGGAAGTTGTAATATCCCAGTCTGCCGGCTCTTTGCCAAGAATAGAATCCCTTACACAGCCACCGACAACAAAGGCTTCATAACCATGGGAAGAAAGCGTCTTTATAATATCAGAGGCATGTTTTGGAATAGAAATATGCATGGGGCAATCCCCCTCCTCTCAAAAAAGTTTTATCCTCGCTATTGTTATGATTATAACATATAATTGGGCGGACGAAAATAAGGAAGTAAATTTCTATCAGCAGGCGCATATAAATAAAATAACATTGATGTTTGGAAGTATTGATATGGTTTACAATGCAAGAAATCAGACATATCGTATCGTACTTTTTTTCATATGGATAATGATATCAGGCATCTATATGACCGCCTGTACGCCCATCTTTCCTCAAAACAACTTTCACATCAGTAAGCTGGGAAATAAAAACCAGGGGCAGGAAGTAAGCTACGAGATCTGTGCGGAAAAAAACATGCCGCACCGCCTGCAGAAAATAATAGAAGACCGGAAAAATCGTCCGGGAACATTTGCATATAAAAATTCAAAATATACCTATCTGGTAGTCTGTTATGGTGAAAAGCCATACAGTGGTTACAGCATTCGCATTGAAGAATGTTGGAAAGATAAAGAACAGCTCTATCTTAAGACACAGCTGATCGGACCATCGGCGGGAGAAGAAATCATAGAAACACGAACCTGTCCTTTTTTAGTTGTCCGGTGTGAACGGACAGAACAGTTATGCCGTATAGAATCCTGAAAAATGAATTGGCAGAGACGGAATCATAAATCAGCCGAAGAAAACATATATTAATAGCAAAGACAATAAGCAGGGCAAAGTATGTCCGCGCACAAAAATCGTTATGCAGGGTGGAGGATGTATTATGAAGGTAGAGAAAAAAGCAGTTCGTTCCGGTATTTTAAAATTAGAAAAAAATGTGCAGATTACACTGGACGAAGATATGAACGTGCCGGATACCCGGCCAGATGTGGAGAAAATTATCGAGAGCAGGGGAGAAGTACATATTGATGAAATTGAGGTGTTAACAGATCGTCTGCGCCTGCGAGGAAACTTCCTCGTGCAGATACTATATCTAAGCACAGATCCGGAGCAGCAGATTTCCTGCATGGAACATGACTTTGCCATTGAAGAATTTATGAATGTAGAAGGCGCAGAGAGCAGCGATATCGCCAAAGTAACAGCAGATCTTGAAGACCTGACGATCTCCATTATCAATTCCAGAAAATGCGGTGTCCGTTCCGTTATATATTTTCACATTGCCATATCCGAAATGAAATTTGTCGAATGTACAACAGGAATCGAAAAAAAGGAAAATGTCCAATGTCTGTATGAATCTCCTTCCATGACAGAAATTATCATGAATAAAAAAGACATTCAGCGGATTAAAGCAACAGTCAGCCTCCCGGCAGGCAAGCCAAATATCCGAGAAATTCTGTGGAATTCGACCCAGCTTCGAGATGTGGATATCCGAATGTTAGAAAACAAACTGGCGATTCGGGGAAGCGTTTTTCTCTTTGTTCTGTATCAGGCAGAAGAAGGAAAAGAACCAGTACAGTATTATGACTGGGAAATCCCATTTACTAACGAACTAGAATGTGCAGACAGCCAGGAAAATCTTATAGGAAATATTGCCGTTCTTCTTGGAAACCATCAGGTGACGATTAAGCCGGATATTGACGGAGAACCACGCGATATAGAAATGGAAGCCGTTTTAGACCTTGATCTGAAAGCATATCACGAATTTAAAATGCCACTTCTCAAAGATATGTATGCAAATAATCGGAAATTAAAATTAAAAACCAGCCCAATTCAGTTTGAAAACCTCATTTTCCAGAACAATGCAAAAACAAAAGTAAGCCAGCGGGTAGAAGCAGCAACAGGAGAAATTCATAAACTATTACAAGTCCTTAATGTAGAAGGAAATGTACGAATCGAAGACTTTCATTTCACGAAACAGGGCATTGCCACCGAAGGACTCATATTCTGCAACGTGCTTTACATAGCAGGAGACGATACCGCCCCAATACAGTCAAAAGAAGTTGTGATACCATTTGAATATTTAGTAGAAATCCCTGAAGTAATGGAATCCGACCGCTGCGAAATCCGAGGAGTATTAGAACAGATCGGCGGTTACGTCGTAGACAGCAACGAATTAGAAATCCGCGCAGTTGCCGGAATTTATGTCACCGGATTCTCACCACAGACAATGTACATGATCGATGAGGTAGAGGAAATTCCGTACACAGAAGAAGAAATCTCCAAAATCCCATCCATTACCGGCTATATCGTAAAAGAAGGCGATACCCTCTGGAATATTGCAAAACATTACGGAACAACAATCGAAAAAATGAAACAATATAATGAAAATCTGACAGAACCACTCGAAAGCGGGCAGAAAATATTTTTGTTGAAAGAAATGGAGAATTTGGTGATTTAATTCGGGGAAGGTAGACGAAAATAAAAAAAGAGCAGATGGCAGATGTAAAGGTAGTCGCTGTGGGGAGAATGCTCATTCGCATTCTCTCCTCACTCCGACATTACATCTGCCATCTGCTCTTTTTTTATTTTCTGTTCACTTGGCGAATGAAATCACCTGAAGGATCTGGAGAAGTTTTCATCGAATTTAAGGGGTGTATTGGGATACATCAAGTATTCAAAGGATAAGAAGGAATTATCGAGATTCTTAAATAACAGCCAGATAATATTACGAAAAAATAAGTTGGTCATAATTATAATACTTGTAGAAAAGCAATTATAATATTTTGTGCAAATTTTCTAATAAACCTGATGGTGACCGTATATTTTTGATATCTAATCTAAAAATATTCTATTTTTTTCTTTGGTTTTATAATTATAATAAACAAGATTCACTGTGCGGATGACTTATAAGATAAAATTAACGTGGAAGGTAAAGTATGAAAGGGAGATAATATGTTAGGTTTTTTCAGAGGGAAGGGAAAAAGAAAAGAAAATAAAAATGAAAATATAATTTATACTCCTTGTAAAGGGACTGTAGTTCCGATTACGGAAGTTCCTGATCCTGTTTTTTCAGAAAAGGTATTGGGAGATGGGTTTGCGGTAATCCCGGCAGAAGGAAAGATATATGCTCCGACAGATGGTGAAGTGACGTTGGTTTTTGATACGCTTCATGCAGTTGGTATGACAAGCAGCATGGGGACAGAGATATTGATTCACATCGGCCTGGATACAGTTACACTTGGGGGAGAACCATTCACAGCGCATGTTGCGGCTGGTGATAAGGTTAAAAAAGGTGATCTTTTGGTGGAAGTGGATCTGGATAAGATTAAAGCGGCCGGTCTGAATTCTATTACACCGGTTCTGATTAGTAATACAGATACCTATGATAAAATCAGTCTTCAAAAGGAGGGCGATGTTTTATTCGATGAAGCAGTTCTTAAGATTTTATAAAGAGATTTTATACAGAACTGTGTGTGATATTAACCTGATTGGAACAATCCAATTAAGTATAATTTAAAAGAGAAGGAGGAGGGAATTATGAAATTTCTTCAAAAACTTGGGAAGGCATTAATGCTTCCTGTAGCGGTGCTGCCAATCTGTGGTATCCTTATGGGTATTGGATATTGGTTATGTCCGGCAACTATGCAGGGCGGAGATATCCAGGGTGCAGCGAATCTGATTGGTCTGTTTTTGGTAAAGGCAGGAGCAGCGCTGATTGATCATATGGCAATTCTTTTTGCGGTTGGTGTTGGTGTCGGTATGTCAGAAAAGAATGACGGAACCGGCGGAATCGCAGCTCTTGCATCATGGCTGCTGATGACAACACTTCTTTCAACAGGT
>OLRK01002731.1_pt1 | contig 10453 bp, 7 predicted proteins | sample 1672911 | NCBI WGS metagenome assembly OLRK01 (sample SAMEA3136736, study PRJEB25190) | human gut metagenome | biome: human gut; feature: human-associated habitat; material: faeces | place: Austria | collected 2013
TGTTTTCTTCGCCGTATACCTTTGTCTGCTTTGCGGTAACGCCGCCGACAGGTTGTAGGCGGTGGAGCCGGTGGGGGTGGACAAAATCACCCCGTTGGCGGTGTAGCTGCTGAAAAAGCGGCCGTTCACGCTGATGGACAGTTTGGTCACCTTCATGGAATCCTTTCTGGTCACCACCAGCTCATTCAGGGCAACGTCCCGGAAACGGGTCCCGTCCCGCCCTTCCATTCTGCCCTCCAGCATCAGCCTCCGCTCCAGCACATAGCGATCCTCCAGCAGGGCGTCCAGTAGCTCCGGAATCTCCCCGTCACTCCCTTGGGTCAGGTAGCCTAACGTCCCCAGATTGATCCCCAGCATGGGGATATTTAAGCCCGCCAGGTCCCTGGCCGCCTGGATCAGGGTTCCATCCCCGCCCAGGGTGATCACGCAGTCCGTATCCCCAGGAATCCCCGCCGGGTCCGTGTACTTAAACCCGTTTCCCGCCCGGCGGCCCTCCTCCATCTCCTCACTCTCGCTTACCAGACAGGAGGCCCCCTTCAGGGTCAGGTATTCCTCAATCCGCTTAAGCGCCCTCCTGGTATTCTGCTTTCCCTTATTTGCTATCAAGTAAAATTTCTTCATCTGTCTCCTATAAGCTCCTGTGCGCCATTTCCACCACGGTTTTCGGGTCCGGCATCGTCCCCGCCGCCGAGGTTTCGTCCCCGCGGGACACTTCTGCTGCCTCCTCTTTCTGTGCACCTGTCACGGCAGCCGCCGCGCCTGCGTCCGCCTCCTGCGGGCCGTCCTTTGCCAAACCGGCGTCCCCGTGGTTCTGCAGATACAGCAGATACTCAATATTCCCCTCCGGTCCCTTGATGGGGGAAAAATCCAGGTTCAGCAGCTCAAAGCCAATGCTCCGGGCAAAGTCCATCACCATGCGGATCACCTCCAGATGGGTGCTTTTTTCCCGCCCCCCCCCCTTCTTCCCCACCTTTTCCCGCCCCGCCTCAAACTGGGGCTTGATCAGGCAGACCACCTGGCCATCCTCCTTTAATAGGGCCTTTACCGGCCCCAGCACCTTCGTCAGGGAGATAAAGGACACGTCAATGGACGCAAAATCCAGCCGGTCGGCGATGTCCTCCGGTTTCACATAGCGGATATTGGTCTTTTCCATGCAGACCACCCGCTCATCATTTCGCAGTTTCCAGGCCAGCTGGCCGTGGCCCACGTCCACGGAATACACCTTTACCGCCCCGTTCTGGAGCATACAGTCCGTAAAACCGCCGGTGGAGGCGCCCACATCCATGCAGACCTTCCCGTCCAGCCTTACGCCGAACTCCTTCATCGCCTTCTCCAGCTTTAAGCCGCCCCGGCTCACGTAAGCCAGGGTGTGGCCCCGCACCTCCACCTGAGCCGTGCTCTCAAAGGTGCTCCCGGCCTTGTCCTCCTTCTGCCCGTCCACGTACACGATGCCGGACATGATAATGGCCTTCGCCTTCTCCCTGGATTCCGCCAGGCCCCGGTTTACCATCAAAACGTCTAACCGTTCCTTCATTTCTCGTCTCTCCTTGTCATCCTGATCCGGAAACCGTTTTCCCGGGGGCCTCCTCCCCCAGGTTTCCTGCCTTCCGGACTACATCCGGAAAAACTCCTTCATCCTCCGGATCACTGAATCGCTGTCGATTCCCAGTCCCTCCCGCAGCTTTGACACGTTTCCGTGCTCCACGTAGGCGTCGGGAAGGGCAATATTTAACACCCGAATCTGGGGATAATGCCGGTGCACGTAGGCCGTCACCGCCAGGCCGTATCCGCCCTGGAGCACATTTTCCTCCAGAGTCACCAGTTTCCCGTGTTTCTCAGCCAGCCGGTCGATGAGATCTGTGTCCACCGGTTTCACAAACCGGCCGTTTGCCAGAGAACAGGCGTAGCCCATCTCCTTCCACTTCTCCCTCACGTGCTCCGCGGTGCTCACCATACTGCCCACCGCCAGCAGGGCGCAGTCCTCCTCCTCGTACAGGAGCTCTCCCTTTCCGTACTCCACAGGGGCCGCAAACTCCTTCAGGCCGCGGTACGCCTGTCCTCTGGGATAGCGGATGGCCAGCGGCCTGTCGTAGGTCATGGCAAAGTCCAGCATGGCCCGCAGCTCCCACAGGTTCTTGGGGGCCATCACACTCATGTTGGGGACAGAGGTCAGATAGGAATAGTCAAAAATCCCCTGATGGGTTTCCCCGTCGCTCCCCACTAACCCCGCCCGGTCAATACAAAACAGCACCGGAAGGTTCTGAATGCAGACGTCGTGGACAATCTGGTCATATCCTCTCTGCAAAAAGGAGGAATACACCGCCACCACCGGCCGCAGCCCTGCCGCGGCCATGCCGGCCGCCGACGTAACCGCGTGCTCCTCGGCGATTCCCACATCAAAAAACCGTTTCGGGAACCGTTTCGCGAAATGGCTTAACCCGGTGCCGTCCGGCATGGCCGCCGTCACCGCCACGATGCGCTCGTCCTTCTCCGCCAGCTGGCAGAGTTTCTTTGCGAAAATGTCAGTGTAATCCGGGTATTTCTTCTCCGCCTTCGGCTTTCCCGTCTCCACGTCGAAGGGGCTGATTCCGTGAAAACGGGAGGGATTTCTCTCCGCCGGGGCGTATCCCTTCCCCTTCTTCGTCCTCACGTGCACCAGCACCGCGTGATCCAGCTTTTTCGCCTCCCGAAACACCTTCCGCAGGGCCCGGATGTCGTGGCCGTCCACCGGCCCCAGATAGGTGATCCCCATATTTTCAAAGAGCATCCCCGGAATGAGGAGCTGCTTGATGCCGTTTTTCGTGCGGCTGATCTTGTCAATGAGGGGACGGCCGATCACCGGCACCTTCTCCAGGCTGTTGTTCACCAGCCGTTTCAGATCATTGTAGCCCTCTCCCGTACGGATGCCGTTTAAATACCGGGACATTCCTCCCACGTTCTCGGAGATGGACATATTGTTGTCATTGAGCACAATGATGAAATTCCGGTTCATGCGGGCGGCGTTGTTTAACGCCTCATAGGCCATGCCGCCGGTGAGGGCCCCGTCTCCGATGACGGAAACCACATAGTGGTCCTGCCCCAAAATATCCCTGCCCTGGGCCATTCCCAGGCCGGCGGAGATGGAGGTGGAGCTGTGCCCCGTATCAAAAGCGTCATAGGGGCTTTCCTTCCGCTTTGGAAATCCGCTGATTCCCCCATACTGGCGCAGCTCGTCAAACATCTCCCGCCTGCCGCTCAAAATCTTGTGGGTGTAGGCCTGATGGCCCACGTCCCAGATGATCTTGTCCTCCGGCAGGTCAAAGCTTAAAAACATGGCGATGGTCAGCTCCACCACCCCCAGGTTTGAGGCCAGGTGTCCTCCGGTGACGCTGATCTTCTCGATCAGGAAGTCCCGGATCTCCTGGGCCAGGAGCTTTTGCTCCTCTAAATCCAATTTCTTTATATCCTCCGGATTTTGTATCTGTTCCAGTATCATATCAATGTACCCTTCTTCCCTGTCCTCCGGGTGTTACTTTCTCCGGTCGGTCAGCATATTGATCAGTTCCTCCAGGAATTCATTTCTCCTGTCCAGGGATGCCAAAAGCTCCACCGCGCGGGCGGAAATGGCCTTCACATCCTCCCTGGCCTTCTGAAGTCCCTCCAGGGTGACGTAGGTGGTCTTATTGTTCTTCTCGTCGCTGAGCACCGGTTTTCCCAGCTCTTTGGCGTCCCCCGTCACGTCCAGGATGTCGTCCTGGATCTGGAACGCCAGGCCCACCAGGGAGGCGATCTCCTCCATGGTCCTGACCTCCTTTTCACCGGCTCCCGCCAGCACGGCGCCAATCATCAGGGACGCCTCCAAAAGGGCTCCCGTCTTCAGCCGGTAGATAAAATCCAGCTTTTCCCTAGGAATGGGCTGGTTCGTCAGCTCCACGTCCACCGTCTGGCCGCCGATCATCCCGTAGATGCCTGTCTTTTCCGCCAGGATGCCCATACAGCGGCCCACCTTCGCCGGGTCACCGCCCAGGGCCAGGGCCTTCGCCGCCGTCTCAAAGGCGTAGATCATCAGCCCGTCCCCCGCCAGCACAGCCATGTCGTAGCCGTATTTCACCCAGGCGGTGGGCTTTCCCCGGCGCAGGGTGTCATTGTCCATGCAGGGCAGGTCGTCGTGGATCAAGGAGGAGGTGTGGATCATCTCCATGGCCGCCATAAACGGCTCGATCTCCTCCCCCGTTCCGCCAAAGAGGCGGTAGCTCTCCCGCATCAGCAGCGGACGGAGCCGTTTTCCCCCGGCGTTCACACTGTAATCCATGGCGTCCAGCACCGTTTTCTGGAACCCTTCCACAGGGGGCAGGTACTTTTTCACAATGGCCTCTGTCTCTGCCGTCTCCCGGATCAGCCGCTCCTCTCCCATCATGATTCCTCTCCTTCCCCGCCGAGCACCTGAATCTGTTTCTCCACCCGGTCGATCTTGTCGTGACACGCCTTTACTAATTTCATTCCCTTTTCATAATATTGAAAGGTCTCCTCCAGGGAGCACTCCCCTTCTTCTATATGGGCGAGAACCTCCTCCAGCCTGGCGAAGGTCTCCTCGATGGACAGCTCCTCCTCCGGAGCCGCCTCCTCTCCCGCTTTCTTTCTCGGTGACATACCTCTCTCCTTTGCGTCATTGCTTTCCGCCGCCGGAAACGGCGCCTGTATCCTCAGATTTCCCAAACCGTACCCGCCGGCAGCTCTCTCCCCGGGAAACGCGTCCCAGCCGGCAGGTTTATTTCATAGAAACCATCTTCTCCACCGTCTCTGCGGTGACGCTCCCGTCCGCCAGGTGCACCCGGAACCGGTCTCCCACCTCCAGCTGGGTCACGGACTTCAGCCGTTTCCCCTGGATGTCCGTCACAAAGCCATAGCCGCTGCTGATTTTGTCCAGAGGGGACAGGCCGGAAAGCCGTCCCGCAAGGAGGGCCAGCCGGTGCCTGTGGTTTTCCAGACGGCTCTCCATCAGGAGCCGGAGCTGGTCCTCCCAGTCCGCCAGGAGCTGGCGTTTCTCATTTAACTGCCGCTCCGGATGGCGCAGTTTCAGCCGGTACTCAAAATCCCGCACCTGGAACCGTTTCCGCTCCAGGGTCCTGTCCATAGCCCGCTCCAGCCGTTCTTTATCCAACCGCAGCTGCTCCTCAAACTGCCAGTAGTCAAAGACCGCCAGCTCCGCCGCCGCTGAAGGCGTGGGCGCCCGCAGGTCCGCCACGTAGTCGGCGATGGTCACATCCGTCTCGTGGCCCACCGCCGAGATCACCGGCGTCCGGCAGTTGAAAATGGCCCGCGCCACCAGCTCCTCGTTAAACGCCCACAAATCCTCGATGGAGCCGCCCCCGCGGCCCACGATGATCACGTCAAGCCCCATGGCATCCAGGGTCTCAATGCCCTTTGCAATGCTGTATTTTGCCTGCTCTCCCTGCACCAGGGCCGGGCAGAGCACAAGCTGTACGTAGGGGTTTCGCCGTCTGGCGATATTCATGATGTCCCGGATGGCTGCTCCCGTGCTGGCGGTGACGATGCCCACGGTCCTGGCATAACGGGGAATGGGCTGCTTGTACTCCTGTGCGAACATCCCCATCTCCTCCAGCTCATCCCTCAGTTTCTGGAACCGGAGAAAGAGGTCTCCCGCCCCGTCTAAGGCGATCTGCCTGGCATAGAGCTGATACCGTCCGTCCCTCTCGTACACGTCCACAGAGCCGGAGGCCACTACCTGCTGCCCCTCCTGGAGCTTAAAATCCAGGCCGCCCCGGTTTCCCGCGAACATCACCGCGGAAATGGCGCTGCCCCCGTCCTTCAATGTGAAATAGATGTGACCTGATGTGTGGTATTTGCAGTTTGAGACCTCCCCCCGCACGGAAATCCGGCTTAAGGCGAAGTCCTGCAGAAACATATTTTTAATGTAAGCGTTCACCTGGGATACGGAATACACGCTGGCCATAGGATTACACCAGCTTTGCCAGGATCCCGTTTACAAAGGCGGGAGAATCGCTGCCGCCAAACTTTTTCGCCAGCTCCACCGCCTCGTTGATCGCCACCTTCTCCGGAACGGTGTCGTCATGTTTCATCTCATAGAGGGCCAGACGCAGAATGGTCAGCTCCACCTTTCCCATACGGCGGGTCTTCCACCCCTCTGCCACCTGGTTCAGGCACTCGTCCAGCTCCGGAATGGTCTCCATGATGCTCTCCACACGGCCGTGGAGATACTCCTTATCCTTCTCCTCCAGTCCGACCTGATGGATGACCTGGAGTTTTCCCTCCTCATCCGTCTCGTCCTCCGCAGGAGCGTCAAAATAGCTTTCCAGCTGCTGCTCCGCCTCTTTTGTATCGTAAAAATTAGCACAGAACAGCATTTTAAAACAATGCTCCCTCAGCTCTCGTCTGGTCATGCTTTTTCCTCCTGAATGTGTTCTCAATCTGTTGTTTGAAGTTCTCACATTATACCATTTCAGCGGGTATTATGCAAGGTTTATGCAAAAAAGTGTGGGCCGCGGCGCGTTTTCACGGCCCAAAAAGACAATGAGAGCGTCCCCCAGCCCTTTCTGGGAAACGCTCTCTCCTTCCGCCTGTTATCTCACCAGGATCTTGCTGATCTCGTACTGATCCTCCGGGATCTCCTTTGTCATGGACAGCGCCTCCTGGATGTCGAAATCCACATACTCGCCGCCCTTGTAGGCTACCACACGGTTGCTCTTGCCGGCCGCCAGAAGCTCTACCGCCTTGGCACCCATGATGGACGCGTACATCCGGTCCTTACAGGTGGGGGTACCGCCCCTCTGCATATGGCCCAGAATGGTGGCTCTCGTCTCAATGCCGGTGGCCGCCTCAATTCTCTTTGCCATGGACGCGGAATGCCCGATTCCCTCGGCGTTGATGATGATGTGGTGTCTCTTTCCTCTCTTGCGGTTGTCGATAATGCGGTTGATGAGCTGCTGCTCGTCCCCGTCGTATTTCTCCGGCAGGAGGATGTCCTCCGCGCCGTTTGCGATGCCGCACCACAGTGCGATATATCCAGCGTTGCGCCCCATAACCTCGATGATGCTGCAGCGCTCATGGGAGGTAGAGGTATCTCTTACCCGGTCAATGGCCTCCATCGCCGTGTTCACAGCGGTATCAAAGCCGATGGTGTAATCCGTGCAGGCGATGTCCAGGTCGATGGTGCCCGGCACGCCGATGGTGTTGATTCCCAGGGCGGAAAGCTTTCCGGCGCCCTTAAAGGAGCCGTCGCCTCCGATGACCACGATGCCGTCGATGCCGTGCTTGCGGCAGATCTCCGCGCCTTTCTGCTGGCCCTCGGCGGTGGTAAACTCCTGGCATCTTGCCGTGTAGAGAATGGTGCCGCCGCGGTTGATGGTATCCGCCACGCTTAAGCCGTCCATGTCCACGATCTCCTCCTGGAGCAGGCCGGCATAGCCTCTCATGATTCCTTTTACTTTCAAGCCTTTATTTATTGCGGTTCTGACTACTGCGCGGATTGCTGCATTCATGCCCGGTGCATCACCGCCGCTCGTTAATACACCAATCGTTTTTACCTCTTTTGCCATAGCCAATCCCTCCATATTGTTCGAATTTATATACATCAATCAGTGCTATTCTAATTCATTTTCCCTATCTTTTCAATAGTTTTTTCTACAACCTTGACATTTTTTTCACCATATAATTCAGACAATTTTGCCAAAAGCTGCCTGTCTGCCTGAACCCGCCACCCCGGCGGCAGAATTTTCTTCGCCTTTTCCTTCCTCAGATAGATGATCACCTGGTCGTTTCCCTCCGCCGGCTTTAGGATCTCCAAAAGCTCCCGCTCCGCCGCCAGATAGGCGTCCTTATCAGGGAACTGGATCCACAGCTCCTTTGGGATCTGGGAAAAGGGAATGATCCGCTCGCAGATCAGCTTTCCCGCAGGCTCATCCCCCAAAGAGACACGGCCCCGGATAAACAGCTTAGCGTTCTCCTCCAAAAGGTCCCGATTTACCTCGTAATCCTTCGGGAACACCAGGACCTCCACGGAGCCCACCAGGTCCTCCAGCGTCAGAAAGGCCATGTATTTGCCTGTCTTGGTGATTTTTACGGTTTTTCCGCTCACCATGCCGCCGATGGTCACAAACTGGCCCTCGGCCACCTTTGCCTCGTCCGTCTCCTCGTCTACGATGAAATCCGTGGTCATGGCGGTGATATTCTTCCGCCATCCTTCCTCATATTCTTCCAAGGGATGGCCGGTTACATACACGCCCAGCACCTCTTTTTCCAGGGAAAGCATCTCCTCTCTGGGAAACTCCGCCACATTGGGAAGAGTGATCTGGAAATTCTGCTTGTCCTCCTCCGCAGCGAAGTCAAACAGGCTCATCTGCCCTTCCAGGGATGTTTTTCTCTCCTTGCTTTTCTGGTCCATCATCTCCGGCACCACCAGGAGTTTCTGCCTGCGGTTTCCCGGCAGGCTGTCCATGGCCCCGGCTTTGATGAAGTTTTCCACCGTTTTCTTGTTGATCTCCTTGCCGCTCATCCGGCCGATGAAATCGTCCAGGGAGGTAAAACGGCCGTTCAGCTCCCGCTCCCGCACGATGGCGTCCACCACGTTGCGGCCGATGCTCTTGATGGCCGAAAGGCCGTAGCGGATGGCGTTTCCGGAAACGGAAAAGCCGCTCTCTCCCTCGTTGATGTCCGGCGGCAGGATGCCGATCCCCATCTGGCGGCAGGTGAGAATATACTCGGAAATCTTGTCCACCCGGTCCAGCACCGAGGTGAGCAGGGCCGCCATAAACTCCTGGGGATAGTAGTATTTCAAATATGCCGTCTGGTAGGAAACCACCGCGTAGCAGGCGGCGTGGGACTTGTTGAAGGCGTACTTCGCGAAGTCGATCATCTCGTCGTAAATGTGGTTGGCCGTCTTCTCGTCGATTCCGTTGGCCACACAGCCCTTCACGTCCTCCGCCAGGTTGCCGTAGACGAAGTTCTGACGCTCCTTTTCCATCACCGACGCCTTTTTCTTTGACATGGCGCGGCGCACCAGGTCGCTTCGTCCCATGGTGTAGCCGGCCAGCTCCCGCACAATCTGCATCACCTGCTCCTGGTAGACGATGCAGCCGTAGGTAGGTTCCAGAATCTCCTCCATCTGGGGACAGTCGTAGGTGATGGAGGCCGGGTCATTCTTCCCCTTCAGGTACTTGGGGATAAAGTCCATGGGGCCGGGGCGGTAGAGGGAAATGCCGGCGATGATGTCCTCCAGGGTGCGGGGCTTTAACTCCTTCATGAAGCTTTTCATGCCGCCGCTCTCTAACTGGAACACTCCCTCGTCCTTTCCGCTGCCGATCATGTCCATCACGTTCGGGTCGTTGTAGTCGATGTGGAGAAGGTCCAGTTTCATGTGGTGGTTCTTCTCCGCCTGTCTGGTTGCGTTCTGGATCACCGTCAGGGTCCGCAGGCCCAGGAAATCCATTTTCAAAAGCCCCAGCTCCTCCAGCTCCGTCATGGTAAACTGGGTGGTGATGGTACCGTCGGCCCCTCTCGATAAGGGGACGTACTCGTCCACGCTTAAGCGGCTGATCACCACGCCCGCCGCGTGCATGGAGGTGTGTCTCGGCAGGCCCTCCAGCCGTTTTGACATATCGATCAGATATTTTACCTCGTCGTCCGTATCATAGGCGTTTCGCAGGTCGGGGCTACTCTTTAGCGCCTTGTCCAGGGTGATGCCCAGATCCTTGGGGATCATCTTGGCGATGGCGTCGCACTTAGCGTAGGGCAGATCCAGCACCCGCCCCACATCCCGCACCACGCCCCTGGCGGCGAAGGTACCGAAGGTGACGATCTGTACCACCTGGTCCTTGCCGTACTTCTGGACCACGTAGTCGATCACCTCCTGCCGCCTCTCAAAGCAGAAGTCCACGTCAATATCCGGCATGGACACCCGCTCCGGATTCAGAAACCGCTCAAAGAGCAGGTTGTAGCGGATGGGGTCGATGTCCGTGATCTCCAGGCAGTAGGAAACGATGCTTCCCGCGGCGGAGCCACGGCCGGGGCCTACGCTGATGCCGTGGGATTTGGCAAAGTGGATGAAGTCCCACACAATGAGGAAATAGTCCACGTACCCCATGGTGTGGATCACGTCCAGCTCGTAGTCCAGCCGTTTCTTTAACGTGCCATCGTCCTCCGGATACCGCATTTTCAGCCCCTCGTCGCAGAGGTGGTTTAAATACCCCCAGGAGTCGTAGCCCTCCGGCACCTCGTACCGGGGCAGCTTGGTGACGCCGAACTCGATCTCCACGTCGCAGCGGTCGGCGATCTTCTGGGTGTTGTCAATGGCCTCCTGGGCGTAGGGAAAGAGACGGCGCATCTCCTCCTCCGACTTGCAGTAATACTGGCCGCCCTCGTAGCGCATCCGGTTCTCGTCCGCCACTTTTTTGCCCGTCTGGATGCACAGCAGGATGTCGTGGGCGTCCACGTCGCT
>OLRK01002739.1_pt1 | contig 10420 bp, 11 predicted proteins | sample 1672911 | NCBI WGS metagenome assembly OLRK01 (sample SAMEA3136736, study PRJEB25190) | human gut metagenome | biome: human gut; feature: human-associated habitat; material: faeces | place: Austria | collected 2013
AGACAGAGGCCTCTCACGCCTTTAACATCGGTTCGATTCCGGTACGGGTCACCATATGCACCTCTAGCTCAGTTGGTAGAGCAACTGACTCTTAATCAGTGGGCCCAGGGTTCGAGTCCCTGGAGGTGCACCAAACCATGAAAATCCGAACCTTTTCTCGATAGGAGAAGGGTTCGGATTTTTTGTTTTCTTTGGAAATGACAATTCCGGCTCCTTCCCGACGACTGTGTGTCCAAAACCTTATCAGAAGAACCGTATAACAAAAGTCACAACTGTAAAGGTGCCGTAAGGCAGAAAGGACACGATTATGAAGTACGATGAAAGAACTTGCAAATTCAACATGGATACCGGCTGCGTGGAGCTGCTGCTCCGGGATGGGAGAATGATCTCCATTGACTGCACCGGGGTCGAGGATGAATTGGACGTGACCATGGCGCAGAGGACGGAACTGGACTACCTCATCTACAACGATCCGTTGGGCTATGCCGATTTGATCCTGAATGGTGACCCAGAGGAATATTTGAAGAATGTGACCGGGAGCCATGGGTTAGAAGATTGATTTTCCCATAAAACCGCCATTGACAAAAACTGCCGCTCACCTGCGTAACGAAACGCAGGTGGGCGGCGTTTTGCGCTATCGGCTCAGAGACTGTCGGAATTTACAACTTACGCAAGACTTTCAATGATCTCTGCACACTTTTCGATGCCGATGACCCCGCTGTCCAGTGCAATATGATAGTTGGCGGCATTGCCCCAGTTCATATCGGTATAGAAGCGGTAGTAGGCGGCGCGGCGCTTATCTTTTTCCTTCAGCCGAGCTTCGGGAGATTTCTCCCGCTCGCCGTAGACCCGCACGATGCGGTCAGCCCGGAACTTCATGTCCGCGTGGACAAAGACCTTCAGGCAGTCGGTGCGGTCCTGCAGGATAAAATCGGCGCAGCGTCCCACAATGACGCAGGGCTCTTTTTCTGCCAGTTCCCGGATGATCCGGTATTGCAGCTTCCAAAGCAGGTCCTCATTGGTGGGGCCGAAGCTGCGGTTGGTGAAGGCAGAGGCGAGGAAGCCGCCGGGGGTATACTCTCCGGCCTCCTTGATGTAGTTTTCGTCAAAGCCGCTTTCGGCAGCCAGTTTCTGGATCAGTTCGGCGTCGTAGCACCGGATGCCCAGATGCTCTGCCACCAGTTTGCCGATGGTTCTGCCGCCGCTGCCAAACTCGCGGCTGATGGTGATGATGCGTTTTTCCATTAGACTTCTCCTTTCTGGTTCAGTTCACGGTAGGTTTTGCAGATCAGATAGCCTGCAATCAGGAAGGTGAGGATATCCGACATAGGCATGGAGTACAGCACGCCGTCCAGCCCGAAGAACCGGGGCAGCAACAGGGCAAAGCCCACGCCGAACACCACCTCGCGCACCATGGACAGGGCGGTGGATTCCGCTGCCTTGCCCATGGCCTGCAAAAAGATGAAGCAGGCTTTGTTGACACAGGCCAGAATGATCATGCACAGGTAGATGCGGAAGGACTTCACGGCAAAATCGGTGTAGTAAACGCTCTCGTTGGCGGCACCAAACAGGGCGATGAGCTGCCGGGGAAGCAGCTCCACCAGCACCAGTGCAACGGCACCCACTGCGGCCTCTGCCAGCAGCAGTTTCGTGAACAGCTCCTTCACACGGGCGGGCTTTTTAGCACCCATGTTGAAGCCCACCACGGGGATGCAGCCAGCCGCCATGCCCACCACGATGGAGATGACGATCTGGAAGAACTTCATCACGATGCCAACAACTGCCATAGGGATCTGGGCGTACTGCTCCTGCCCGAACACGGCATCCAGTGCGCCGTATTTGCGGATCATGTTGTTGATGGCTGCCATTGCCGCCACAAGGCTGATCTGGGACAGAAAGCTGGTCATGCCAAGGGTCAGGGTGCGGACGCAGATGGAGCCTTTCAGGCGGTAGTCGCCCTTTTCAGGACGGATGATCTTCATGTGCAGCAGATACCACACTGCCAGCGCTGCGGTGACAATCTGACCGATCACGGTAGCCACCGCCGCGCCCATCATGCCCCAGCGGAGGCCGAAAATGAAAATGGGGTCCAGAATGATGTTCAGCACCGCACCTGCAAGGGTGGACACCATGGCAAACCGGGGGGCTGCCGTCGGCGCGGATGATGGGGTTCATGGCCTGCCCAAACATATAAAAGGGCACGCCCAGCGTGATATAGAAGAAATATTCCTGCGAGTGGTGGTAGGTCTCGGCGTTCACCGTTCCGCCGAACATGGCGAGAATGTTGTCTGCAAAGATCAGATAGAGCGCGGCCAGCACAATGCTGCTGGCCAGACACATGACCACCGCATTGCCGACGCTCCGCTTTGCCTTGGGGACCTCGTTCTGTCCAAGGCTGATGCTGACGAAGGCGCAGCAGCCATCACCGATCATCACGGCAATAGCCAGTGCCACCACCGTCAGGGGGAAAACGACCGTATTGGCGGCGTTGCCATAAGAGCCGAGATAGCTGGCGTTGGCAATAAAGATCTGGTCCACGATGTTGTACAGCGCACCCACCAGCAGCGAAATAATGCACGGGATCGCATACTTTTGCATCAGCTTGCCGATGCGTTCCGTGCCAAGAAATTGATTGGAATTTTCCATGGGATTCACCTTACCTTTCCATTTTGAGGACAAAAAAACAACGGGCAGCCCTCATGCAACCGGTTTTACGCATGAGTGCTACTCGTTGTACGAAATCATTATAGCCTGCCTGTCTGGAATTTGCAAAGGCAGTTTTGCACAAGAATTGTACTGGGCATTCTGCGCAGATTGCACGAGGCAAACTTTGTGGAAGATGCCCTTTGAAGCCCACCAACCTACCGTGGTACAATAAAGTAAAGAGTAAAATTACGCTGGAAAGTCTGTTTTTGCAGCCTTTTCATACAAGGAAAAGAGGCAATACCATGTCACGGTTTCAAGCGGGGGCGCTGGTGGTCTACGGAAATCTGGGAGTGCACGAAGTGGAAGGGGTCGGGCTGCGGCAGTTTGGCGATGAGTCCGCCAGAGAGTATTACACCCTCCGCCCGTATTTTTCGGATTCCCACGACCGCAGCTATATCCCAACGGAAAAAGACGATGCCCTGCGCCCGGTGACCCCTGCACAGCAGGCGGCGGCCGACCTTGCACGCATCAAAGCGGAGAAGCTGCCTATCCCGGCGGGGGTACAGACAGCGCTGGCAGAACATTATCAGGCGCTGCTGCACACCAATGATTTTTACCAGTACCTGATCCTGTTCAAGGAGCTGGGGCAAAAGCAGACCCAGCAGCAAAGCCGCGGCCGAAAGATCAACGCTATGGATACCTACTTCTACCAGATGGTAGAGCGTGTCCTGCGGGAGGAGCTGGCGGTGGCGTTTGGGGAATCGCAGCAGGAAGCCGGCAGGCGTCTGCTGGAAGTTTTGCGCTAAAGCCGCATGGTGATTTTTACCAACAAATGCAAAGGCTCTTTTTGTTCGGAGCAACTTTGTAGGAATCAACAAAGAAGGATGGTTTGTTATGAAAAACCTTCGTGCGAGTTTGCCACTTGAAACCCATCGATGCCATATGATATAATCCCTCCAGCAGAACGCGCTGTGTGTGAACACGTAAGACCAGTTTCTTCACACACAGGCGTTCTCTTTTTATTTTCAAAAAAAGTTAGTTTGCACTAATCTTGAGGAGGGCTTTTCATTCGTAATCATCGTTCCACTGTTTTTCTCGGCGTTCTGCTGATGATTCTTTCGGTTTGTTCTTTGTTTGTCGGGGTGCTGGACATCCGGCCTTCTGACCTGTTTACAGGCAGCGTGGAAACATGGGAGATTTTTCTGATCTCCCGCCTGCCGCGTCTGCTTGCCATCCTCTGCACAGGCATCGGCATGAGCGTGGCGGGGCTTATCATGCAGCAGCTCTGCATGAACAAGTTTGTTTCGCCCACCACAGGTGCGACGATCTCTTCTGCGCAGTTTGGCATTCTGCTGGCTTTGCTGTTTGCACCGGGTTCTACTCTGTGGGGACGTGCTGCCTTTTCCTTCGTTTGTGCCGTTCTCGGTACATGGGTCTTTGTCTGGTTCATCCAGCGTATCCAGTTCAAGGATGTTGTCATGGTCCCGCTGGTCGGCATCATGTTCTCCAACATCGTAATGGGCGTTACCAATTATCTTGCCTACAAATATGAAATGACACAGGCTCTTTCCAGCTGGCTGGTCGGTCATTTTTCCACCGTCATTCGTGGGCGGTATGAGCTTGTCTGGCTGACGGTACCGCTGGTGGTTCTGGCATTTGTATTTGCCAACCACTTCAATATCGTGGGTATGGGAAAAGATTTTTCTCAGAACCTCGGCGTTCCGTATGATCTGGTGCTGTTTATGGGTCTGACCATTGCTGCCATGATCACGGCATCCGTTGTTGTCGTGGTCGGCTCGATCTCCTACATTGGTCTCATCGTGCCCAATATCGTAGCAATGTTCAAGGGTGACCAGATCCGCGGAACGCTGGTGGATACCGCTCTGTTTGGCGCTGTGTTCGTGCTGGTCTGCGATATGATCGGGCGGGTTGTGATCTATCCCTACGAGCTGCCCATCGAGCTGATCGTTGGCGTCATCGGCAGTATCCTGTTTGTCGGGCTGCTGCTGTATCGGCTTCGGCATGGGCGCAAGGCAGTCCGGCTGGGTAAAGCCGCCAAGAAAACCGGAGGTGCAGCATGAAAACGCACAAAAATCATCTGCGCCTGCTGATCCTTCTGCTTCTTGTTCTGCTGGCCTGTGTGGGCTATATGACAGTGGGTGTCCACTTTGAAAACCAAAAATTATTTGCCTACGCCATGCGCATCCGCACGCCCAAGCTGATCGCCATGCTCATCACGGCATTTGCCATTGGAAGTGCATCCATCGTGTTTCAGTCCATCATCAACAACACCATCGTCACGCCCTGCCTGTTGGGCATGGATCAGCTTTATTCGCTGATCCACACAGCGGTGTTCTTTGTGGCGGGTTCGGGCAGCTTTCTGGCGGTCAATGCCAACGCAGCCTTTGCGGTAGACCTCGCCATCATGGGCGCTGTTGCCACCATGATCTACAGCTATCTGTTTCAGAAAACGAACCACAATGTTCTGTACGTCCTGCTTATCGGCACGGTGCTGACCTCGTTCTTTTCCAGCATCCAGACGACCTTGACCCGTGTGATGGACCCCAACGAGTACGACACGCTGCTGACGGATCTGGTCGCCAGCTTTTCCAATGTCAATTCGGCGATTCTGGTACTGTCCGTTGTGGTTCTTGCGCTGGTCGCCTTTGCCTTCCGGAAAGAGCTTGCGCTGCTGGACGTTCTGACACTGGGCAAAGATCAGGCCATCAATCTGGGCGTAGATTATGACCGCTGCATCCGCCGGCTGCTGCTGGGGGTCACACTGTACATTGCAACAGCCACCGCTATGGTCGGGCCGCTGGCATTTCTGGGGCTTATCATTGCCAACCTTTCCCGGCAGTTCCTGCGCACCTACCGGCACAGCCAGCTCATCACCGGTTCTGTTTTGTTCGGTATGACTGTTCTGATCGGCGGACAGCTTCTGGTGGAACGGGTGTTCGTTTACTCGGTTCCGGTCAGCGTGTTCATCACCGTGGGCGGCGGCGTGTATTTCCTGTATCTGCTGCTCACCCAGAGAAAGGCATAACACCATGTTTGTAAAAGAGATCACCAAACGCTACGATGGCAAAGCCGTTGTCGATGGCGTGAGTTTTGAGATTCCGAAAGGCAAAGTCCTTTCCCTCATCGGCCCGAACGGCGCGGGAAAATCCACCGTGATGGGAATGTTGTCCCGCCTGATCGCACGGGACAGCGGTCTTGTGGATTTTGAGGGGACGGAGATCACGCGCTGGAAAAGCCGGGAGCTGAGCAAGCGGCTCGCCATCCTGACCCAAGCCAACAATGTCCAGATGAAGCTGACTGTCCGGGAACTGGTTGCGTTTGGCCGCTTTCCGTACTCCGGCGGGCGGCTGACCCAAGAGGACAACGAGATCATTGACCGTGCCATTGCCTACATGGAACTGGGCGATTTTGAGGAGCAGTTCATCGATGAACTGTCCGGCGGTCAGCGGCAGCGTGCCTATATTGCCATGGTCATTGCGCAGGATACCGAGTATATCCTGCTGGATGAACCGACCAACAATCTGGATATTTACCACGCAACCAACCTCATGTGCATCGTCCGCCGCCTGTGCGATGAGCTGGGCAAAACGGTGATCCTTGTTCTGCACGAGATCAACTATGCTGCGTTTTATTCCGACTACATCTGTGCCTTTGTGGATGGAAAAATCGCAAAGTTTGGCACCGTGCAGGAAGTGATCACCAAAGAAAACCTGTCCGATATCTACAAGGTAGACTTTGAGATCATGCAGATCGAAGGCAAGCCTTTGTCGATATATTATTGATTTCAGTACTTTTAAAAAAGGAGCATTCTTATGAAGAAAATTTCTCGTCGTTCGTTTTTGACCGCTATGGCCGCTGTGAGTGCAGCGGGTGTTCTCGCCGCCTGCGGCGCTTTCTCCTCCACGGCAAGCTCTGTGGTGTCCTCTGTGGCAGCATCCAGCGAAGCCGCAGCCTCTTCGGAAGCTGCACCGGAATCTGTGACCATCAAGGCGTTCAACGGTGCAAAGGAGTTAGTGGACGTGGAAGTGCCCTTTGACCCGCAGCGCATTGCAATCCTCGAACTTGCTTCTCTGGACATTCTGGATGAACTGGGCGTTGGCGACCGTGTGGTCGGCACGGCATCCACCTCTCTGGACTATCTTCAGAGCTATGTCACCGATGACAGCATTGCGAACCTTGGCAACATCAAGGAAGCCGATATGGAAGCAGTCATGGCTTGCGAGCCGGACATCATCTTTATCGGCGGACGCCTGTCAAAATCCTATGATGCTCTGTGCGAGATCGCACCCGTTGTTTTCCTTGCGACCGACGCCGAAAAGGGCGTTGTGGAAAGCACCCGTGAAAACGCCATGACCATCGCTTCTATCTTTGGTTTGGAAGACCATGTGGAAGCTTTGATGGCGGATTTTGACAGCCGCATCGACGCCCTGAAAGTTTTTGCAGAGGGCAAGACTGCCATCGTCGGCATGACCACCAGCGGCAGCTTCAATGTTCTGGGCAACGATGGCCGCTGCTCCATCATCGGCAAGGAGATCGGCTTTAAGAATATCGGTGTGGATGCCAATATCGACACCTCAACCCACGGCAACGAGGCTTCCTTCGAGTTCATTGTGGACAAGAACCCCGACTACATTTTCGCAATGGATCGTGATGCAGCCATTGGCACAGATGGCGCACAGATGGCACAGGATATCTTGGAAAACGAGCTGGTCAAGAGCACAGATGCTTACAAGAATGGCCACATCGTTTATCTGGCACACCCGAATGTCTGGTACACCGCAGAGGGCGGCATTCAGGCACTGAACGAAATGCTGAGCGATCTGGAAAACGCACTGCTGTGATTTTTTCAAAATTCTTCTTGCAATTTTGAAAAAACTCCGGTATAATACCTTCCGTTAAGAATACAAAAAGCCGGCTTACAAAGCGTGAAATCCTGAGGAGATGCTACCCCTCAACGATTTCACGCTTTTTTGTTTGCCTGAAAAGGAGGTCCTATGAACCCGAAAAACAAACTGGCAGAAATGCCCATCCGCCCCCTGCTGTACACCATGGCGGTACCGCTGATGCTGTCGCTGCTCATCCAATCGCTGTACAACATCGTGGATAGCATTTTTGTGGCGCGCCTGTCCGAGAAGGCGCTGACCGCCGCTTCCCTTGTGTATGCCATCCAGTTTTTGATGATCGCCATCGGCGTGGGCACCGCCGTTGGCCTGAACGCCCTGCTCTCCCGCAAGCTGGGGCAGAAAAAGCCGGAGGAAGCCTGCCGTGCCGCCACCACAGGCCTGTTCCTGATGCTGGGCACTTCGCTGGTGTTCACGCTGGTGGGACTGCTGTTCTCGAACCAAATTGCTGCCGCCCTGACCGATGACCCCGAATTGCAGCAGCTCTGTCGGGAGTACCTCTCGGTGAACCTCGTGTTCTGCTGGGGCATCTTTCTGCAGACCTACGGGCAGCGGCTTTTGCAGGCCGTGGGTGACACGGTGCTGTCTATGGTCTCCCTCATCATCGGCGCAGTAGTCAACATTATTCTCGACCCCATTATGATCTTCGGTCTGCTGGGCTGCCCGGCCATGGGCATCCGGGGTGCAGCCATTGCCACCGTCATCGGGCAGCTCATCGGCGCAGCGGCGGCGCTATGGTTCAATCGTGTCAAAAACCCGGTCATCCATGTCCGACTGAAGGGCTACCGCTTCCTCTGGCAGGATGTGGCCGACATCTACCGGGTGGGGCTGCCTACCATCGTGATGCAGGCCATCGGCAGCGTGATGACCTTTGCGGTCAACGGCATTCTGCTGGGGGTGTCCTCCACGGCGGTGGCGTTCTTCGGCATCTACTACAAGCTGCAAAACTTCCTGATGATGCCGGTGAACGGCTTGGGACAGGCGGCCATCCCGGTGGTGGGTTTCAACTACGGCAGCGGCCAGTCTGACCGGGTGCAGCAGGCATGGAAAGTCCTGCTGCCCACCGGCGTGGTGTTTGCCCTCTGCGGTACGGCGGTTTTTATGCTGTTCCCGGCGCAGCTGTTGGGGCTGTTCTCCGCCAGTGACGAGATGCTGGCCTTTGGTGTGCCCGCCCTGCGCATCATCTCGATGACCTTCCTGTTCGCGGTCATCACGATCTTGTGCGGCTACTTTGCCTCCGGCCTGGGCAACGGCATGGTCAACATGATCGGCGGTGCCCTGCGGCAGCTGGTGGTGCTGGTGCCCTGCCTGTGGCTGCTCATCCGCACCATGGGCATCGACAGGGCGTGGTTTGCGTTCTGGGTGTCCGAGGTGATCGCCTGCGCTTACAGTCTGTGGGCAACGAAAAAAGAACTGCGGAACAAGGGAAAATAAGGCAAAACAAAAACAGGGTGCGCCCTGAATGGACGCACCCTGCCAAAAGCCACAGACAACAGCGATATGTACAGCAGGGCGTTCCCCGTCGGGAACGCTCTGTTTCTCTTTGCTGGTAGTATGATGAGCCTGCTCCGCCTGCCATGCAGCAAACTCCCGCTGGCCTTCCTCGCTGTTCCAGCAGGCAAGGATGGCCGGGTAGAATGCCCGTGCCAGACGGTCAATGACTTCATCGGGATAAGAGGAAGTGTTTGTGGACTTTTTCTTTTTGTTCAAACGCACGCTCCTTTGGACATCTGTGAACAGCATACCATGTGCCTGTTGTTATGCTGTCTGGTCTTTAACATCTGCGAGTGCGGCTTCCAGAGAAGTAAGATAGTCCTTATGCTTGTGAATGATCTCCAGAATCACATCACGCTGTGCATTATCGGGCATCTGCTCCAACTGGTAGTTGAATGAAATACGGAAACGAGTAGTGAGTTCTTCCAACGCCACATACTCGTACCGTACATCCTCCGGGTAAGCATCGCTGTCGTAAACCGATTCAAACTTTCGGAATGGCATGACAGGCGCTTTGCCCGGAACGCGGATCACGCCGTCAGCGTCAGGCGTCGGTTCCACCTTCAGCTCCGGGTGCAGAATTATCCTGCAAAGTTTGTGCCCGGTCATGGTAGGCCGTCCTGGCAAGGTGGTGCATATCAGCTTTGGACACTTTCGTCTGTCCGGACAGGATGCTCTGCTTTAAGCCTGGTATCAGTTCTTCCGCAATCTCCACGCCTTTCATATACTTCGAGGCGCGGATAACGGTGTCCTTGCTCACTCCGTTTTCTTCTGCGATTCGGTCGCAGGTTTTGCTGTTGTCGATCAAGTTCGCTTTTAGCGAACTTGATTTTGCATCGCTGCTCTTGCGATCTTGAATTCATCATCGGTCAACGGCGGAATCTGGGACTGGAACTCCGGGTCGATTTTCAGGTTGATCATACGCACACTCCTTTATCTCTCCTGATGCGTCGGTTCTTCCTCCCGGAAAAAGGACGCAACATTCTGCTTTGCGGTTTTCAGCTTGAGCAGTTCTTCCTTGGTTTCCTTGTACTGCTCATAGAACTTTGCCTTTTCGGATGCCAGTTGTGCATACTCGGCTTCCAGCTTTTTCGGGCTGGGCAGCTTGGTGAGGTTGTTTGCCTTAAAATAGGCTGCGGCCGCCCGGTACGCTGTCAGCTCTGCACGATGCTGCTCCTCAAAAGCTGCGGGTCGTTTGGCAGTCTTTAACTGCTGTGCGATGTTCTTGGTGCTGGCATAGGCTGCGACATGATAGCGCAGTTCTTTGCTGGCTTTCATGCGACCTTCAAGGTCTTTTACCACGGCCAGCGAGTCGTGATACTTGGTTTCCAGTTCAGCGATGCGCTGGTTCAGGGCGT
>OLRK01002742.1_pt1 | contig 10398 bp, 7 predicted proteins | sample 1672911 | NCBI WGS metagenome assembly OLRK01 (sample SAMEA3136736, study PRJEB25190) | human gut metagenome | biome: human gut; feature: human-associated habitat; material: faeces | place: Austria | collected 2013
TGCTACCCGAAATATGTTTTATGATGAGCAGGGCAAGCACAGACGCACGAAGAAAGAGATTTTAGATGAGCAGGGAAATCTTCGGACAGGATGCAGCATTATTCCCAAAGGGGAAGTTTACGAGAACCACATTTTTACAAAGAAAGATGAATGGTTTAAGAGCGATGCTTTTACCAGAGAAGTCAAAGAGATGTTTACGGAAATCATTAACAGCCATGTGAAAGAAGAATTCGAAAAGCTGTCCGTATTTCAGCAGGGCGGTGTGTATCTGGCAACGAAGAAAATCGGGAAGAACAACCCGAAAGAGGCAGAAATACGGGCAGACAATGTGGCAAGGCAGGAATGGAATCGGACGGTTGATGTGGCATTAGTCGAGGGCGTTCCCGAAGAAGATATTTTAACCGTCAAGCGAGAGAAAATAACAGACAAAACATTGCAATCTATACGGACACATGGTTGGCTGCCGGATATGCTTCAGCAGATTATTCGAGGAGCGAAAGACTTCTTACAGGAAATGATTTTCAAATTTAAGCTGCCACCGAAGCCAGTTCCGAAGATTGATTTTCAGGAATGGAACGATATGCGGAAGCTGATGGAGAAACTTCAGAAGCAGTCACAGGCGATGAAGTCCACACAGCAGGAGATTTCCTCGTTGAAGAAACAGATTTCCGAGACAACAGGATTTTTCAAAGGAAAAGTGCGGAAATCCTTAGAGGGCAAAATTGAACAGGCAGAGAAACAGGAAAAACGTATCCTCACGGATATGGAGCAGACTGTAAAATAGGCAGGATATCCAGATGTTCTGTCCTTTGCAAAGACATATCAGAAATCGGAAAAACTGGTCAGGGAATATAATGAGGAGTTACAGGCATGGGAAAATCAGATAGAACAGAAGAAAGAGCAATTGTCAGAACCGCCGAAAAAGGCAAGCATACGGGAAAAATTGCACCGCTATCAGCAGGAAAGCAGGCAACAGCCAAAACAGACGGTAAAGAAAAAATCAAAGGACAGAGAACGATGAGAAAGGTGGAACCGAAAATGAAGAAAACAATTTTTGAAGAAATGGGTGGCACTTATGTAAGGTGCGGGGATTACTTTATTCCCAACCTTACCTTGCCGGTGGAAGAAGAACCGAGATTTGTTGGAGTATGGGGACAAAGACATTTGCAGTATTTGAAAGAATACCGCAGAACTGTATATCTGGATCTGTTGATGAGCGGCAGACTGAACAGTTATCTGGCAGATATAGAGGAACAGGCGCAGGAACGCTTTGATGGGATTGTAGAGCAGATGAAACAGGCACAGGGAATTACAGAGCAGTTAAAGGCAGAGAACGCATTGGAATGGGTAGGCAGAATGAATAACATACAGGCGTGTGCGAGGGAGATTGTTGACAAAGAAATAATTTATCAGTAAAAGTAATGCAGTAGAGAACAAGGTAGAAAATGGCTTGTTCTCCACTTTACAATAATATATAATTGTAAAGAGAAAGAAAAATCCGGACATTATAATTAGTAGCAAATTATAAATCAAATGTTCTTTCGGATAGGGGGAAAAATCATTGACAAAGATTATCCATTGTGCAGATCTGCATTTAGACTCTCCTATGGAGACTCACATGACAGAGGAACAAGCATCGATCAGAAATACTGAGATAATTCATACGTTTCTCAGACTGACTGAATATGCAGCTAAAAATGATGTACGAGCTGTCATTATTGCGGGCGATATGTTTGACGGTGAACGTATAAAGATTCGAACTGTAGATGAAATTTTGGATGCTATACGACGGACACCAAATGTAGATTATCTATATCTTGCTGGTAATCACGATGGGGCTACATACGCATTTGCTGATCATGATATGCCAGACAACCTGAAAATATTTGGCAAGGAATGGAAAACTTATAAATATGATAGCGTGGCGATATCTGGAGTTGAGATTTGTGAAGCAAACTCACAGTCCCTTTATTTGCAGGTTCCACATGAAAATGGTGTGGCCAATATCGTTACTCTGCATGGACAGGCAGGAGTAGTTTCAGGTGTAGACCAAGTCAATATTTCTAAACTTAAGAATAAGGGAATTGACTATTTGGCATTGGGGCATATACATACTTATGCTGAGCAAACATTGGATGGTAAAGGTATCTATTGCTATTCTGGTTGCTTGGAAGGTCGTGGATTTGATGAGTGTGGACCGAAAGGTTTTGTACTGCTTACCGTAGATTCTAACCGGATCCAACATGAATTTGTGCCTTTTTCTCGTCGGCAACTGCACCGAGTTTTGGTCGATATTACAGGGCTGACAAAAAATTCTGAGATTGGACAAAAAATGAAAAGGGCTGCGCAGAACATTTCTTCAGATGATATGGTCGAGTTTGTTCTTTCAGGCGGGGTAGATCCTATGGCTAATATTGCGTTATCATATTTGCAGAACCTTGCAAAAAGCAACTTTTTCTTTGTTAAGGTTAAGAACGAAACACGCATGACTATCAACCCAGAGGACTACAAGAATGACATCTCACTGAAGGGTGAATTTATTCGTTTAACATTATCCTGTGATGCGAGCGAAGAAGATAAGGCCGCCATTATCCGCACAGGTATGCAGGCATTGATGGGAGAGGAGATTACGCTATGAAATTGATTAGATGTCATATCGAAAACTTCGGCGTACTGTCTGATTTTGATTTTGTTTTTGATGATGGTTTGACAACAATCTGTCAAGGTAACGGCTTTGGTAAGAGTACTTTTGCTGCTTTTATTAAAGCTATGTTTTATGGATTCCCTCGTACAGGTGCGCGAAATATCGTAGAAAATGAACGCAAGCGCTATGATCCGTGGCAGGGCGGAAAGTATGGTGGTTATCTGGAGTTTGAAATACAGGACACCAGTTACCGCGTTACTCGTTATTTTGGTAAGACGGCTGCAAAGGATACATTTTCTTTGTTAGATCTGACCAGTCGGCGGCCAAGTGAAGCATATTCGGAAAAACTTGGTGAAGAATTATTCCGATTGGATGCGGATTCTTTTGCCCGCAGTACCTATGTCCCACAGTTATCAGCAAGTGATGTAGGAGCAACAACGTCAATTCGAACAAAACTGAGTAATTTAGTAGAAGATACCAATGACCTTAGCAATTATGATACCGCTGAGAAAAAATTGCGAGATTATCGAACAAAATTTCGCGCATATCGTGGCAATGGGGGAATTATCAATGAATTACGAGATAAATACCTTACTCTTGAAAACCAGAAGGATCAAGCTGAACAGAAAAAGCCGCAACTGCAGGATATTGTAGAAAAAATCGAACAATTGAAGGGAGAAAGAATAGACCAAGCGGAGACCGTAAGCGACTTGCGTGAGAAAATTCGTCGGACATCGCATCAAAAAGCACGTCAAATTACTCAAAAACATTTTTCAGAATTGCGTACAGATATCACCAAGAATCAGCAATATTTGGACAAGATGGATGAGCGTTATCCTGCAGGTTATCCGACTTTCGAGGAAATCAAGGCACAACGCGAGAATCTGAGCGTGATTCAGCAGGAAACGCAACGCTTGCGAGTATTAAAGTTTAACAATACAGATCAGGAAATTGTCGATAGAGAACAGCAGTGGTTTGCAGATAATGATAAGGTAGTATCGGATATTGATCATTGCGATCAAGACTGTAAGGAACTGGGAGAAGTTTCCGCAAAGATGACGGCTCAGATGCTGCCGGAAGAATTGGAACGGCTTAAAATATTGTCTGAGCGCTTTAAATCTTCTCTCCCTACGGAAGAAGAGCTGCAAAAGTATATGGATATTGCAGATGAGTTAAGCGATGCACAGCATCGGCAAGCCGATCTTTCGATACCTGTTGAAAGTCAGAAATGTCTTGCCCGGCTTAAAGAGTTATTCGGTTCTGGGATGCCGAGCGATAGTGTTTTGGATGCCTGTGAACAGGCTCAGCATGATCGTGATGTACTGAAACAAAGCCGTGCTGTACATGGTTTTCACGAAAGCGAACAACAACAATATGAGGCACTGAAACGTACCTTTGCATCGGGTGTGCCTACGGAAGATGAGATTCGAGATAAGCAAAAGGATAGTCGCCGAATCGCAGAACTTATTACCAGGAAAAATACGCAAACAACCATCGTGCAGCAGGAGCGTGTAAGTGAAACTCCGCCAGCATTGAAAATGCCCTTGCTTTGCGGTGGTGCAGGGGTAGTATTTCTGATTGTTGGTATTGTTGGCTTGGTACTGAATTTCTTGATTCCCGGCATCATCCTTCTCGTTATTGGTTTTGGGGCTTTATTTGCTTCATTTTGGCTGCATACTCAATCTGCAATTAAAAATCAAAAACAAGGCACGACTTCGGTCATTAAAGCAAGTGCAATTTCTGATGCAGAAAATCAAGAGCTTTACGATTTGCAGCATGCCCTGAACGATTTTCTGTTACGCTTTTACGAGAATGCAGCTGAGTCGGACAACAAACTGGTGCAACTGCTCATTGATGTAAAAACTTACACAGAGTTAAATGAAAAGAAGAAGACTGTAGAGAGTGAGTTGAGGAAAATTGATGCAGAGATTGAAAGGAAGAATCAGGATATTCGGTCAGTGTTTGACCAATATTTTCCTCATACCGCCTACCGGGATGACTTTGTAAAAGATTTGCGTGAAAGTCGTAGCAAATATCAGACTCTAATGGAGGAGGTCGAAGAGGTAACAGAAAAGCGCGAAGCGTTGAGTGAGGAGATAGATAGCTGGCGTGAACAAATTGTTTCTGTTCTACATACATATTATCCTGTTACTCTGCCAAGTGACTTACGGCAAGGGATTCGCGAACTGAGCAGTGAAGTTAGGGCTTATCAGGAACTTACAGCTAAGAAACAAATAATGTTGGAGGGCAACGCAGAATATCAGGAGCGTGCGAATACATTGACGGGGGAGATTCGAAGAATTTTGCTTTCTTATAGTGCGCTGGATCAGACCCTGCCATATAATATTTGTCTGCAAAATCTTCGGAAACGGTTTGATGGGTATAGAGAAGCAACAGAACGCCTTGATCACTATACGCAGGATTTTGAAAGTGCTTCGTCCAGAAAAATGCAAGCCAATGAGTTGGTTGAACAGTTCTTGGTGAAATATCAACTTTCTGGGGATACCCCAGAGAACCTAATTGATCATGCAGATGAGGATATACGTAGCAGAGAATCTACCAAGCAGGCCCTTGCCGAAGCACAGCAAAAACGGATAACTTTTATAGAAGAAAATCCTGATGTTGAAAACGATACAGCTGATGCAGATGTGGACATTCCTAATATGGAAGAATTGCAGGTGTCTGAAAAAAACATCCAAGGACAAATTGATAATATTGATAAGGAATTGCGTAATCTACGTCAGGAGCGTGACCGCATTCTTCATTCAGTCGAGAATATTCCCGCATGGGAAGACAGCATGGCACGATTAAAGGCTGAAGAGGAGGATGCAGAAAAGAAATGTGCTCTTACTGAAAAGACAATGTCCTTGTTGAATCGAGCTAAAGATAATCTTGCCAATAGTTATGTGGGTAAAGTTGAACGTGGTTTTAAATACTATTCCGATACTCTTATGGAGGAAGGACTCGGTGATGTGATGGTCGATAATGACTTGCATTTGCATATTGACGAGAAAGGGGCGGCTCGTGAAGTCGGCAGTTTCAGTGCTGGTATGATAGATTGCATTGTACTATGTATGAGATTGGCCCTTGTGGATGCGCTGTTTGGAGAGGAAAAACCGTTTTTGATTCTCGATGATCCGTTTGTAAATTTGGACGATAAGCACACGAAACGCGCACGAGAAATGTTGGACAAAATCGCACAAGATCATCAGGTAATATATTTGGTTTGCAACTCAAGCCGACAATAATACTTACTTATGGTAAGTTCTATCAAAACCACATTCAAATTCAATTAGAATGTGGCTTTCATCACAATCTTTCATCACAGCATAAGTAGATAAGATATTTGTAAAGGATATAGGTATAACACCGAAATAGCTATTTAGTGTGAAAATAGTGTCAATATTACAGAAAGGGGAAGCTTCAAGATTGAAAAATATGAAAATAGATGCCAATGGAACAGAAATCAGAGTGATGGGCGATGTTGTTAATGAAGACGCTTACATTTCGCTCACTGATATTGCAAAATATAAAAATCCAGACAATGCTTTTATCGTGGTAGCAAACTGGATGCGTAATCATTCAACGATTTCATTTTTGGGCTTGTGGGAACAAATTCACAATCCCAATTTTAAACCTATCGAATTCGATAGGTTTAAAGCAGAATCTGGTGATAATGCTTTTACGTTGACACCGCAGCAGTGGATCAAAGCAACGGATGCAATTGGTATCGTATCAAAATCAGGACGATATGGCGGCACTTATGCTCATACGGATATAGCGTTTGAGTTTGCTTCATGGATTTCGCCGGAATTTAAACTTTATATCATCAAAGACTATCAGCGATTAAAGAAAGATGAAGCAGATCGGTTAGCGATTGGATGGGATGTAAAGAGAGAACTTTCAAAAATAAACTATCGTATCCACACAGATGCAGTAAAAGAATTTTTGATAACTCCCACATTATCTCCGCAGGAAATGGCATATACATACGCTTCAGAAGCAGATATTCTAAATATGGCTTTGTTTGGAAAAACAGCAGCACAATGGAGAAATGAAAAAGGAATAAAAGGGAAAACTCCTAATATCAGAGATTTTGCTTCAGCAGAAGAATTGGTTGTGCTTATCAATCTGGAAGATACAAATGCAGATTTGATAAGACAGGAAGTGCCTAAAATTGAAAGACTGAAAATATTAAGGGAAAAAGCATATAGGCAGTTAGAACTTTTGAAAAAGAACCAAGATACAATTGAAACGCTAAAGAAAAATCTTATTGAAGATATGGGAACAAACGGTTGATTCTCTAAGAAAAATCACTTAAAATTGAAGTGAAACGTAATAATATGGTCAGCAGTTATCGAGTTAGAGTTATCAATTCTGGTAATAAAATTGCTTATCATTTGTAGAATTTAATAAAAATATAAAGGAGAAGTGATTAAAATGGCATACAAAAATAAAGTATATGTTTCGATGGATGCAGATAACGATTTGAGATATTATTATTTAATGAAGGCGTGGAAACAAAGCGATCATACATCTTTTAATTTCTATGATGCTCATGATATTAACAATATTTATGATAAAAGTGAGGCATCTATAAAAGCGGGACTTCAAGAAAGATTCAGAAATACAAAAGTATTTGTGCTGTTGGTAGGAGAACACACAAAATATTTGTATAAATATGTAAGGTGGGAAATTGAACAAGCAATCAAAAGAGAAATCCCGTGTATTGTTGTCAATTTAAATGGAAAGAGAAGTGCGGATCAAAATCTTTGCCCAGCTTTAATGAGAGACAATTTGGCTGTGCATATCAGTTTTAACGCTAAGATACTGCAGTATGCTTTGGAAAATTGGCCAGCATCTGCTGAGAGATACCGCAAAGAAGGGAAAACGGGAGCTTATTACTATAATGAGAGCGTTTATGAAGAACTTGGTATATAAGATTTATATTCAGATACTTTTTCCTGTTTCAAAAAAACCAGTTGAATATATTTCAACTTTCTTTGCACTGATTGGTGGCTATTTTACACTTTGTGAAATTGAACAGGCAGTATTTAAAACTCAAATGTTACTTAACATATTTAGAAATTGTACATTGATAGTTCATATGATTTCAGCGATGCTTGTATTATTGTTACGCAAGGAAAGTGCTGAAAAAACAGCATATTTAGGAACGAAGGATACCATGATATCTTTAAAAATGGCAGATTTATTGAACATAAAAGGTTCGGCAATTGTGATTCCAACAAACACAACTTTTGATACAATTATGAGCGGTGATTTTATTAGTGAGAAAAGTATACAAGGACAGTTTCAAAAGAAAATGTATGGTGTTGATTTTTCAACATTAGATATGAGTATAAAAAATTCACTTGATGAATGTTATCCTAATTGTTATGAAATTTTGGAAGATAGAACAAAAACGAATAGAAATAGGTATGAGATAGGAACAGTTGCTAAGATTACTTGCAATGGGCAGCATTATTATTTTCTTGCTGTTGCGGATGTTAGTAAAACGGGAAAAACTCAAAATGTAACTATGCAAAATATGACAAAAGCGCTTGTTGGGTTATGGGAGTATTTATCTAAGGAAGGACATACTGAACCTATTACAATACCTGTAATTGGAACAGGACGAGCAGGATTATGTGATGGGACATTTGAAGATGTAGTTCATGAAACGATTTTCTCTTTTGCAATAAAGTCGCAAGATGAATTTGTATCAAGAAAAATGACAATATGCATATATCCACCTGCACTCTCCGACGCTAATGTTACTTGGGAAAAGCTATGTGGCTACTTAGAACTCCAATGTCAATTTTTTGCGGAGAATGAAAAGAGAATTAAGAGTTCAAGGATTATTGGAAGCCCAGTTAATTAACATAATTATAATGACAATATTATCTGCAGTTACAGGGCATTTGTTATCAATACCGATAACAAACTGATAACATTAGCCCATATAGGCAGGATAATATGGATAAATCAAAAAATCGAAAGAAAAGCGAACACGGCAACAAATAATCTCTAAACAAAATTGATTAGTAATTGTCGAGTTTGAATAATGTACATGAGCCAAGAAATGCTGAAATTACGGCGTTTCTTGGCTCGTTTTTGGTTGAGTGACAATCAAATGACAATAATTTTGGAAATTAGTATGTGCTCATATCGGATTTGAATATGTAGCATTTTTTTTTTCATAGAAAAGTTTTATTTGTCTCAAATCATAAATAAAATCATCGTATTTATTATAATCTCTATAAAGAATATCTTTAATAATTGGTGTTAATGAGAAAATTAGTGAAAAAGTTAATAACACAAGAACTATAACTTGTAATGCCATGGTAATCATTTCGTCTTGTGAAGCAGCATTTCCAATCTTTTGTGCTACAAATGCAACAATAGGAATAATTATTGCACCTAATGTCTTAAATGGTTTCTTTAATGGGGCTATGTAGTCACATTGGATTTGTGCCTGTTTTGCTTCCTCAATTAACATATCAAGTGAGTCAAAATTTTGAATTTCTATTCCGTAGTCTTTTAATACATTAATGGTCATATTCATTCGTTTTTCGGAATAAGGGGCATAGTGTTGCTGAAGCATTACTTTAAGATTCCTTTTCATGGAATCAATTATAAAGAAAATTATAAGTGATATAATACCTAATGCTATCGGGATATATGAAGCCCAAGTTTGCTTAAAAATTAATAAGATACCACTAATAATAGCACTTGCAAAAAGGATGATTACAAAAATCTTTCGGTAAAGGGGAAGTTTTGTAAAAGGAATAGTGCTTTTAATACTTTTTAATCCAATTTTATAGCTGATAAATAAGTCACAAAATCTCATATGAATATCTCCTTTTTATTCGTAGTATATTGCAATAGGATGTACAATATTTAAGGATGATTGTTGACCAAAGAATGAAAGCATGATTTGGTTCAACCCGATGCCAACTTGAGCTAATGGAGAAATATTTGTACTGTCATTAGTATCTGTTGTTATTTTGTTAGTGATATATCCAAGAACTTTGATTTTACCGCCGAATTTAAAAGATGTCATATCAATGCTATCGCGCATATATTTGTCATTTAGTACAACCATATTGTCTGCAATACATAAGGTTCTTCGATATGGAACAAGTGTGCAAAGCATTTCAATTATGTCCTTTATATCATCATAGCCTTTATCAGATTCTGCACATTTGCTTTTGGCAAGATTAGTATAAATTTTCTTGATTTCATTAGAATTAGCGCCTTCCTGCTCTAATTCAATATCTTGTTGTATTTTAAGCAAGGCTTGTATTTTGTCGCGGTCGTTTTTCTTCATAAAATCCAAAAATTTTTTGTCGTTAAAAATCTTTTTATAATAGTCTAAATCCATAATATAAAATTCGTCATTGATTTCTATGAAGTCACCAATATTGTGATTTGATAAATGTTCGTTTTTGTTTAAATAATTCATGAGTTGATCGAATGCGTTGTCATGTAAAAGCTTAGTCTGTACATCGCTAATAAGTTCAGTGTTAGAGGTCTCTTTTAAATGGCGATATGTAAAATCCATTTTGCCTTCAATGCCTTTTCCAAATACTTTTAAATCTGCATCTGCTCCTAAGTCAGATGTATATTCAGATTGCTTATCAGTTGCTTGACTAGATTGAGTCTCTGTTTCTTGTGTTTGCACTAAGCCATCATATATTTGTGCAATATATGAATTAAGTGTATCAGTATCTAAATATATAAATCTTCTCATA
>OLRK01002744.1_pt1 | contig 10394 bp, 11 predicted proteins | sample 1672911 | NCBI WGS metagenome assembly OLRK01 (sample SAMEA3136736, study PRJEB25190) | human gut metagenome | biome: human gut; feature: human-associated habitat; material: faeces | place: Austria | collected 2013
GACCGGCGGGTTTCAGCGGGAGGACAAGACCTTCTCCCCGGAATTTTACGACCTGTTGGCGGACTATGAAACCAGGCTGGAGCGGGCGGCTAAGGAGAGCATTCTGCCGGACAATCCGGATATGGAGCGGGTGGAGGCGTTTGTGGAGTCCATAAACCGCAGGGCATTGGAGGTGTAGCCGTGGAGAGAGACATCAGACGAGAGATTGAGGAAACCTTACGGGAGATCGAAGAACGGGAAAACGTGCGGGTGCTCTATGCCGTAGAGTCCGGCAGCCGGGCCTGGGGGCTGGAATCCCCGGACAGCGACTACGACGTGCGCTTTATCTATGTGCGTCCCATAGAGGAATACCTGCGCCTGGACAGTCCCAGGGACGTGATCCAGTGGCAGCTGGACGAGGTGCTGGATGTAAACGGCTGGGATCTGAAGAAAGCCCTGATCCACTTTCAGAGAGGAAACGCCACCCTCTTTGAGTGGGCCAATTCCCCGGTGGTGTACCGTACTACGGAGGAATGGAAAGAAGTGTTTCAGGCGGCAGAGCCTTATTTTTCCATGAAGGCGGCGGTGTATCACTATTACGGGACGGCAAAAAAGACCTGGCTCCAGGATTTACAGGAGGAGCTGGTGCGGTATAAGAAGTATTTTTACGCCCTGCGCCCTCTGCTTGCGGTGCGGTATATGGAAACCTGGCGGCAGCCGGCCCCCGTTCTCTTTCGGGAGCTGATGAAACAGGAGCTGCCCTCGGAGCTTAAGGAGGCCATCAAAGAGGTGCTGGCGGTCAAGGTGGTTTCCGCGGAACAGGACCGCCACCCCCGAAACCCCATTCTTCAGGAATTTATCGAGGGGGAGCTGGAACGGCAGAAAACCCTGGCGGAAACGCTGCCAGACGACAGAAACCGGGACTGGAGCGGGCTGAACGGGGCGTTTTTGAAGGCGGTTGGATGGAAGAAGGGAGGAAAGAGATGAAGGTTCACGTGGCAGTGATGGAGCTGCGGCTGTACGCCCCCTGGGTGCACTCCCTGAAGGAGAAACGGATGGTGGTAAAAAGCCTGCTGGGAAAAATCGGAAATAGATACCATGTGTCGGCGGCGGAGACCGGGGAGCAGGACGTCCACCAGACCATTGTCATCGGGATCGCGGCCGTCGCGGCTCACAGCGCCCAGGCGGATAGCGTGATGGAAGATATTTTAGACTTTGTGGAGAGGAATACGGAGGCGGAAATCGTCTCCGTGGAGCGGGAGATGCGGTAGACAGAGGATGAAAAACCATGGGCCGGGCCGGAAATTCAGATATTTCCGGCCCGGCCGTTTTGTGCCCTGGGCGCTGGAAACCCGTTCAGCTCCCCGCCGGTTTCGGCTGTCTCCACCCTTCACGCCAGCCGCAGCAGGCGGACCAGCATCAGCCAGGCCATCCCGTAGTAGGTGACCACGGCCACCAGGTCGTTGACCGTGGTGATGAGAGGGCCGGAGGCCACCGCCGGATCCACCTTGATCTTGTGGAAAAACAGGGGGATGACCGTTCCCGCCAGGCTGGAGATGGCCATGGCTAACACCAGGGAGATGCCCACGCAGGCGGAGACGGAAAAGGCGTACATCAGGGCCTGGCCCTTGAGCAGAAATACGTATATTCCGATGCAGACGAAGGCCACCAGGCCTAAAAGGCCGCCGTTTGCCAGGCCGATCCGCACTTCCTTCCACACCAGGGCCAGCTTTTCTCCCATGGTGACTCCGTCGTCCATGAGCACCCGGATGGTGACCGCCAGGGACTGGGTGCCCACATTTCCCGCCATATCCAGGATCAGGGACTGAAAACAGATGAGGAGGGCGATTTTTGCCACAATGCCCTCAAACATCCCCACCACCGTGGACACCATCATTCCCAGAAACAGCAGGGCCACCAGCCAGGGGAGCCGCTTTTTCATGCTCACCGCCAGGGTTTCCTTTAAATCCTCATTTTCCCCGCCCTCGGCGATGCCCGCCAGCTTGCTGTAGACCTCTCTGGATCTGGCCTCCACGTAGTCCACCACGTCCTGGACGGTGATCACTCCCACCAGCCGGCGGTCCCCGTTCAGCACGGGAAGGGAATCTTCCTCATAATCCCGGATCCAGTCCATGCAGGCCTCCGGGTCGTCGTGGTCGTGGACGAAGGGGTAAGAGGCAGTGATAATGGTCTCTAAGGGCGTGTGCTCCCTGGCCAGGATCAGATCCTTTAAGTCGATGGCTCCGGCAAAGCGACCGGACTCGTCCACGGCGTAGAGGGTGGAAATGTTGTCGTTTTCCTCGCTCTGGCGGATCAGCTCTGTCATGGCCTCCTTGACGGTCAGGTCCCGGCGGATGGAGATGTAGTTGGTGGTCATAAGGCTGCCGATCTCATCGTCTCCGTAGGAGGCGAGAAACCGGATTTCCCCGGAGGTTTCCCGGCTCAGCCGCGGCTCGACGCTGCGGGCGAAGGATTCTGGCACCTGCTCTAAAAGCCTGGCGGCCTCGTCGGAATCCATGTGCTCCAGGATGGCCGCCGCCTGTTCCGGGGTCAGCTCCGTCAGGCGGCTGTCCGCCTCCTCGTAGTAAGGGAAAAGTTCCGCTGTCCATCCCTCGCCCAGGACGCTGTAGAGGGCCTGCCGCTCAGCGGGGGTAAGGGCCTCCAGGGCCAGGGCGATGTCCCGGTCATGGTAGGCGTCCAGGCCGGAGAGGAGCGCCGCCTGGTCCGGGCTCCTGCGGATGAAACGGATGATTTCCAGGGTCATGTTCTCGTTGATAAAGTCCTGTCTTTTCATAGGGGTTCCTCCTTTTCGTCAGAGGGACAGGCGAACCCCCGCAGATGCCGAACGGCCGCGCAGGTCCGCATATCCCGTGTTAGTTGTGTCAGGGTAACTGTCGCCGTCCATTCATCTGCCTCCTTTCTCATCAAAATAGATCGCCTCCCGCCGGAGGCTTTTGTGTCATGGGAAACGCTTTCCTATGACATAAAAAAGCCATATCACACGGCCTAAACGTATGATATGGCGGTACGGGTACGTATCATATCGTTCAAGCTTTAGCTTCCCAGGGCGTGCAGTTGCGTTATTCGGCGCCTTGAAACGACGCAGACTGTTGACCAGATTAAGAGTGTCTCCACCTTTAACCGGCAGCAACCCATATCCCTGAGGTAGCCTCACCTACCGAATATTATTGCCCCTTCATTCTGACACAGACGGCGGCCGTTGTCAAGGAAAAATAAATCTTGCCCCGGCCTTTAAAGTGTGCTACCATGCTATGTATCGCAGGTTTCCGCCTGCACATTTTTATGAGAGGGAAACGAAAGGTCAGAAGATGGGAAGAAACACGGCTTACGGTCTCTTTGCCGCCTGTTTTGGGGGCGGGGAGGAGATTCGATGATTGTATGCGAGGCGCTCTGCAAGAGCTTTGGAACGGTAGACGCCGTCCGGGAGGTGTCCATGAAGGTGCCGGACGGGACGTTTTTGGGGCTTTTAGGGCCCAACGGGGCGGGGAAAACCACCCTGATGCGGATGATGACCGGGCTTTTGATGCCCGATGCCGGCATGGTGTCCTTTGACGGGAAGGTCATGGACCGGAACGCGGTGGAGGTAAAACAGGCCATCGGGATCACCAGCCAGCACATCAACCTGGACAAGGAGCTGACGGTGGAGGAAAATATGGAGTTCGCCGGCCGGCTGTACCGCATGGACAAAGGGGACATCGCAGCGGCTACGGACCGGCTACTGGCATTTTTAGGGCTGGACAGGGTGAGAACCAGGGTGGCTCAGAACCTGTCGGGAGGGATGAAACGGAAACTGATGGTCGCCAAATCCCTGATCCACGACCCCCAGTACCTGTTTTTGGACGAGCCCACTGTGGGCATTGACCCCAACGCCCGCCGGGACATCTGGGATTTTCTCCGTTTGCAGCACAAGGAGGGGAAAACGATCCTCCTTACCACCCACTACATCGAGGAGGCGGAGCAGCTCTGCGACCAGGTGATGCTCATTGACGGAGGCAAAATTTTCCGGGAGAACACGCCGGAAGGGCTGATCGCGGAGATCGGCAGCTTTAAGGTGGAGTACGACGGGGGAGAGAAACGGCGGTCAGAATTTTTCCCCACCCTGGCGGAGGCGAGAGCCAGGGCCGCCGGGATGGATGTGCTCTGCAACGTGGGAAAATCCACGTTGGAGGACGTGTTCTTTCACTATACCAGCAAGGAGGTGGGAGGATGGAGATAACCACGATTTTGTGGAGGGAATGGCTGTTTTTCAAGCGGAGATTCTGGCGCATCACCCTGTCTCAGATGGTATCGCCCCTGCTGTACTTCGTCACCTTCGGCATGGGCCTTGGGCGGGTGATGGAGGTAGATGGAAGGCCCTATCTGTCCTACCTGCTGCCGGGGCTTTTGGCCATGACCACCATGAGAAACAGCTACACCTCCGTTTCCACCCGCATCAGCGTCATGCGGCTTCACGAAAAAAGCTTTGAGTGCTACCTCTATTCTCCCACCAGGATGTACCTTCTGGCCATGGGCCATATCCTGGCGGGAGCGCTGCGGGGAATGTACTCCGGGCTCTTTATCCTGATCCTGGGACTGGCGTCCGGGGCCGGCCTGGCTTTAAACGGCTGGCTCTTTGCCGCCGTGGCCGTCAACGCCCTGATGTTCGCCGCCCTGGGCTTTCTGGCGGCCATGCTCATGGAGAGCCACTACGACATGAACAACTTTACCAACATCGTCATCACCCCCATGTCCTTCCTCTGCGGCACCTTTTTCTCCCTGGAGGGGATTCCCACGGTGCTCAAATGGGTGGTGAACGCCATGCCTCTGACCCACACTACCCGGCTCATCCGGGAGCTGTCCTTTGGGGGCAGCGTGTACTGGCCGTCCATGGCGGCGGCGGTGTTATTTACGGCGGCCTTCTCCTTCCTCTGCGTGCGGGCCTGCTACCGGGAGGTGTGACGGAGGAAACGGGGACGCCTTGGACGGGGAAGGATTTCCTGCCGCGCGCCCCGCAATCCGTTCACTCATAAATTTCATAGTAACTTGCGCCGGGCCAGCGGATTGGGTACAATCGGCACAGAGGGAGACGATTCTCCCCGGAAGGAGGGGCTTTTATGTATCAGCATAAACTGGAACGGGACATCCGCTGCCCGCTGGAATACGGCCTGGAGCTGTTTGGCGGAAAGTGGAGGTCGAGAATTATCTGCGTGCTGGCGGAAAAGAAGGTGCTGCGCTACAGTGAGCTGCGCAGGGAAATGGGAAATATCACGGACGCGGTGCTGGCCGCCACCTTAAAGGAACTGATGGCGGACGGCATGGTCGCCCGGAAATCCTACGACGAGATCCCGCCGCGGGTGGAGTATTCCCTGACGGAAAAGGGAAACTCGGTGGTTCCCATTTTGCAGACCATCTGCCAGTGGGCGGGGGCCTACCACAGAGAGGAGTGGGAGCCGTCCATGGTGCAGTGCAGGCGGTGCGACTACCGGTAACCGGCAGGAAAAGGCGGTTTCTTACATAAAATTTTCCAATTCAGGGCATGATAACATGGAATCCAAAACAGGAACATTTCGGAACAGGAGGACATGACAATGCCAGATTTGAAAAACAGTGAGACTGCCAGAAACTTAATGAGGGCCTTCGCGGGAGAGAGCCAGGCCAGGAACCGCTACACCTTCGCGGCGGGGATGGCGAAGAAGGAAGGGCTGCCGGTGATCGAGGCCATTTTCCAGTTTACCGCTAACCAGGAGAAGGAGCACGCGGAAATCTTTTACAACCACTTGGAGGAGCTGGCGGGACAGACCATCCAGATCGACGGCGGCTACCCGGTGGACATTTACCCCGGCACCCTGGATCTTTTAAAGGCGGCCCGCCACAACGAGTACGAGGAGCACGACGACGTGTACCGCCGGTTTGCTCAGATCGCCAAGGAGGAGGGCTTTGACCGGATCAGCAGCAGTTTTGAGATGATCGCGTCCATCGAGAAGGTTCACGGGGACCGGTTCCATCTGTTTGCGGAGATGATGGAAAAGAACCAGCTCTTTGTGTCAGAGATTGACACAGGCTGGATGTGCTTAAACTGCGGCTATGTCTACCACGGAAAGAACGCCCCAGCAAAATGCCCGGTGTGCAGCCATGAGCAGGGGTATTTCATCCGTCTGGAGCTGGCCCCTTATATCCAGTGATGGGAGGAACCATGATTTTAGAGTTGACAGCAGCAGCCTGTCTGGCGGCAGCCGGCGGGCTGCTCCGCTCAGAGTATGAGAAACGCCACTTTGTGGTGGAAGAATATACCGTCGTATCAAAAAAGATCAGAAAGGACAGGACCGCGGTGTTCCTGTCCGACCTACATAACCAGGAGTTTGGGCCGGGAAACCGGGAGCTTTTGCAGGCCATCGGCGCCGTCCGTCCCGACCTGATTCTCATCGGCGGGGACATGATGGTGGCTAAGGGTGCCTATGAGCTGGGGCCGGCCCTTCATCTGATCAAAGAGCTGGCGTCCCGCTATCCCGTCTACTGCGGGAACGGAAACCACGAGACGCGGATGGCCGCCGGGCCGCAGAGAGAGCGGTATGAGGAGTATGTCAGAGAGCTGAAACAGGCGGGGGCCGTCTTCCTTTCCAATGAGACGGCGGTGGACGGAGATCTGGCCATCACCGGGATTGACCTGGAAAAGGCGTATTACGAAAAATTCCGCCCGGCCAAATTAAAGAGGGAGGACGTGGCCCGTCTGGCGGGGAGGGCGGACCGGGAGCGGTTTCAGATCCTTCTAGCCCATTCTCCCCTGTTTTTTGACGCCTACCGGGGCTGGGGGGCGGATCTGACGCTGGCGGGCCATTTCCACGGGGGAACCATCCGCCTGCCGGTGCTTGGCGGGGTGATGACGCCCCAGTATCAGTTTTTCCTGCCCTGCTGCGCCGGGGACTTTGAGGAGGACGGGAAACGGATGATCGTCAGCCGCGGGCTGGGCACCCATTCCATCCGCATCCGGTTCAACAACAAACCACAAGTTGTTGTGGTGCGTTTGAAATCCTGATCTATATTTTGGTAAAATGGCTTATTTACAGAATGGGAAAAGTCTGCTATACTGAGTATCGCGATTCCGCAGGGAAACGCTGCGGGAAAGGACAGAGAGAACATGAGTATTTCCTATAAATTAGAGCAGTTTGAGGGGCCCCTGGATTTGCTGCTGCACCTGATTGAAAAGAATAAGGTGAGCATTTATGACATCCCCATCGCCGAGATCACGGAGCAGTACCTGGACTACGTGAGCCGGATGGAGCGGGAGGACTTAAATGTGGTCAGCGAATTTCTGGTGATGGCGGCTACCCTTCTGGACATCAAGTCCCGGATGCTCCTGCCGGCCGAGGTGAACGAGGAGGGCGAGGAGGAGGATCCCAGGGCGGAGCTGGTGGCCAGACTGCTGGAATACAAGATGTACAAATACATGGCTCTGGAGTTAAAGGACCGGGAGCTGGACGCGGACAAGGTCCTCTACAAAGCCCCCACCATCCCCAAGGAGGTGGCCAAGTACGAGCCGCCGGTGGATCTGGACAAGCTCTTAGACGGGCTGACCCTGGCAAAGCTTCAGGGGATCTTCGAGGCGGTGATGCGCCGTCAGGAGGACAAGGTGGATCCCATCCGCAGCCGGTTTGGCACCATCCGCCGGGAGCCGGTGAGCCTGGAGCAGAAGATTGCCTCCGTCATGGGCTACGCCAGAGAGCACCGGAAATTCAGTTTCCGCTCCATGCTGGAAAAGCAGGGGGATAAGCTGGAGATCGTGGTCACCTTCTTAGCGGTGCTGGAGCTGATGAAAATCGGAAAGATCCGCCTTACCCAGGAGGAGCTCTTTGACGACATGGAGATCGAGACTCTGGAAGCGGAAGGCGAGGAGGAGGAACTGGATTTAGAGGGCATCGGGGAGCTGGAATAGGCGGCAGGCAAAAAGAAAAGCGGGAGTTTACATATGGGAGACAGATACGAGGACGAGGAATTTCATTTGGATGAGGTGATGGCCCGCCATGAGGCCATGGAGGAGGAGCTTTTGCGGGAGGAATTTGAGCAGCTGCGGCTGGAGGGACTCCCGGAGGAGACCCCGCCCGCCAGGCCGGGGGCATACCCGGAGAGCGACTGGGAGGCCATTGTGGAGGCGGTGCTGTTTACCATGGGTTCGTCTGTGGAGTTAAAACAGCTGGCGGTGGCCATTGACCAGGACGTGAAGACAGCCTGGACGGTGGTACAGAGACTGAAAAAACGATACGAGGCGGAAAATCGGGGGATGCAGGTCATTGAGCTGGAGGACAGGGTGCAGCTGTGCACAAAGGCCCGGTTTTATGAGAATCTGATCCGGGTGGCCTCCGCGCCGAAAAAACAGGTGCTCACAGACGTGATGCTGGAGACCCTGTCCATCATCGCCTACAAGCAGCCGGTGACGAAAATGGAGATTGAAAAGATCCGCGGCGTCAAGTCCGACCACGCCGTAAACCGTCTGGTGGAGTACAACTTAGTCTACGAGGCCGGGCGGCTGGACGCTCCTGGACGGCCGGCCCTGTTTGCCACCACGGAGGAATTTCTGCGGAGGTTCGGCATTGGTTCCACAGAGGATCTGCCGGACGTGGCTCCGGAGCAGATCGAGGAGTTTAAGCAGGAGGCCGAGGAAGAACTGCAGTACCACCCGGAGGAGGCAGACGGAAAGCCGGAGAGCGGGGGAGAGCAGGAGCAGCTGTCCTTTGCGGAGGCGGCCGCGACGTCGGAGACCGGGGCGGGAGCGGATTTTTCGGATGAGGAAACCGCTCAGGCTGGAGCGGAAGGATTCGATTCCGTGAAAGAGGAAGGATCGCAGGAACCGGCAGCAGCTTTGGATTTTGCGGATGAGGAAGTATCCCAGGACGTGTCTGAGGAATCCGGTTTCTCGGATGAGGAAACCACCCAGGAACCAGAACCGGACGTAGATTTTGCGGATGAGGAAACATCTCAGGATGCGTCTGCGGATTTCGGGCTTGCGGACGGGGAAACATTCCAGGAACCGGATTTCCCTGATGGGGAAAGGCCCCAGGAGCCGCCCGCCCAGGCGGATACCACGGTTTCCCGGGAGGAACGGATTTTCGACCAGCCGGAGGGACAGCAATCAGATCAGCGACAGGCAGAAGAAATTGGAGGAGAGACCATTGAAGTGCAGTGATATTAAAGTCATAAAAAAAGACGGAACGAAGGAAGAATTTAACGTACAGAAGGTTGTGGTGGCGGTGAATAAGTCCGCGGAGCGGGCCATGATCACCTTTTCCCAGGCAGAGCTCACCTTCATCTGCCAGTTTGTGGAGGAGAAGGCGGAGGCCCTGGACGTGCCGGAGATCCCCATTGCCCAGATGCACAACCTGGTGGAGGGCGCCCTGGAGAAGGTAAATCCGGCCGTGGCCAAGAGCTACCGGGACTACCGCAACTACAAGCAGGATTTCGTGCAGATGCTGGACGAGGTCTACAAAAAGAGCCAGTCCATCATGTACATCGGCGACAAGGAAAATTCCAACACCGACAGCGCCCTGGTTTCCACCAAGCGCAGCCTGATTTTCAACGAGCTGAACAAATCCCTCTACCAGAAGTTTTTCATGACGGTGGAGGAGCTGCAGGCCTGCCGGGACGGCTACATTTACATCCACGATATGTCCGCCAGACGGGACACCATGAACTGCTGCCTGTTTAACGTCAAGGAAGTGCTCACCGGCGGTTTCGAGATGGGAAACCTGTGGTACAACGAGCCCAAGACCCTGGACGTGGCCTTCGACGTCATCGGAGACATCGTGTTAAGCGCCGCCAGCCAGCAGTACGGCGGCTTTACGGTGCCCAGCGTGGAGGAGATTTTAGCCCCCTACGCGGAGAAATCCTACGAGAAATACACGGAAAAATATGAAAACCTGGGGCTGGACCACGACAAGGCCGAGGAGGTAGCCTGGGCCGACGTGCAGAGGGATATGGAGCAGGGCTTTCAGGGATGGGAGTATAAATTCAACTCTGTTTCCTCCAGCCGCGGCGACTACCCCTTTATCACCATGACCGCCGGCACCGGCACCAGCCGTTTCGCCAAAATGGCCACCATCACCATGTTAAACGTCCGCAAAAAGGGACAGGGGAAGAAAGGCCACCGGAAACCGGTGCTGTTCCCGAAAATCGTGTTCCTCTACGACGAAAAGCTCCACGGGCCGGGAGGAGAGCTGGAGGACGTCTTCGAGGCGGGAATCGAGTGCTCCAGAAAGACCATGTACCCCGATTGGCTCTCCCTCACGGGAAAAGGCTACATCGCCAGTATGTACAAGCAGTACGGCAAGATCATTTCCCCCATGGGCTGCCGGGCGTTTTTATCTCCCTGGTATGAGCGGGGCGGGATGTATCCGGCGGACGAGAAGGACGCGCCGGTGTTCGTC
>OLRK01002750.1_pt1 | contig 10371 bp, 8 predicted proteins | sample 1672911 | NCBI WGS metagenome assembly OLRK01 (sample SAMEA3136736, study PRJEB25190) | human gut metagenome | biome: human gut; feature: human-associated habitat; material: faeces | place: Austria | collected 2013
CATTATGAACTGCAAAATGGCAAATGTATAGTTACCCAAGAATTAAGCGCTTACTACATTTCTTTTAACATTGGCGGTATTGTGGAGTTGTATTTTTTTGAGGAAAATGGTTTTCGCGTTGTTTGCGCGGCCTAGCTATGGCGAAAGGGCGCTGCCGGATCGTCGGAGACGCTGCAGTGCCCTTTCATTTGTTCCTTTTATCGCCTGCCGCCCTTTCCCCCCTGGAGATACCAGGAAACGGAGAACGGCTGACAGAAATGTAAACAGTGTGCGCTGTGGCGTACACTAGCGCCGGAGCGCGGCTGCGCCAGCAGCCATCCCCCTCTGCGCGGAGTACGTATCTCGCCGGAAACTTACCCTCTTATTCCACCGTCACCGACTTCGCCAAATTCCTCGGCTGATCCACATCCAGTCCCTTCAGCAGCGACGCGTAATAAGCGATCAGCTGCAGCACCACCGCGATGGGAAATACGGTAAACCGGTCGTGGACGTCCGGGATGTGAATGTGCACATCCGCCAGGTTTTCATCTGCCTGAGCGCTCTCCTTCGTGATCAGGATCACGTAAGCCCCTCTGGCCTTCACCTCCCGCACGTTGGAGATGGACTTTGCGAAAATCCGCTCCTGGGTGGCGATGGCGATCACCGGAACCCCGTCAGAAATGAGGGCGATGGTTCCGTGTTTTAACTCTCCTGCCGCGTAGGCGTCCGCGTGAATATAGGAAATTTCCTTCAGTTTCAGCGCGCCTTCCAGGGAGAAGGCATAGTCCAGGTTGCGGCCGATGAAAAACGCGTCCGGTTTCTCCACCAGAGGGCGCACCATCTGCCGGATCTCCTCTTTCCTGCGGATCATAGCCTCCATGGCCGGAATCACGTCCAGAAGATCCTTCACAAAGGCCGCGCTCTCCTCCCCGCTCATCTTTCCGCGCACGTAAGCCATGCGGCAGATGATCAGGTACAGAGCCGCCAACTGTACCGAGTAAGCCTTGGTGCTGGCGACGGCGATTTCCGGCCCTGCATGGGTGTAGAGCACAAAATCACTCTCCCGCGCGATGGTGGAACCTTTCACGTTGACCACCGCCAGGGTTTTCGAGCCTGCCTCTTTTGCCAGCCGCATGGCCGCCAGGGTGTCGATGGTCTCCCCAGATTGGGAAATGATGATGGTCAGGGTCTTCTCGTCGATCAGCGGATCCTCATACCGGAACTCGGACGCGATGGAGACGGACACCGGGACGCGAAGGAGCGGCTCCATCAGGGCGCGGGCCACCATCCCTGCGTGCATGGCCGTCCCGCAGGCCACGATGTGCACCTGGCTGCACTCTTTGAACACCTCATCCGGAATGCCGTCGTCGGAAAAGTCCGGCATTCCTTTGGAAATTCTGGGCAGAATGGTGTTTTTTAACGCCTCCGGCTGCTCGTGGATTTCCTTTAACATGAAATGGGGGAATCCGTTTTTCATGGCGGCGTCCGTATCCCAGTTCACCTCCAGGATCTCCGGCTGCGTTTCCCTGCCGTCCAAATCAAACACCCGCACCTGGTAGGCCGTCAGCTTTACAATCTGATCTTCCGGCACCACCATATACTTTTTGGTGTAAGGAATGAGGGCGGTCAAATCGGAGGCGATGATGGAACCGGCGCGGGTGTAAGCCGCCACCAGAGGGCTGACCCTGCGGATGGCATAAATCTCGCCGGGACGGTCCGCAAACAGGATGCAAAAGCCGTAGGATCCCTCCAGTTTCTCCACAAAACGGCGGATCGCCGCCTTCGGATCTCCGTCGTACAGGCTGTCCAGCACCCAGGCCGCCACCTCGCTGTCCGTCTGGGACACCAGTTTCCCTTCCAGATGATATTCCTTCGTCAGCTGGTGATAATTCTCAATAATTCCGTTGTGAATCAGCGTCACCCGTCCCGCCTGATGGGGATGGGCATTTTCCCTGGTCACCCCGCCGTGGGTGGCCCATCTGGTGTGGCCGATGCCGCAGTGAGTTTCCTCCCTGTCATTCTGGCAGAGTTTCTTTAGCTCCGCCACCTTTCCCGTGGTTTTTGTCACCCGCACCGCGGCGCCGTCTTCCACGCAGGCGATTCCCGCGCTGTCATAACCCCGGTATTCCAGCTGGGAAAGTCCCTCCAACAGTATTTTTCTGGCCGATAACGGGCCGGTGTAGCCTATGATTCCGCACATGGTTTTGTCCTCCTGTCCTGTAATTCTGTGCCTGCAAAGGCTCCTATAAAATGATATGCAGGCGTTTTCTCATGTTTCCCGGCGTCCGGCCGTCTGTATGGGATGGTTTTCCGCCGTATTTCAAATCTTCCGGATTGATGTGAAAAATTTCTCCTGGTATTCCTGATCCATGTAAAAGGCCCTGAAAACGAGCAAAACCGATGGTTCTCCCGTTCTTAAGGGAACCATCGGCCGTCTTTGCCCGAACTTTTTCTATTTTTTGTTTTCTTTTGTTCTTCCTGTCCTGCACCAGCTGCTCTGTCTTAGCAGCTTGACACCGGGCAGGCGGGGAAATATTTCCGCTGTGTTATGCCATCTCAATCCGCTGCCGCAAAAACTCCAGCAGCTTTTCTTCCAGCTCTTTTACCTGTTCTCTGTCCTCGCCGCTGACGGAGAGGTAGATTTTCAGTTTCGGCTCCGTTCCCGACGGTCTTACCACGAAGGACCGGCCGCCTTCCAGCCAGAATTTCAGCACGTTGGATTTTGGCAGGCCGCAGATGAACTCCCTGTGGCCGTCCGAAAACCGTTTCTCCTGTGCCCGGTAATCTTCCACGGACACCACCGCCATGCCCGCTGCCGTCTGGGGCGGATCGTTTCGGAACTCGTCCATGATGCCCTGCATCCGCTCAAACCCGGCTGCCCCCTCAAACTGGAAACTGTGAAGGGTATTCAGGCAGTAGCCGTAACGGGCGTAGAGCTCGTCCAGGGCCTCCTTCAGCCCTTTGCCCCGTTTCTTATAAAAGGCAAACATCTCGCAGATCAGCAGGGCCGCGTTGACCCCGTCCTTGTCCCGCACGTAAGGGCCGGACAGGTAGCCGTAGCTTTCCTCAAAACTGAAAATGAAACGATCCAGCTCTTTTTTCTGCTCCAGCAGCCCAATCTGCTCGCCGATAAACTTAAAGCCGGTGAGAACGTCGATGACTTCCACGCCGTAGTGATCGGCGATCTTTTTCACGTGATCCATGGTCACGATGGTCTTCATGAGGAGCGGCCGCTCCGGCATCCGTCCCTGGGCCAGCCGGCGCTCACAGACGTATTCAAACAGCAGCAGGCCCACTTCATTTCCGGAAAGCAGGGTGTAATCCTCTCCGTCCCGCACCGCGATTCCCACCCGATCGCAATCCGGGTCGGTGGCCAAAAGCAGATCGCTGCCGTTTTTCCTCGCGTAAGCGATGCCCAGCTCCATCGCCTCCCGCACCTCCGGATTGGGATAAGGGCAGGTGGGGAAATCGCCGTCGGGCATTTCCTGCTCTTTTACCACGGAAATGTTGGTAAACCCGTTTTTCTCCAGCACGCGCAGCACGCAGAGCCGCCCAGCGCCGTTTAAGGGCGTATAGGTGATGGACACATCCTTGTCCAGCTCGCTGTCAGGGCAGAGGCGCTGGGCGCTGACCGCGTCCAGGTAGTCGTCCAGGAAACGGTCGGGAATGTAGTCCGCCAGCCCCTGATCCAGGGCTGCCGCTACGGTCATGGACTTCACATCGTCGAACAGATCCAGGGCATTGATCTCCGCCTGGATCGCCTTCGCCGCCTCCGTGGTGATCTGACAGCCGTCCGGGCCGTAGACCTTGTAGCCGTTGTACTTAGCCGGGTTGTGGCTGGCGGTGATCACCACGCCGCCGTCGCAGCCGTAGTAGCGGATGGCGTAGGAGAGAACCGGCGTGGGCATCAGCTCCGGAAACAGGCGTACATGGATGCCGTTGGCCGCGAACACCCCTGCGGCCGTCTCACAAAACAGGTCCGATTTGTGGCGGCTGTCATAGGCGATCACAACGCTGCGGCTGCGCCCCGGCTGCGCCGCCTGCCCCAGCAGGTAATTGGCATAGCCCTGGGTGGCCTTCGCCACCGTGTAAATATTCAACCGGTTCGTCCCCGCCCCGATCACCCCCCGCAACCCGCCAGTCCCAAACTCCAGGTCTTTGTAGAAACGGTCGGAGATGGCTTCGGGGTGGGGGGAGATGGAGTGGAGTTCCTCCAGCAGCTCCGGTTCCAGCGGACGGCTGATCCAGTCCTCATAAATTGTCGTAAGCTCTTGTTTCGTCATGTTTTGTCCTTTATTTCAGCCAACATTGTTGATTTTTCACATTTTGTCCCGCAGGGTTCCATTATAGTATAAATCGACGCCGCGGTCAATCCGGCAGAATGGAGAAAGGCGGGATCAATCCCGCCTCTTTTCTTATAAATATTCATCCCTGTTGCAGATTTTCAGGTTTTCCGTCACCTTGCGGATCTCGCCAGCCTTGTGTTTCTCGCAAATCAGGATCGCATCCTCCGTATCCACGATGATGAGATCCCGCAGGCCTACGGACGCAATCAGTTTATTTTTCCCCTGAATAATGCAGTTCTGGGTGTCCACGGTAATCACATTTCCGCTCACCACATTTCCATCTTCATTGGTTTTCTTGATCCGCTCCACCGCAAGCCAGGAGCCTACATCGTCCCAGCCGAAGGTTCCGGGAATGGTGTAAATGTGCCCGGCCTTTTCCATAATACCGTAGTCGATGGAAATGGACGGCATGGCGGCAAACTCCCGTTCCAGCACCGTTTCTTCCTCATCCGTTCCCACGGCCGCCTGGATCGCGCGCAGTCTGTCACAGGCCTCCGGCATATATTTCTCCATATTTTTCCAGATGGACGAAAGTTTCCAGATAAACATTCCGCTGTTCCACAGGTACTCCTCCGTCTCCAGATATTCCTTCGCAACTTCCAGCGTGGGTTTTTCCACAAACCGCTCCACCGCGTAGGCGCTGCCGAGAGAGGCATGGGGGTTGAACTTAATATAGCCGTATCCCGTTTCCGGGTACGCCGGAGTGATTCCCAGTGTCACCAGGTTGTCACCCTGTTCCGCCACTTGGCACGCCTCCCGCAGGGCATTCAGAAACATATTATTGAACTTGATCAGATGGTCGGAGGGCAGTACCAGCATCAGGGCGTCTTCGTACTTTTTCGCGATATGCACCGCACCCAGGCCAATGCAGGGGGCAGTGTTGCGTCCCACCGGCTCACAGAGAATGTTCTCCTCCGGCAGCTCTGGGAGCTGGGCCCGCACCAGATCCCGATAATTTTTATTGGTAGCAATGTAGATGTCCTCCATACGCACCAGCGGTAAGATGCGCTCCACCGTCAGCTGGATCATCGTCTTTCCATCATCTGTCAGGGACAGAAACTGCTTTGGCAGGTTCCTGCGGCTCCTGGGCCAAAAACGCTCGCCGCGGCCGCCGGCCATGATTAGGGCTGTTGTGTTCATGATTTTTGCTCCGTTCTGCCGCTGGGAGGCGGCTGGTAAAGTATATATAAGTCTGTATTTTTCAGTTTGACCGTTTTCTGCCTGTCATTTATCCATCCGGGTATTTACCTACTTAATATGGCCGTTTTTCCTCATGACCTCGATCACCTGATCCACGTACTTTTCACAGGTCTCGTGATCCGGGGCCTCCACCATCACCCGCACCACCGGCTCCGTTCCGGACTGGCGCAGAAGGATCCGGCCGTTGTCCCCCAGGGACTCCGTCACCTTTGCCACCTCTGCCTGCACATCGGCGTCGTCCTGGGCCTCCTTCTTATCCTTCACCCGCACATTTTTAAGCACCTGAGGATAAATCTCCACCTCTGACGCCAGCTGGTCTAAGGGCTGTTTCTTCTCCAGCATTACTTCCATCACCTTGATAGAGGTGAGGATTCCGTCTCCCGTGGTGGCGTTCTTGCTGAAAATGATGTGGCCGGACTGTTCTCCGCCCAGGCAGTAGCCGTTCTGGGCCATGTTCTCGTAGACGTATTTGTCGCCCACCGCCGTTTTCTCGTAGCCGATACCTTCCCGGTCAAGGGCTTTGTAAAGGCCGAAGTTGGACATCACCGTGGTCACGATCTTATTCCCTACCAGAGCGCCCTGGGCCTTCATGTACTTTCCACATATGTACATGATTAAGTCCCCGTCCACCAGGTTTCCGTTCCGGTCTACGGCCAGGCAGCGGTCCGCATCTCCGTCGTAGGCAAAGCCCACGTCGCAGCCCTGCTCCACCACGTACTTCTGCAAGCCCTCGATGTGAGTGGAGCCGCAGTCCGTATTGATATTTAAGCCGTTGGGCTCGTTGTTGATCACGTGGGTCTCCGCCCCCAGGGCGTCGAACACGCTCTTGGCGATGGCCGAGGCGCTGCCGTTGGCGCAGTCTAAGGCCACCTTCCGGTTTTTAAAGGAGCGGGTGGCAATGGAGATCAGATAGCCGATGTAGCGGTTTCTGCCGGCGGCAAAATCCACGGTCTTTCCGATAGCATCCTTCGTGGCGAAGGGGATTTCCTCCGTCTCCCCGTCCAGATACCGCTCGATCTCCTCGATCACACTTTCCTCCAGCTTTTCTCCCCTCTCGTTGATCACCTTGATGCCGTTGTCATAGTAGGGGTTGTGGCTGGCGGAAATCATGATGCCGCAGTGGAACCCTTCCGTGCGCACCACGTAGGACACGCTGGGGGTCGTGGTCACGTGGAGCAGATACGCGTCCGCCCCCGATGCCGTCAGCCCGGCCACCAGGGAATACTCAAACATATAGCTGCTCCGCCTCGTATCCTTGCCGATCACAATGCGGCATTTTTCATCCGGATTCCGCTTTCCGTAGTACCATCCCAGGAAACGGCCTACCTTGTAGGCGTGCTCCACCGTCAGATCCACATTGGCTTCCCCGCGGAAACCATCTGTCCCAAAATACTTGCCCATGCTCCTGTCACTCCTTTTAAATCAGTTTCAAGTACCGCTCCAGCGCGTCCTGCCAGGACGGCAGGCGCTCAAAGCCGTTCTCCGTCAGCTTTTCCTTGCTCATACGGCTGTTGCTGGGTCTGGCCGCCTTGGCGGGAAACTCCGCGCTGGTCACCGGGGTCACCTGCACGTCGTCCATACCTGCTTTTTTAAAGATCTCGCAGGCAAACTCGTACCAGCTGCACAGCCCCTCGTTGGTGGCGTGGTAGCGGCCGTATTTGTCCGTGAGGATCATATCCACCAAAAGCCTTGCCAGGTCATAGGTATAGGTGGGAGAGCCGATCTGGTCGTTTACCACGCTGACCTTTCCTCTCTCCTTGCCCAGACGCAGCATGGTCTTGATAAAGTTCTTTCCGTTTACGCCGAATACCCAGGCAATGCGGATGGTGAAATACTTCTCCAAAAGCTCCTCCACCGCCAGCTCGCCCTCGTACTTGGTCTGGCCGTACACGTTCAGAGGATGGCGCTCGTCATCCGGCTCCCAGGGCCTGGTTCCCTGTCCGTCAAACACGTAGTCCGTGCTGATGTACATCATGGGAATGTCCAGTTCCTTGCACACCGCCGCGATGTTTCTGGTGCCGTCGGCGTTGATCCGGCGGCATAGGTCCACATTCTCCTCCGCTGCGTCTACTGCAGTATATGCGGCGCAGTGCATCACCGCATCAGGTCCCACTTCTTTTATTACCCGCTGGCAGGCGGCCGCGTCGGTCACATCCATGTTGTCCACGTCCGTGCCCACGCCCTCAATGCCGCGCTTTGCCAGCTCATTCATCACGTCATGACCCAGCTGGCCATTGACTCCCGTTACCAGAATTTTCATTATAACCGCTCTCCATACATCTTCTCAAAATAGCTGGTGTACTCACCGTTGATGATGTGCTCCCACCACTCCTTGTTGTCCAGATACCACTGGATCGTCTGTTTCATGCCCGTGTCAAACACGTACTGCGGTTTCCACCCCAGCTCCGTCTCCATCTTCGTCGGATCGATGGCGTAGCGTCTGTCGTGGCCGGGACGGTCCTTTACAAACTTGATTAAGCTCTCCGGCTTATCCAGGGCGCGGAGGATGGTCTTTACCACTTCCAGGTTCGTCCTCTCATTGTGGCCGCCGATGTTGTACACCTCGCCCACTTTTCCCTTCTCCAGGATTAAGTCGACGGCCACGCAGTGGTCGGATACGTGCAGCCAGTCACGCACATTCTCTCCCGTTCCGTATACTGGCAGCTCCTCATCCGCCAGAGCGCGGCTGATGATCAGGGGGATCAGTTTCTCCGGGAACTGATAGGGGCCGTAGTTATTGGAACAGCGGGAAATGGTCACCGGGATTCCAAAGGTGCGGTGGTACGCCATCACAAATAAATCGGCGCTGGCCTTGGAGGAAGAATAGGGGCTGGACGTGTGCAGCGGTGTCTCCTCCGTGAAGAATAAGTCCGGACGGTCTAAGGGCAGGTCTCCGTACACCTCGTCGGTGGATACCTGGTGGAATCTCTTGATTCCAAACTCCTTGCAGGCGTCTAAGAGGGTGGTCGTTCCCATCACGTTGGTGCGCACAAAGCTCTCCGGATCCTCGATGGAGCGGTCCACGTGGCTCTCCGCCGCGAAGTTTACGATGATGTCCGGTTTCTCCGTCTCAAATAAATTGAAAATGAATTTCCGGTCGGCGATGTCTCCTTTGATGAACTTATAATTGGGGGCGTTCTCCACCTCGGTCAGGTTCTCCAGGTTTCCCGCGTACGTCAGCAGGTCCAGATTGATGATCTGGTGCTCCGGGTACTTCTTTACCATGTGGATTACAAAATTCGCGCCGATAAAACCGGCTCCGCCTGTTACTACGATTTTCATATTTTCCTCCTAATGTCTCTGCCGCCCGTTCGGCCGGCATTTCTCTCATTATTCTTCCGGCTCCGGGATCAGTCCTTGGCCAGCTTGTCCACGTATTTTCCGTCCAGCACGTCCTTTAAGTACTTTCCGTACTGATTCTTTTTCAGTACCTCGTAGGCTTCCATTACCTGTTCCTTCGTGATCCAGCCGTTTAAGTAGCCGATTTCCTCCAGGCAGGCAATCTTTCTGTGCTGGTGGGTCTCCACGGTCTTTACGAAATTAGTGGCTTCCACCAGGGACTCGTGGGTGCCTGTATCCAGCCAGGTAAAGCCCTGGCCTAAAAGGGTCACGTCCAGCTCGCCATTTTCCAGATAGATCCGGTTTAAGTCGGTGATCTCCAGCTCTCCTCTGGCAGAGGGCTTTAACGCCTTGGCGTACTCCACTACCTTATTGTCATAGAAATAGAGGCCGGTGACGCAGTAGTTGGACTTGGGATGCTCCGGCTTTTCCTCGATGGAAATGGCCTTTCCGTCCTTGTCAAACTCCACGATTCCGAACCGCTCCGGATCGTCCACGTAGTAGCCGAACACCGTGGCGCCTACTTCCTTGGCAGCGGCGGCCCGCAGCCGTTTCTTTAAGCCCTGGCCCTGGAAAATATTGTCTCCCAGGATCATGGCCACGTGGTCATCGCCGATAAACTCCTCGCCGATGATGAACGCCTGAGCCAGGCCGTCGGGGCTGGGCTGCACGGCGTAGGAGAGCTGGATGCCGAACTGGCTGCCGTCTCCCAAAAGCGCCTCAAACCGGGGCGTATCCTCCGGCGTGGAAATAATCAGGATCTCCCGGATCCCCGCGTCCATCAGCACGGACAGGGGGTAGTAGATCATGGGTTTGTCATAGATGGGGAGAAGCTGCTTGGACGTCACCTTCGTCAGCGGGTAAAGTCTCGTTCCGGATCCTCCGGCCAGAATGATTCCCTTCATATTGTGTACCTCCGTATGGTTATCTTGATAAATATGGCTTTTTTGGTAAAATTCCCGTTTTTCCTATTATCATACCGCATCCGTTCAGGATATACTTTAATTATCTATTATTTTATTATTAAGATGTTGGGATCAAAAGGTATTTTGCCCCCTTTGATACCCAAGGTCAAAACCCTCTTGCAAGCAAGCTTGCATCGGATTTCCGACCTTTTAACCCTAGTATCTGTTAATTGCATCCCGAAGGAATTTCAGCGAAAAACGTCACAACAACAAATAGACTATACTATAGAACCCGCGAAAATTCAAGGAAAACAAGGGTTCCTGGCCTGCTCCGGTCAGATCTCCTCCGCTCCCATGGTCAGCAGATTGATCGCCCGGCGCATGGCCTCCGATTTCAGAATATTCTTCTTCCTGCAATACGCCTCCAGACGTTTCTTCGTCTCCACGTCCATCCGAAGGGAACAGGTCACCTCTTTGTTATTCGTGCCCTTGGGCCGTCCCGTCTTTGCCACCTCAGCACCTCCCTCTTTTACTTTGAAAGCCCCGGATGACGGCGATATAGATGGGCGCGCTCGCGCGCACAGATATATCGGCATCAGACG
>OLRK01002753.1_pt1 | contig 10362 bp, 10 predicted proteins | sample 1672911 | NCBI WGS metagenome assembly OLRK01 (sample SAMEA3136736, study PRJEB25190) | human gut metagenome | biome: human gut; feature: human-associated habitat; material: faeces | place: Austria | collected 2013
AACAGCTTTTGCAATGCAGATTTTCTTTTCTGCTCCGCTTCCTTCTTCACCATATTTTTTGCTTCATTTCCATAAACAGATTCAAACATCAGCCTGCTTTTTTCTGCTTCATCAAGAACGCTTTCTTTCAGTCTTTTTGACTGTTCCCTCCTTTGCTTTAAGCGTTCCCTTGTATAAATGGATTTTCTTGCAAGGTTTTCTCCTGCAAGCTCTGCCCGGTGTGCCCCTTCTACCGCAGCATTATCATCTTCTGCCTCATGGGTTTTCCAATGAGCCGCCGTAGCCGCAGCATCTTTCACGGCAGATGCAGAACTTCGGATACCGATAACGGCTCCATGGACCATGCCATCACTTTCATCGCCAAACGATAATCTGGAACTCTTTTTCCGCTGTTCTTTCAGCACACGTTCCCGCTTCGATTTGCCTTTGATCTCCTCCGAAAATCCATCCAGAGACTCTTCTGCCACTTCTGAAGTTTCCCTGTACCGGGCAGCTTCTCTCTTTGCCGTCTTGCTTTCTTCGGACGCCTCCTTTTCCTTCCGTCTTTCTTTTGACGCATAATCTCTGACCATCTTTTTCTTACGGAGATCCCGGCTGTCTGCAACCGTTTCCAGATAAGCCCGTTCTCCCCTTGGCTGTCCACGGATGCTCTCACTGCGAAATGCGGATTTTGTTGCAGCTGTGCTTTCATCGGCTACTTGTTCCCCATCCAGTTCTCCATCTATATCTTGTTCTAACTTCTCATCCAGTACAGTTTCTCTACTATATCTGGCTTTTGGGGAACTCTTCTCCGAATGTTCTGTTTCCCTTTTTTCATTGCTATGCTCACGCCTTCTCTTACTGAAATCCAGTTCATCCTTTTTTTCACTACGGGAAACCTCTGTATCCATGTCCCGTCCAGTGATCCTTTTTTCTTCTTTATTCCGAAGATTCTCTTCTCTAAGACCATCACGGCTCATCTTCTGGACGGTTTTATCTCTCGCCTTATACTCATGCTCCTGCAAATCTCACCATCCCCTTTACTGTTTACCTGTTATTCTGCTTTATCCTGATAGTTCTCCCATTTTTCCAGTACCTCATCTGCCAGTCCTGCAATGGAATCTGTCAGCTTATCTGTAAGCCTTTCCCTCAATGTTCCTCTTGCAGCCAGACAGGAAGTAATCCCCATAAAGTCAATCAGTTCCGCTAAATACAGCAGATCATCTAACATCTCGCCAAACACCTCCTCCCCGTTACTGTCCTTTCCTTTTTCTAAAAGTTCTTTATAATTGTCTGCACAGATCCTCTCTGCAAATACACAGCAAGGTTCTCCATTGCATCTCTCAAAATTCGTATAATCTCTCATGTAGTAATCCTCCATTTCATTTTTGGGCAGAAAAAAGGCCGGAAATCCTTTCCGGCTCATCCCCTGCTTTTGTTCTATTTTGTTTTTTATATTTTTTAATCATCTCTTTCTCCGATACCAAGTTTTTTACGCTTCTCTACCTCATCTGGCTTAGAAGTCATCAACGCATACAGCATCAGAGAATTATCAAATTTATCCTTAAACGGGATAATGGTACTGCCATAAAAGACCAGTCCCTCACCTTCTCCACTGTTGGTAACATAAGAAAGCTGATGTGGTGAAATGTTCAGCTGCTTTGCAAGAATCTGCCTGTCACCGGATGCCTGGTTTAACATCAGGATAAAGTCAGAATTTTCAAAGATATTTTCTATCTCACGGCTGGCAAGCAGGTCTTTTACGTTCTGTGTGATACCCGTCGGAATACCGCCCCATTTACGGAACCGCTTCCAGATTTCCACACTGTACGCAGCTGTCTGCTCTTCTTTTAAAAGCAGATGAAATTCATCAATATAGTATCTGGTACTCTTATTCGCTGAACGGTTAATCGTTACTCTGTTCCATACCTGATCCTGTACGATCAGCATACCAAGCTTTTTCAGCTGTTTTCCCAAGTCTTTGATGTCGAAACATACCATGCGGTTATTCAGTTCCACGTTAGTTCTGTGATTGAATACTTTCAGAGAACCATTGACGTAGATTTCCAGTGCAGTCGCAAGACGCTGTGCCTCCTGTTCCTTCTGCTCACGGAGAAGATTATATAAATCCTCTAAGATCGGCATCTTTTCCGGTACTGGGTCAGAAAGGAAGTCCTGATACACCAGACGCACACAACGGTCAATAACTGTTTTTTCTACCGGCTCCAGTCCATTCTTCCCACCAACTACCAGCTCACAAAGAGACAGGATAAAATCGGACTTTAAGGAAAGTGGGTCATCATCATCTGCGTAATCCAGATTGATGTCCATCGGATTGATATAATCATGGCTGGTCGGTGAAATGCGGATAACCTGTCCATGAAATGCCCGGAACAACGGATAATACTCTCCTTCCGGATCGCACACGATAATGTCATCTTTTGTCACGATAAATGCGTTGGTGATCTCACGCTTTGCCGCAAATGACTTACCGGCACCCGGTGTACCCAAAATCAAACCATTCGGGTTTTTCAGTTTCTTTCTGTCTGCCATGATCAGATTATTGGAAAGGGCATTTAAACCATAGTAAATGGATTCCCCACCCATAAACAATTCCTGTGTGGTAAACGGAACAAAGATTGCCGTAGATGTTGTGGTAAGTGCCCTTTTGATCGGCACAAGATTCATAGCAAGCGGCAGGCAGCTCATAAGCCCTGGCTCCTGCTGATAATCCAGACGTTTTAATGCACAGTTATATTTCTGTGCAATACCGGCAGTCTGGAATACGACATTTTCAAGCTCCTGCTTTGTCCCTGCCGTATTTAAAAACAGTGCCGTTACAAGGAACATCCTCTCATTCCTGGACTGTAAATCTTCCAGAAGTCTCTTGGCTTCTCCACCATATGTATTTAAGTCTGATGGGATAATGTCCATGTCATATCCGGCACGAACTGCCTTTTTCTGCTCCTCAATCTTCATCCGGTTAATATCGGTCACCTTGCTCTTTACCAGCTTGATCGCTTTCATCTGGTCAATGGACTGGATATGGAAATTCACCATAAGGTTACTGTCCATCTCCAAAAACTCTGCCAGCATCTTGTCCGTAAGCTCTGGTGCAAGAATCTGAAGATAAGAAACGGCTCCTATCGTTCCACCCATCTGAAAGTCTTTTCCATTCTTAAATACGAAGCTGGTCGGTGCGATATAATCCTTTGTGCTAAGACCTGTCCGAAGTACCTCATCATAAGAAAAATGGAAAGGGACTTTACTATCCTGATTGAATGTCTCGTACATGATCTGCAGCCTTTCGGCTCCATTCAACGGATACGCTGTTACACCAAGGATCTTGAAGTTATTCATAATATCCGACTCGATACGTTCCAACTTCGGTCGTGCTTCCCGGATATTCTCTGCTTCAATACCAAACGTAATATACTTGGTACGCATCAGACCATTATTTCCTTTCGCCAGCTGATTATTAAGCATCTGTGCAAACTCCATACGCAGATCATCAAACTCATCCTCCTGCGGATTGATATGGATAACCTTTTCATACTCCGCCATGTTGCTGTGCTGATTGATAAAGGAAAGCTGAAAATGAATCGTGCTGTCAAAATAATTTAAGAAGTCACACCAGTTTTCAAAGATCGCATTTTTATCCTCATTCTGAGCTAACTGGTAGTTGATGTCATAAAAACGGATGGTCTTGGAATAAAATTTATCCTGCACCCTGCAGATACCATCTCTCCCCATCTCATGATAAGGAATGGACTGCTGTGCTGTAATCCGTTTATCTTTGGCAGCATTTGCCACTTTCTTTTCTGTGGTACTACCTTTTCCTCCCGAAACCTTCTTCCCTTCTGTCTGCTGTCTCGGCGGTGCTGTAGCTGAACTGCTCTTTTTCTTCTTTGCACTTTTCTTTGCTTCACGCATTGCCTGTTTCTCTGCTTTTGCCGCAAGCTTCGCTTCTTTTTTCGCATTTTTCTTATCTGCTTTTTCATGCTCTTTATGAAGTTTCGCTTCATATTTCTGTGCCCTTTTCAAAGCCTTCTTTTCCCTGCGGGTCAGCTTTCTGTTTGGTCGGCGTACCCCTCTCTGTCTTTCCAATGCTTCATAGCCTGTTACCATTGGCTCACTGTGCAGTCTGCCGCTTACCGGCTTACTGCTGTCCGCCGGTTCTGGAATATCTTCTCCACCATCCTCTTCATCCAGCCAGTAATCATTTGGATAACGTTCTTCTTCCAATCTCTGCGGTGGCTGTCTATCGTTTTTTCTTTTTAACACTCTTCTGTCCTCCCTTCTTTTTTCTGACCATGATAAATTTCTTCTCATACAGATTTTCCATCTGATACTTCCGTACCGGAGGACGGATAAATTTCACGGTGATCATATTTTTCAAAACCTTTTCTAACGGAAGTCCATCTTTCTCATACATGGCAAATAAAAATGCCGGAAGCATCAAAAGGCACATCCCTGTCGCTGCATTACTGGAACCGATGATCCCTCTGGTAAAGAAATAAAATGGTACTCCCACTGCCGCCGCAATCCCAAAACAGATCAGCTGCCGTTTGGTCAGGTTGAAGATGATCTTATTTTTGACCTTGGTTAAGTCTTTAGGTACTGATACAAATGCCATTGCCAATTCCCCCTTTCTTAGTGAGCGTTGAAGATACTACGGGCAAAGTTTCCTGTTTTCATCAAACTGAAACAAAGAATCACCGTGTATGCCATCACGCCGAACAATGCAGAATGTATGTTATCGGACATCTGGATATTCGCTACTAAGACTGCGTAAATTCCTACGCAGACCATCATAAAGAATCCCTGAAATGCCAGTGCAAACAATCCACGAAGATAGTTGTTTCCAATCTGCCCCCATTCCCGGTTAGACATGGTTGCAAATGGAATAGCTCCAACGGACGAATAGAGATAGATTTCAATCATACGCCCATACAAAATCACTGTAATAAAGACTGAGATAACCTTCATACACAGGCTCACAAGCATCGTTTCCAGTGCCAGTATGACAAGTTCACCGATTTCCATAGATTCCATTGCCGTTTCCATCGTGGTAATCATCGTATCTATATTGATCGCTGTATCGGAACTGATGACACCAGCGGCCCGGCTCACTACTGACTGCCCGACATCAAATACCGCCATGGTAATCGTAAATGTATGGCTGACGATCCAGACTGCCACCCACATCTTGAAAAAATATTTAAAGAACATCCATGTATCAATGTCATGCATATTGTTCTTCTCTGTTAACATGGAAATCAGCTCATAACAAAGCACAAAGGTAATAATCATACCGGCAATCGGTACAATGACCGAATCGGAAAGATTTTGTATCATGCTGAAAATGTTCCCATTCCAGCCCTGCGGTGTCTGCCCAACCTGAGCAGCAATCTGACCGGTCTTTTCATTGACATCGGTATACATTGTTGTCAGGTTGGAACTTACCATGCCTGTCAGAAGATTCCTCATCCATTCTTCAATCGCTTCAAATATCCGATCCATGAGTCATCTCCCTCCTAAGTTTCTCAGCTAAACAAACCGGAAAGTAACGGTACAAGCTGGGTGCCGATCAAAACAACACCGCCTCCCGCCATCAGCTGCTTAATCCCCTGGGATTTCGCACCCGGATTATCGTTTCCGTAACCTTCCAGCAGGTTGATAACACCCCATACTGCAAGACCAGCTCCGATCGCTACTACAAGAGTCTGTAAAATATTAATTGCCTGATTAAAAAACGCCATAGTCGTTGTCTCCTTTCAAATCATTGCTTTTTATCAGTTTCTATCTATGTTTTAAGAAGTCTCTTCCGGCTCTGCCCTTATGGGCGGCCTTTCATGATCTCTCAAATCCATCACCTCCCTATAAGGGCAAAGAAAAAGAGCTATGTGTCCAAATCTTTCACATGCCCTGCTTCCTTGTTTTCTGTATTTAATTCTTCTGCCAGACTTTCCTCTGAAAAGGCATACAGGTCAAACTCCTGTGTCCTTGTCAGCTTCACTTCCATCCGATGCCGCATATACGCCTCCACATCAAATTCATTTTTCTTATCATAGTCCGACAATTCCTTGTATCGTTTATGCTTGGTAATATCAAACTTGTCACTGAAAAACGGTCTGACACCTCGAAGCTGCAGGATACATTTACTGCCATCCATGACCGCAAGCTCGTCCCGGCTCATCAATTCCTTTCCTGTTTTCTGATAATTCATCCCATAAGAACGGCTCTGTCCACGGGTATCAGAAGTGTTGTATAAATCAATCGTTTCCTTTCCCAGTGTCTCGGAAATCTCCTTTAATGTAGAACTTTCCTTGCCGCCAAGGAACAACATCGTATCGCAGTTACCTAAAATAGTTTCAGCAGCATCTTTATAGATGGTCTTGAGCTGTGACTGCGACTGGAGGATAATGGATGCTGAAATCTCACGGCTACGAATAGTTGCGATCAGCTTGTCAAATTTCGGGATTTGTCCGATATTTGCAAATTCATCAGCTAATATTCTGACATGATATGGTAATCGTCCATGGTGTACATCGTCTGCCCTGTCACATAACAGGTTAAATAACTGGCTGTACATCATTGCCACAACAAAGTTAAACGTATCATCGGTATCTGAAATAATGATAAACAATGCTGTCCTCTGATCTCCTACCATATCCAGTTCCATTTCATCATAGCTCATGATCTCACGAAGCTCCGCAATATCAAATGGAGCAAGTCTGGCTCCACAGCTAATCAGAATCGACTTCGCTGTTTTGCCGGCGGCTAATTTATATTTCTTATACTGACGTACTGCAAAGTGTTCCGGTTCTTCTTTCTCCAGTTCCTCAAACAGCATATCTACTGCATTTTTAAATGTCTCATCATCTTCCCTTGTTTCCGATGCGTTGATAAATTCAAGCAGCGTTGCAAAGTTCTGTTCCTCCTCCGGTGCTTCATACCAGATATAGCCAATCAATGCACAGTACAGAAGCCTTTCTGCCTTCGTCCAGAAATCCTCACTGGACTTCTCCCCTTCCCCTTTGGTGTTTACCATGATAGTATTCACCAGTTTCAGAATATCTTTTTCTGAATGGATATAGTGGAACGGGTTATAATGCATACTCTTGGAAAAATTGATCGTATTCAATACTTTCACTTTATATCCATGCCGTACCAGCATCTTTCCGCACTCAATGATGATCGTTCCCTTGGGGTCCGTGACCACATAACTGATATATTTTCCCATCTGCATCAGATTTGGTTTTACATAAAACCGGGTCTTTCCGGAACCAGATCCGCCAATTACAATCACGTTCTTGTTCCTTGCAAATTTCGGATTCTTGGGTCTGCCGTTCATAGTCAGCCGTTCGGTCATGGTAAGGAGAATATTGTTCTCAAATATTGGGTCGATAAAGGGTGCAATGTCTTTTGCTGTCCCCCATCTAGCCGAACCATACTCCACTCCCTGCCGGAACTTTTTGGCATTTTTCCCTTTTAGATAAACCATGAGCTTCACTCCCACGGCTCCGGTCAACCCAACCAGCAATTCATTTTTATGCATACTTGGAAGAATCCTGCTAAATGCCAGCTGGAAATTCAAGATCAGCACCATCAGTCTTTCTATCATGGAATTACCTGCACAGTATTGATACAACCATGCCAGCTTATTTCCCACATAAAAGATCACGATATACGGAAGATTCATCAGAACAATCCGAAGCAGCTTATGTACATCCACCGGCGGTAATCTCTCCAAGTATCCTTTTCCTACACCAAGCAACTTCTGTAATCTGCTCATAATGACGGCTCTTTCTCCTTTCCTTTTGTTTTCTCCAGTTCTCTGTGCTTTTTAAGCGACTTGGAAATCGCCTGCTGAAGCTTTTTCCTTACAGATGGCTTTTTATCCTTGTTCAGCGATTGTCCTGTATATTCTTTAAAAGCCGCAGTCATTACATCTGCATCTCTGGCTTTAAAGAACACATAATATCTTGGCGGATCAGCGTTCACATCTTTTTTCAGGCTGAAATCAATGCTGTACTTTTTGGCTACACGCTCAAACGATTTGATATTTCCATCCGTGATCTCAATATTGGAAAGCTGTACATTCTGCTTCATCAGCTTATCCATACTCTGCTTTCCCTTATAGGTTTTATCCTCTTTATCCTGCTTAGGCTGTTTCTGCCCCTGCAGCTTTTGTTTCTCCTGTTCCATCTTAGTAAGAGCTTTTTTCATTGCTGCCTTTAACAGATTCGCAGTAACCTTCCCACATCGGATACAAAGCGATACGGTTTTTTCATTTACTTCATCCTGCACTTATCTCACTCCTCCTTTCCTTATTCTTCACTGTCACCATACATATCGTGCTGTACCAGTGCGGAATAATAATTGCTGATCGTAAGTGGTGCGTTATATAAAACTGTCAGTAAATACTGCCGGATATTGATTACCTTACTGGTGTTCTCCTTCAAGCATTTCAGGACAAACCGGATGTGTTCAGAATTTAGTTTCAAAAACTGACTTTTAACCACATCCTTTGGCTTTCTGTCCCCACCTATCCGTATCATTTCCTGTTCGGAACAGACAGTATCCACAATCAGTTCCACAATCTCGTTCAGCATATCCCGGTTATACACATCAACCAGATATTCATACCCAATGTTAGTCAAGATCATCTGGTGGTATACCTCTCTTTCCATTCGTTTCCTGTGCATTTCTTCACTCTCTTCAGAATAGAAAGAAAGATACTCAGTATCACTCCTATCAGTGTCACTTATTTCAGTCTTATTATCCTCAGTATCATTACCCGGCATTTCTGACATATCCGTACCTGTCATTTTGGCATTTCCAGAAATGTCATTTTGACGTGTCTGGATATTCCTTTTATACATATCCTGTTGCGTACATTTGCGTACATAAATCCTATCCGGTCTTCCTAACCCCTGCCGTATCCTCGTAATCAATCCAATTCCTTTCCGACTGTCAAGCTCTGCTAACAGATTCCCTACCTTTTTCAAGCCACATCCCATCATGCCGGAGATCTGCTCCTGGGAAAAATAGATATATACCTTTCCCTCTTCATCCAGCCACCGGTTCTTTATAGATAGCTGCATACGGTCAAGCAAAAGTCCATAAAGCAATTTCGCTTCACAGGAAAGGCTCTTAAACTGCGTATTGGTAAAAAGGACTTTAGGCACACGGTAAAAAGAATAAGACTCCGCTTCTTCACCGTAATGATACGGAAATTCATATGTATTATCCTGTGTTCCGATGTTCCTTCACTTCTTTCATAGCCTTCACAATGCAGTAACCCAGACAGGGAGTATGTTTTCCATAAGGACAGCCTTTACAGCGTCCCGGTTCGCGGGGCAATTCTCTTTTTTTGATTTCTGATGCCAGATAATGGCACTGTTTTTCCTTAACATGGCTCCCAGTGAGTTACCTTCCTGCGAAGTGGCGGAGAAGAAATACGATAAAAACATTCTTTCCTTTTGCATTTCTTTCTCCCTGCACTAAAGAAGTAACAATACGCACAGTCCGAAGGCTTATCACTTGCATACCCTACTTCTGTCATCTTCCTGCTCCTTTCCTTCTCTCAGCTTGTTATACTGTTCATCGGATTCCTTTCCAACTCTTATGCAGCAGTATAAAACAAACCCATATACCAGGAATACGATAATCCCTGCAACGATCAATACTGTTTTCATCCCATTTCTTCTCCCTTCACTTTTTTATCAGTATTGGCAAAAAGGGCATCTATGAAACACTTGTCCATAAATGCCCTCTTCCTCTTTAAGAAATCTTAGGATCTCTTATTTTTTCTTCTTTTTGCGGAGAATCACAGTACCTCCGACTCCTGCCATTCCAACTCCTGCAAGCAGGATCCAGAAAAGGATCGGTGTGTTATCTCCTGTCTTCGGTGAAGTAGATGTCTTTGTTGTCTCAGTATCTTTTGTTTCTGGTGTTGATGTTGTTTCTGGTGTTTCTGGTGTTTCCTCTGGAGTCTCTGTTGGTGTTTCCGTCGGCTTCACTTCGTCCTTCATCACTACTTTCTGAATCTCTCCTGTATCTTTTACTGTAAACTTCACATCTTCTGCTACCAGGTATCCATCCGGTGCAGTCTCTTCCCGAAGTGTATATTCTCCAATCGGAAGCATTTCAATATAGTGTGGTTTTTCCTCAGATGTCCAGCTCTCTACTGTCTTTCCATCTTTATCAAGGATTGTCAGTTTTGCTCCTGGCAGTTCCTTACCAGAAATATCAGTCTTGGAAATCTGCACTTTTGTCACATCATCCTTCATTTCCACTTTCTGTACTTCACCGGTATCTTCCACCGTAAAAGTGATGCTCTCTGCTGTCACATAACCGTCCCCAGGAAGTGTTTCT
>OLRK01002755.1_pt1 | contig 10361 bp, 12 predicted proteins | sample 1672911 | NCBI WGS metagenome assembly OLRK01 (sample SAMEA3136736, study PRJEB25190) | human gut metagenome | biome: human gut; feature: human-associated habitat; material: faeces | place: Austria | collected 2013
GAAGGCCATCCCCGCGGAGATGATTCAGATCCCGGTGAAGGCGGCTAAGCTGAATGAAAAGGAAGATCTGGAGGTGAAGGTGGTATGTTAAAGGAATTTACCTGTATCATGTGTCCCAGGGGCTGTGAGGTGACGGCGGAAGTGGAAGGGAAGGAAGTCCTGTCGGTGGAGGGAAATTTCTGCCCCAAGGGCCGGGAGTACGTGCTCCAGGAGCTGACCAACCCCATGAGAAACATCGCCTCCTCCGTGCTGGTGCGGGGCGGAGAGCTACCTTTAGCCAGCGTGCGGCTAAACGGCCTCATCCCCAAGGACCGCATCTTCGACGTGATGGCGGAGATCCGGAAAACGGCAGTAGACGCCCCCACCGCCATCGGCCAGGTGGTCATTGAGAATGTGCTGGGGCTGGGGTGCGATGTGGTGGTGACGAAGATGGTGGGGAGACGGGAAGAATAGAGATTTGTGAAAAAATTAAAACGGCCAGGCTGCTCTTTGCGCCAGGCCGTTTCCTTTTGCCGTGTTCTGTTTGCATATCTGTTTCCTGTCGACTTTCCCGGTTTCATCCCGGTTTCCCCGCTGTTTTGGGGCTGTTTCCGGGGAAACATCTGTGGTATAATTGATCCAGAGAGCTGCCCGCCCCGGCAGGCGGCCCCGGGAGAAAAGGAGGACGAAAACCATGCCGTTTATCAACACAAAAATCACCAAAACCCTGGATCGGGAGGAAAAGGACCAGCTTACCGCCGCCATCAACCAGATCACCTCAGAGTGTCTGGGAAAGGGAGAAAACTGGATTATGTCCGGCTGGGAGGACGGCTGCGACCTGTATTTTAAAGGAAAACAGGACGGAGCCATCGTCTATGTGGAGGTAAAGCTGTTTGGAACCCCCAGGCCGGAGGCCTGCGAGCGGATGACGAAGCAAGTGTGTGATCTGTTTAAAGAGAAACTGGATATTCCGGCGGACCGGGTGTATGTGAGCTATTTTGCTACGGATCGCTGGGGGTGGAATGGAGGAAATTTTTAAAATTTTTAGAGATTTGCCCTGAAGATTGCAGCGCTGTTTCGTGATGGAAGTTTTAAGGAAAATCAGAACATGGAAAAGCCTTTGTTTCCTATTTTTGGATATAGGGAAACAGAGGCTTTTTTCGTTACAATATAGCTGGCGCGGGAGAGATCGGAGCGGTGGCGGTATTTTATAAAGAGGGGATGGAGCTTTGATGGAGAAGGAAAACCGCCGTACAGATTTTCCCATACGACAGCAGCTTTCATTTGCCGAATAAATCGCTGTGTGTTCCGGTGCGGGTCAGCGTCAGCACCAACACATTATCCTCAATACGGTAGATGAGCAGCCAGTCCGGGAGAATGTGACATTCCCGATGGCCTGCCCAATCGCCGGACAGATCGTGATCGCGGTTTTTATCCGGCAGCGGTTCGCCCATCGACAGCAGCGCCACGACCTGTTCCAGCAATTCGATTTTCAGGCCGCGCTTGATTGCCCGCTTGTAGTCCTTTTTGAAACCTGTTGTGTACTTAACAGTGTACATTGTTTCCCTCATTTTTTCAGGTCGGCAAACAACTCGTCAAGGTCGTTATAACCTTTGACAAACGGGTCTTTCGCAATCCTTTCCGCCTCCAGCATGGCAGCAAGCGTTTCTTTGTTCGGCCGTTCCAGTTTCACTTCAAAAGGAATACCGCCCTCCCGAAGGGACTGACGCACAAAGATGTTGAATGCCGTAGACAAATTCATGCCGAGTTCCGCAAACAAGGCGTCGGCCTGCGCTTTCAAATCCGCGTCCATACGGATACTGATGTTTGTGGTATTTCCAGCCATATCATCAACTCCTTTCTGCTGATACTTTTAGTATATGCTATTTGCACGAAGAAAACAATGCTTTGCACGAAAATTTAACATAAAATGAAAAGGAAATGTAACAGTTCAGCCATGCAGAAACATATGGAAAAATACTGCGTGGGAGCTTGCTTACTAAGCAGTTTTTGCCATATGTTTCTATAGGGCGGACGCCCGGCATGAATCATTTGACAGCTAATAACGTTTCACGTTAGCCAATTTTGAAAATCCGTCAAATTATGAATGGCATGGCTGAACGGTTACTATATGCGGCGGACGGAAGGGCATTCCAGACAAGCGGCGGGATTGACCGGGCCGAAAAGAAAGAATATAATATCTCTATTACAGTTTCATCGTCCGGCGGCCCGGAAGACCGAGACTTCGTTTCAGATTTCCCCTCTGTTTTTGTTTCGTTTCGCCGGCCCGGCCGCCGGGGCAAATATCAAAAACGGAGGAAGATCCATGGGTTTCAAAGCAGTGATCTACGACATTGACGGCACCATTTTAAACACCCTAAACATGAATATGTATCCCCTAATGCGCATTATCAAGGAGGAAACCGGCGAGGACTGGACCTTTGAGCAGGTATTGAAGTTTGCCCCCTATCCCGGCATGAAGGTGATGGAGGAGCTGCAGGTAAAGGACAAGGAGGCCGTCTACGCCCGCTGGGTGAAATACGTAAACGAATACAAGGAAGGAGCCGCTCTCTACCCCGGATTTGAGAAGGTATTTCCGGCTATCGGCCAGCACTGCCTTCAGGCTGTGGTATCCGCGAAAACCGCCGGGCAGTACGAAATCGACTTCTGCTCTAAAGGGCTGGACCGGTATATGGCCGCGGCTGTGCTGGCCGAAGACACCAAAAACCACAAGCCAGACCCGGAACCGCTGTTAAAATGCGCTGAAAAGCTGGGAATTGCTCCCCAGGAGGCCATTTACATCGGCGACGCCTTTTCCGATTACCAGGCCGCTAAAAACGCCAATATGGCCTTTGGACACGCCAAATGGGGCAGCGTCGTGGGGGATGGGATTACAGAGCCGGATTACGTGTTTGAGCGCCCGGAGGATCTTCTGGAGCTGTTGATTTTTTAACCGTATTTTTGTATGATGATACCAGAGTCAAAAGGCCAAAAATCCGATGCAAGCTTGCTTGCAAGAGGATTTTTTACCTTGGGCCCCGCCAAAAACATGAATAAGCAGCCATTTTTCGTAGAAAAATGAGCGGATTATTTATGTTTCCCAGGATTGCGGGAACACGTAGTGCGAAACAATCCGGTATCAAAAAGGTCAAAATACCTTTTGACCTCAACATCGTATGATGAAAAGAAATGACATGAGGAGGACTGAATATGATCTACACAGAAAAAGTGATCCCGTTTGAAAACCGCGCAGGCGGCAAGGGCACTGGCGAGATCCACATCGCCATGGAAGATCCGGACCTGGAAGGCCGGGCAAAGTCGGTGATGTCCGTGATCCTGCATCCCGGCACCTCCATCGGCTCCCATCAGCACGTAGGGAACCTGGAGCTTTACTACGTGATCAAGGGCGAAGGCATTTTTACCTTAAACGGGGAGAGCTTTCCCATCCACGCAGGCCAGACCGGCTATATGAAACCGGGAGATTTTCACGGCATTGAAAATACAGGAGACGAGGATATGCTACTCTCCGCCATCATTCTCTATGAATGATCAAAGAATCCGTCAATTTTAAGAAAGAGGGGTAAAACATATGGGGAAGAAATTATTTACAAACTGCAGCATCGTAAACGTCATTGACAAAACGGTGACGCCTGGTTCCATCCTGACGGAGGACGGCGTGATCACCCAGGTGGGCGACTGTCCCTGCGCGGACGGAGACGCGGAAGTCATTGACTTAAATGGAGGCTACGTGATGCCCGGCCTGTTTAACTGCCACACTCACATCTGTATGCCTCCGGATCCGGCAGTCAACTATAACCGCACAGACTGTCAGGTGACCCTGCTGGCTCTGGATCACCTTCGCCAGCACTTGTCCACCGGCGTCACCTTCATCCGCGACGTGGGCGGTTTCAACTACATTGACATCGACCTTCGCAACGCCGCCCGGGCCGGGAAAATCACCGCTCCGGATATGGTGGTTTCCGGAAAATGTATCTGCATGACCGGCGGTCACGGCTGGCAGATGGGCCGCGAGGCAGACGGGGCGGACGACTGCCGCAAGGCCGCCAGAGAGCAGTTGAAAGCCGGAGCTGACTGGATCAAGGTTATGGGAACCGGCGGCGTGATGACGGAGGGCGTGGAACCCGGTTCTCCCCAGCTGGACGAGGAGGAGCTACGGGCCGCCATCGCTGAGGGCCATAAAGTGGGAGCCAAATCCTGCACCCACTCCCAGGGCATGACCGGCATCAAAAACGCCCTGCGGGCCGGCGTGGACTCTATCGAGCACGGATTTTACATGGACGACTGGTGCTTTGAGTGGATGAAAGAGCACAACGTCTACTACGTTCCCACTCTGGCCGCCATGTACTGGATCAAGGTAAACGGCACCGCCGCCGGCATTCCAGAGTACGCCGTGCGCAAGGTAAACGCCACCTTTGACGACCATTTAAACACCTTCCGAAACGCCTACAAGGCCGGTGTGAAGATCGTACTCGGCACCGACGCCGGAACCCCCTTCAACCGCCACGACAAGACCGCCTACGAGATGATCCTGATGACAAAGGCCGGAATGGACGTCTGGGATGCCCTGCGGGCCGGAACTATCACCGCGGCTGAGATGTGCGGCGTAGAAAAGACCCACGGCTCCATTGAAACCGGCAAGCGGGCCAACTTAGCCGTATTCGCCGAGGATCCCACGAAGAACCTGGAGACGGTAATGGACTGCCAGATGACGGTATTAGGCGGAGAGATTGTGCATCGGAAATAGACAAACGGATTGAGATTGGAAGAATTCTGGGAGACCGTTTATGGAACCGATTTGGAAAGATCTGTACGCTGCCGCGAAGGCCGTACAGAATGACCGGGACATTTCTGATAAAATCAGTGCCGGATGCGTGGCCGCGGCTGTGGAATCCGTTTCCGGCCGCATTTACGTGGGCGTCTGCGTAGATACCGCCTGTTCCCTCGGCATCTGCGCGGAGCGAAACGCCTTATTTCACATGATCACCTGCGGGGAAAACGCCGTAAAACGCGTGCTGGCTCTCATGCCGGACGGAAACACCGGCCCGCCCTGCGGGGCCTGCCGCGAGTTTATCGCCCAGCTGATGCCGGACAGCTACCGGGATGTGGAAATCATGATCAATTACCGGGAGAATAAAGTCCTGCCCTTGGGAGAGCTGACGCCGGAGTGGTGGATTTAGAGACGGGGGAATGCCGTTTTCTACTATGACACAAGATACGAAAAAGAGGGCGCAGCCCAATGTCATTCAGTTAGTAATGACGTTGGGACGCAGGCCCTCTTTTTCTCATGTCTATTTTATTTTTCTTCTATTCCCAGCATCCCTGCTCCTTCGCCCGTCTCACAAAATCCTGAAACCGTTCCTCAGAATAGCCGCCAAACTCCTTTAAAATTTCCTCCGCGTGATTTTTGGAAAACTTCACGGATGGTTCATCCTTCACTGCCTCCAAAATCTCGCTGCTGTAGTCGTCAAACTGCGCCTGTTCCTCCTCCAGGGCTCTGGTGGGAAATATGGGGAAGTTGGTCTCGTAGTAGGGATGGGGCACGTACCGCTCCATCTGCTTAAAGCCCTCCGGCCCGGCGTAGCCCTTCAGGCCATACCGCCGCTCGTAGGCCAAAAGCGTCTCCTTCAGACGATCCCGCACCTCCCGGATCTCCTCTGGAATTTCCGCCTCGCACCCCCCGTAGAGCAGGTTGGTAGTCTCCGCCCGGTCATTTTCCATGTCAAACAGCTGCTCGCCGTCGCCGTAATGATAGACGTACTTGTAGCGCTCGTCCCGGATACAGCACCACCGCTTGTTGTCCCGCTGGTGCTCGATGTACTGGTAGCGGCGGTTTTTCCTGCCGTTGGCGATAAAAATGGACTCTCCCGGCAGGTCGTACTCCGCCGGATACTCCAGCCCTGCTTCGTCTAGGAAGGTGGGGAGAATGTCGTTTAAGTCCACATTGGTCAGTCTTGGAGAAAATATGTGAACTTGGAATAGGAACAAAACTGAAATGAAAAAAGGTTATACACAATATGTTGATAACTTTGTGGACAACACACTATATATGGGAAACAGACACATATATAAGCCCTCAAAGCCCTATGACAAGAAAACAAAGCTTTTTAGAAGGAAAGAAAGTTTCACGTGAAACACCGCCTATACAAGACAGCATACAGCCACTCCAGACCATAACTGCGCCAGCAGCCTGTTTCCTCTGCGCGGAGTGCGCCTCCTGCCTGAAATCCTTTGTATCAAAGAAAGAAATCATCACTTCCCATGACATAAAAACAAAAAAGAGGGCCGCCGCACCATCCGCGCAGCAGCTCCTCTATTCTCATTCACTCCGCCATCATTCCCCGCAAAGCTCCCGCATCACCTCATCCACCGTCTCGATCTTTTCGGCACGGTAAGCGTTGCTGCCGCAGAACAGAAGGGAATTTTCCGTATCTCCCTCAGCCGCGTCGATCAGCGCCTTAGTAATGCAGTAGGGGATGGTTTTCCGGTCGCAGTGCTCTAGGCACTGGTAGCACCACTCCAGCTTAAAGGGCGTCTTCCCCACATTTTCTAAGAAGGGATTCCGGATGGCCCGCCCAGGCATTCCCACCGGGCTCTTGGTGATCACAATGTCCTCTTTCTTCGCGTCAATGTAGGCCTGCTTATAAGCCATGGGCGCGTCGCACTCCTCTGTGGTCACAAACCGGGTGGCCACCTGCACGCCGTCGGCGCCCAGCTCCATCGCCCGTTTCATATCCTCGTGGTCATAGATGCCTCCGGCTACCACCACCGGGATCTTCACGCCGTACTTTTCTCCAAAGCCCTTTACCACCTGGAAAATCTTTTTGATCTCCGCCTCATACTCGTCTCTGTGGTAGGTCTCCGGCACATTTTCCGTGTCCACACCCAGCTGGTGAAGGTCCTCTCTGGAAAATCCCAGATGGCCGCCGGCCAGGGGACCCTCGATGACCACCAGATCCGGCACCCGCTTAAACTTCCGGTCCCACAGCTTGCAGATTACATTTGCGGACTTGGCCGTGGAAACGATGGGGGCGATCTTCGTCTTAAAGCCTTCCACCAGTCCCGGCAGATCCACCGGCAGTCCAGCACCGGAAACAATGATGTCAGCGCCGGCCTTTACTGCCTCCTTTACATACAGAGCGTAGTCGTGAGTCGCCACCATAATATTAAAGCCCAGGATCCCCTCGGGAGCGATCTCCCGCGCCTTCTTCAGCTCCTGGCCGATGGCACGCAGATTCGCCTCCAGGGGTTTTTTCCGGAAATCCGGCTCCTTAAAACCGATCTGAGCCGTGGAAATCAGGCCGATTCCGCCTGCCTTCGCCACAGCTCCGGCCAGGGAATGGAGGCTGATGCCTACGCCCATTCCTCCCTGGATCACCGGTCTTTTCGCTGTCAAATCACCAATCACTAACGGCTTAAATCTCTCCATTACATTCTCCTGAATCTTTCATACCGCTCCGCTGCCAGCTCCTCACCTGTCATAGACAGGCGTTTTGCCAGGAATTCCTCCAGGCCGCGGCGGATCTCGTCAGCGATCACTGTCATATTGTTTGCTGAAGCCGGCTCGTCCTCGACGATCACCCGCTCGATTATCTTCAAGTCATACAAATCCTTGGCGGTGATTTTCATCACCCTGGATGCCTCCGGAGCTTTCTTGCTGTCCTTCCAGAGAATGGACGCAAAACCTTCCGGGGAAAGCACGGAATAGATGGCATTCTCCATCATCCATACCTCATTGGCCACTGCCATGGCCAGAGCGCCGCCGCTGCCGCCTTCACCGATTACGATGGAAAGCACCGGCACCTTCAGATCCGAGATCTCAAACAGGTTTCTGGCAATCGCCTCGCCTTGTCCTCTCTCCTCCGCCTCCATGCCGCAGAACGCGCCGGGCGTATCCACGAAACAGATCACCGGACGCCCAAAGGTCTCCGCCTGTTTCATCAGGCGCAGAGCCTTGCGGTAGCCCTCCGGAGACGGCATTCCGAAGTTTCTCTTTAAATTCTCCTTGGTGTTCTTTCCCTTCTGCTGGCCGATCACCGTCACCGGGATCCCCTTGAAGGTGGCGATTCCGCCTACCACAGCCCCGTCATCCTTAAAATAACGGTCGCCGTGGAACTCCATAAAGTTGTCAAACAGGGCGTCTATATAGTCCATCGCCGTGGGACGGTCCGCGTTTCTGGAAAGCTGTACCGTATCCCAGGCGTCCCGCTGCGCAGCTCTCTTGCTGGGAGCCCCTGTGCCGGCTCCCTCCGCAGAAAGGACCGCGGCGGCATTCTCCGGTTTCCGGTGCATGGCCAGAATGCTGGCCAGAGTCTCCTTCATATGTTCCCGCTCCACGATCTTATCCACAAAACCGTGCTCCAGCAAAAACTCAGAGCGCTGGAATCCCTCCGGCAGTTTCTGCCCGATAGTCTGCTCAATCACTCTGGGACCCGCGAAACCGATGAGGGCATTGGGCTCCGCCAGGATAATGTCCCCTAACATGGCAAAGCTGGCCGTCACGCCTCCGGTGGTGGGGTCAGTGAGCACGCTGATAAACAGCTGCCCCGCCTCATGATGACGTTTTAACGCCGCGGAGGTCTTTGCCATCTGCATCAGGGATACGATTCCCTCCTGCATTCTGGCGCCTCCAGAGCAGGCGAAAATGATCACCGGCAGCTTTTCCGCCGTAGCCCGCTCCACCGCGTAGGTGATCTTCTCTCCCACGATGTGGCCCATGCTGCTCATGAAGAAACGGGCGTCGCAGACTGCCACTACGGCATCATTTCCCAGGATCTTGCCCTTTCCGGTCACCACAGCCTCGTTCAGTTTCGTCTTTTCCTTGGTGGCGTTTACCTTTTTCTCATAGCCGGGGAATTTCAGAGGATTCTCAAAGGGCATTTCCTTATTCCATTCCTCAAAAGTTCCCTCGTCGATGGTCATCTCAATCCTGCGGTAAGCGTGCGCCCGGAAATATCCGTGGCACTTGGGGCAGATGTAGTAATTCGCCTTCACGTCGTCCACGTAAATGGGCTGTCCGCACTTGTTGCACCGTCTCCAGAGCCCCTGGGGAACGCTGGGTTCATCCGTCTTTTTATACTTCGTATCCAGCAACGTATATGTCTTTTTAAACATATTTTTTAACATGATAACGCTCCTTTCCCCTTATGCTCACTCTTTGCAGTAATCCGGGAAATAGCGGGGAATAAATCCCGTGTCCGTATCTCCCTCCTGGAATGCCTCGTTGTTTAAGATCTCATACTGGAAATCCAGGTTTGTGTCAATTCCCTCGATCACCAGCTCGCCCAGGGCGCTGCGCATCTTGGCGATGGCCGTGGCCCTGTCCTTGGAGTGGACGATGAGCTTTAACAGCATGGAATCGTAGTTGGCCGGAACCTTGTAGTTGTTGTAAATGTGGGTGTCCACCCGCACGCCCTTTCCGCCCGGCACGTGCACGTTGGTGATCAGTCCGGGACAGGGCATAAAGTTGCGCTCCGGATTCTCTGCGTTGATCCGGCACTCGATGGCATGGCCGCGGATCACCACGTCCTCCTGGGTAAAGCTTAAGGGCTCTCCGGCCGCCACGCTGATCTGCTCCTTGATGAGGTCCAGATCCGTCACCGCCTCGGTCACCGGATGCTCTACCTGGATACGGGTGTTCATTTCCATAAAGTAGAAATTCTTATTCTTGTCAAGAAGGAATTCGATGGTGCCCGCGTTCTCATAGCCCACAGCCTTCGCGGCCCGGACAGCGGTCTCGCCCATCTCCTTTCTCAGCTCCTCGGAAATGGCCTGGCAGGGAGATTCCTCCAGCACCTTCTGGTGCCGCCTCTGGATGGAACAGTCTCTCTCTCCCAGGTGCACCACGTGGCCATGCTTGTCCGCCATGATCTGAAACTCGATGTGGCGGGGTTTCTCAATATATTTCTCGATATACATGGTGTCGTCGGAGAATCCCTTCACCGACTCCATCTGAGCGTTCTGGAAATTGGACTCAAAATCGTCCTCGCCCCAGGAAATCCGCATTCCCTTTCCGCCGCCGCCGGAGGATGCCTTGATCATCACCGGGAACCCGATCTGCTTTGCCAGCTCCAGGCCCTTGGCCGCGTCGTACACCGGCTCCTTCGTACCCGGCACTACGGGAACTCCAGCCTCCATCATGGTCCTTCTGGCCTCGGATTTATTTCCCATCTTATTGATGATCTCCGCGGACGGGCCGATAAAGGTGATGTTGCACTTTTCGCACAGCTCCGCGAATCTGGCGTTCTCGGAAAGGAATCCGAAACCGGGATGAATGGCGTCCGCCTTCATAGCCACCGTGGCGGCAATGATCCGCTCCATGTTCAGGTAGCTCTGTCCCGACGGAGCCGGGCCGATGCAGATGG
>OLRK01002757.1_pt1 | contig 10347 bp, 10 predicted proteins | sample 1672911 | NCBI WGS metagenome assembly OLRK01 (sample SAMEA3136736, study PRJEB25190) | human gut metagenome | biome: human gut; feature: human-associated habitat; material: faeces | place: Austria | collected 2013
AGCTGATTGACGCCCTTCTCCAGAGCCTTGCGGGCCTCTTCGCCGTAGCAAATAATCTTAGCCATAACGCATTACCTCCAAGATAATTCCGCCTTGCGGAATTGAAATTAAAATGAGTCCGGAGCAGGACATGTGCCTGCGCAGGACACCTTAACCCCTGGCCGCAGCGGCCAGGGCCGCCTTTCCTGTGGAAAGGCGAGGGGGGTATCGAAAGCGGGTTCCTTGGGAACCGCTTTCGTATCTAGGGGGGACAACGTCCCCCATGGACGAGTTTTACTCGACAATAGCCAGAATATCGTTCTGACGCACGATGGTGACCTCGTCGCCGTCCAGCTTCACCTGGGTGCCGGCATACTTGCTGGTGATGACCTTGTCGCCCACCTTCACGTTCATGACGACTTCCTTGCCGTCCACCATGCCGCCGGGGCCGACAGCCAGAACCTCAGCCACTTCGGGCTTCTCCTTGGCGGCGCCGGTGAGGATGATGCCGCCCTTGGTGGTCTCCTCGGCCTCTACCAGCTTGACAACAACGCGGTCAGCCAAAGGTTTCAGTTTCATAACGGGTTCCTCCTTATATGATGGTTACTTAATAAACAAATTCCAATGAGATTTAGCACTCTAAACATCTAAGTGCTAACCACGTGTATTATAGTAATCGTTTCCTGTTCAAAAATCAACCCCCTTTTTCAAAAAAGAGGGCTGTTTCAAAAAATATTTACGATGCGTTCACAAACTGACAAAAAGAGTGCTAATTTTGTCGGGCGAGTGTTTTCCGCAGCACAGCCAGACCGGCAAGCAGCAGCAGGGGAAAGACCGCCGCGGCCAGCAGACCGTATTGCAGGTGGTCGCCCCAGGCGGAGGAGACCAGTCCCACCAGACCGGGACCGGCGGAGCATCCCAGGTCTCCGGCCAGGGCCAGCAGGGCAAACAGGGCGGTGCCGCTGCGGGGAAAACAGGCTGCCGCCAGACTAAAGGTGCCCGGCCACATGCAGCCCACCGCCATGCCGCACAGGGCGCACCCCACCAGCGCCAGAGCGGGCCAGGGGGAGAGGGAGACCAGCAGGTATCCGGCGATGCACAGGACGGTGCTGGCCGTCATAAAGCCGGTGGGGGAGGGGTGACTGCGGCTGTAAGCGGCGTAGACTAGCCGGGACAGGCCCATCAGCAGGGCAAAGGACAGAGGTCCGGCTAGATCGCCCACCGTTTTGGACACGCCCAGCGCAGACTCTGCAAAGGCGCTGGCCCACTGGGAGATGGAAAGCTCACTGGCTCCCGCGCAGGCCATCAGCAGCAGAAACAGCCAAAATCGGGGCGTGCGGAACAGCTGCCCCAGGGAGAGGTCGGACTCGCCCTCCGGCGTGAGAGTGGCCAGGGGGACCTGGGTAAACACCAGGGCGTTGACCAGGGGGAGCAGAGCCCAGAGTATGGCCAGGATACGCCAGTTCTGGGTGCCGAAACAGACAAAAAACAGGGTGGACAGGGCGATGGTGGCCACGCTGCCCCAGCAGTAGAAGGAGTGGAGCAGACCCATCACCGCCGACTTGCGGCGGGTGGGGCAGGCCTCGGCAATGGGGCTGACCAGCACCTCCAGCAGACCGCCGCCCAGGGCGTAGACAACCACAGCGGTCGTCAGACCAGCCAGAGGGGGGATTCGGCCGGGCAGCACAGCCAGCAGAACAAGGCCCAGTGCAGCAAACAGATGGGCGGCCACCATGCATACCCGCCAGCCGATCTTATCCACAAACCGGGCGGACAGGCCGTCCACGCACAGCTGCACCAGAAAATTGACAGTGATGAGCAGGGCAATCTGGTCCAGAGAGAGGGAGAATTCCCGCTGGAAGGTGAGAAAGAGCAAAGGGGCAAAGAGGTTGATGACCGACTGGACGATGTACCCGGCAAAGCAGGCCCCCAGAGTAGCTTGATAGCTGTGTCGCATAAAGATAGCCCCCCTATTTAAAGGTGGGGGGCGTAGCTTGCCCCGTTGGGATAGAAGAAGTGAATTTTCTTTTCGGAGAGGCGCACGGTAAAGGAGGTGCTCTCCAGCACCTCCCCATCCACCACCGCCACCAGGGGTTCCTTGCTGGACCAGGTGAGCTCCTGGCCGTGGAAATCCTCAATGAGCTGGGGGTAATCCTTGTAGCGGCCCTTGGCGTACTGGCCCACCAGACGGATAAAGGTGAGCAGGCTCACCTTGCCTACCAGCAGCATATCAAGCACCCCGTCGTCGGGCATCGCGTCGGCCACCGGCATAAAGCCGCCGCCGTAGTACCGGCCGTTGCATACGCAGACAATGGCGGTGGGGCCGCTGTAATGGACCGGACCCATCTGCACCTCCATGGGACGGCAGATACCTTTTAAAAAGATGTTTTCGATCAAAGAGAGAATATAGGCTCCCTTGCCGGTGACAAAGGGCAGGTCCTTATACCGGTGGACCCCGGCGGCGATGCGGGCGTCTACACCCCCGCACACCACATCCAGCCCCAGCTTGCCGTTGCAGTCCATCAGGTCCAGCGTGGTCTGGGGACCGGCGGCCAGAGCCTCCAGGTCGTAGAACAGGTCCCGGTAATTGGGGCCGAATACCTTTAAAAAGTCGTTGCCAGTGCCTTTGGGCACACAGGTAATGGCGGCGTTGTCAAAGCCTGCCGCCCCGTTGACCACCTCATTGAGGGTGCCGTCTCCGCCGCAGGCCCAGATGCGTACCGGCTCGCCGGTCTGGGCGGCCTGCCGGGCCAGCTTTTCCGCGTGGCCCTCTCCTTCGGTAAAGACCCGCTCGTGGGGGAAGGAGACCCGGTCCAGCTGGTCCAGCAGAGCCTGGGTGCTGCCCTTTCGTCCGGCCACGGGGTTGATAATGAACAGATGGCGCAAAAAATCACCTCAAACGGCCCCAAAGGGCCGAAACTTATTTAATACCGTACATAAACAGGTCGCACTTGAGCATGCCGTTGTAGAGCTTACGCTTCTTGTCCGCCTGCTTGCCAAAGGTGCGCTCGAACTCCGTGTGGGAGGACAGCAGGTAGAGCTTCCACCCATCAGGGAACTTGGCCCAGGCCTTGCCGAAGGCCCGGTAGAGTTCCTCGGCCTCTTTGCGCTCCATGATGCGCTCACCGTAGGGGGGATTGGTGACCACCCGGCCGTAGAGCCCGCCCCAGTGGAAGGTGCGGGCATCGTCCACGTCAAAGTGTACCACGTCGTCTACCTCGGCCAGCTCTGCGTTGTGCCGGGCCAGCTCCACCGCGTCCGGGTCCAGATCGCCGCCCCAGATCTCGTAGTCCCCGTCAAACTCCTGGTCCATAGCCTGGTCGGCGGCCTCCAGCCACAGCTTCTTGTCCACAAAGGCCCACTTCTGGGCAGAGAAGGTGCGGTTGAGGCCGGGGGCACGGTTCTTGGCGATGAGGGCGGCCTCGATGGGGATGGTGCCGCTGCCGCAGAAGGGGTCGCACAGAGGGTCACGGCCCTTGTACCAGGAGAGCATCACCATGGCGGCGGCCAGGGTCTCCCGCAGAGGCGCCACCACGCCGTGAGCCCGGTAGCCCCGCTTGTGCAGTCCCGCACCGCTGGTGTCCAGCATGAGGGTAGCGGTGTCCTTCATAATGGAGAACTGGATCTGGTAGAGGGCGCCAGTCTCCGGCAGGGTGTTGAGCCCGTACTTCTCCCCCAGCCGGGCGGCTACCGCCTTCTTCACAATGGCCTGGCAGGCGGGCACGGCGTGGAGAGCAGAGTTGAGGCAGTGTCCCTTGACAGGGAACTGTCCCTCCCGGGGGATAAAGCGCTCCCAGGGCAGGGCCTTGGTGCCCTCAAACAGGGCGTCAAAATTGTCCGCCGGGAAAGAGCCCAGCACCAGCAGCACCCGCTCTCCGGTGCGCAGGTTCAGGTTGAGCCGGGCAATGTCCAGCGCCGAGCCCCGGCACAGCACCCGGCCGTTCTCTGCCTGGACTCCCTCCAGATTCAATCGGCGCATCTCGTCGGCGCACAGGCCTTCCAGCCCAAACAGGGTGGGCACGGCAAAGGTCAAATCATTCACAGTAAAACCTCCCGGACCGGGCGCTGTACCCGGCCATTTTTCCAATAAAAAAACAGTTCCCAGCCTGCGAAAAACAGAGAAAAAAGGAGCTGTATGGACGCTTATCACATATAGTATATCGGACTGGGGAAAAATTCGCAATTCCTTTTCCAAACTGGAAGGGTTTGCTATGGAGTTTTCACAAAAAATATGGTATGGTATGGGCAACGGGACGTAAGAGTATACAGAGTCTCGCAAGAAAGGAGTGTGCTATGGAAGCGATCATATGGCTGGGCGTGATGATTGCCTTTGCCGTGGGCGAGGCGGTCACCGTAGGGCTGACCAGCATTTGGTTTGCGGTAGGCGCCCTGGGCGCGCTGATCACCGCTGGGCTGGGGCTGGGATTCTGGCCGCAGATCACTGTGTTCATCGTTTTGTCGGGCATTACCCTGGCTCTGGTGCGTCCGCTGGCCAAAAAGCTGCTCCGGCCGGGCTACTCGGCCACCAATGCCGACCGGGTCATTGGAACGGTAGGCGTGGTCACCCAGGCGGTGAATAATCTGGCTGGTGAGGGGCTGGTAAATCTGGCCGGCCAGGTGTGGAGCGCCCGGAGCAAAACAGAAGAGGTCATCCCCGCTGGACAGGAGGTGCGCGTGCTCCATATCCAGGGGGTCAAGGTCATCGTGGAGCCGGTAACGGCAGACCAGACCAAGGCAGTATAAACATCGGGAACAAGGAGGAAACATATGGGCTTTATGGACATCATTACAAAATTGATCCCTGTCATCGTCATTATCCTGATCCTGCTCATCCTGGCGTCCAACATCCGGGTGGTACAGCAGTCCCGGGCCTACGTCATTGAGCGTCTGGGCGCGTTCCAGACCGTGTGGGGTGTGGGCCTGCACTTCAAGATCCCCTTTATTGAGCAGGTGGTCAAAAACGTGTCCCTGAAGGAGCAGGTGGTGGACTTCCCGCCCCAGCCTGTCATCACCAAGGATAACGTCACCATGCAGATCGACACCGTCATCTACTTCCAGATCACCGACCCCAAGCTCTACACCTACGGCGTGGAGCAGCCCATGAGCGCCATCGAGAACCTGACCGCCACCACCCTGCGTAACATCATCGGCGATCTGGAGCTGGACCAGTCTCTCACCAGCCGCGACCACATCAACGCCCAGATGCGTGCCATCCTGGACGAGGCCACCGACAACTGGGGCATCAAGGTTAACCGTGTGGAGCTGAAGAATATCATGCCTCCCCGGGATATCCAGGAGTCCATGGAGAAGCAGATGCGGGCCGAGCGTGAACGCCGTGAGTCTATCCTCCAGGCCGAGGGCCAGAAGCAGTCCCAGATCCTGGTGGCCGAAGGTGAAAAGCAGTCTGCCATCCTGAAGGCTGATGCCGCCAAGCAGGCCGCTATCCTCCAGGCTGAGGGTGCCAAGCAGGCCAAGATTCTGGAAGCCGAAGCAGAAGCAGAGGCCATCCTGAAGGTGCAGCAGGCTACCGCCGACGCTATCCGGCTCATCAACGAGGCCGCCCCCGGCGAAGGCGTTTTGAAGATCAAGGCTCTGGAGGCCTTCACCGCCGCCGCCAACGGCAAGGCCACCAAGATCATCATTCCCAGCGAGATCCAGGGTCTGGCTGGTCTGGCCGCAGGCGCCAAGACCATCTTCGATACCGAGGACCCGAAAGCGTAAATCCTTTGATCCTATCCCGGGGAGGGTGCTCCCCGGGATTTTTTATGCCAAAAACAGGAAAATTAGCAATCATTGCACCGAAAAAAACAAAGAAAAGCTCATATACTTCTTGTTGGAGAAAACAAAAGGAGGGAGCGGCGTGGGGCGAGGAAAGGGACCGGGCGTGGGGCTGGGCCTTTTGGTGATGTGTTTTGTTCTGGCGCTGACCCCGGTGGGGGAGCCGGTGCAGAGCGCGGAGGGAGAGGCTGAGGTGGAGGTGCCGGTGGTGGCCCTCACCTTTGACGACGGACCCCGGGCGGATACCACCGGCTGGCTGTTGGAGCAGCTGGAGCTGCGGGAAGTGCCCGCCACCTTTTTTATGGTGGGCAACCGAATCCCTGGCAACGAGAAGCTCATCCGTCAGATGAAGGACCAGGGGTGCCAGATCGGGGTGCACACCTATGACCACGTGGATGTGACCGGACTGAGCCAGACCGATTTTGACCTGCAGATCGGCAAGACCCGCACCCTTCTGCGGGAGATTTTGGGGGAGGGAAACTACTGGCTGCGGCCGCCCTACGGCTTTGTGGACCAGGGAGTACGGACCTGGTCGGACGGGCCGATTATTCTGTGGTCGGTGGACCCGGAGGACTGGAAGGACCACGACGTGGAGCGCATCGTGGCCAGCGTGGTGGAGCGGGTGGAGGACGGCGACGTGATTTTGATGCATGACATCTATCAGTCCTCCGCAGAGGCGGCCATCCGCATCGTAGACGCTCTGGAGGAGAAGGGGTTCTGCTTTGTTACGGTGGAGCAGCTCATGGCCCGCCAGGGGATTGCACCGGAGGCAGGAGTGATTTTCCCGGAGCGGCCATAAAAAATCCCCGGCCTGATGGCCGGGGAAGGGAATATGGCGTTACACGCCCATGGTGCTGGTCTCGGGGAGGGTGGAGCCGCCGTCAATGACGAACTGGGCGCCGGTGAGATAGCTGGCCTCGTCGCTGGCAAGGAAAGCGGCCAGCTCGCCCACCTCGGTGGGATCGGCCAGGCGGCCCAGAGGAATGGCGGAGGCGATACCGTCGATGACACTCTGGGGGTTGTCCGGGCAGGACTGCTGGGCCATCCCCTTCACCATGGGGGTGAGCACATAGCCCGGGCAAATGGCGTTGACGTTGATGGTGGGAGCAAACTCCCGGGCCAGGGCCTTGGTGAGACCCACCAGGGCGGCCTTGCTCATGGCATAGGCGGCCTCGCCAGGGTCGGCCACCATATCGCCGGTGACGGAGGACATAATGACGATCTTGCCCCATTTGCGCTCCAGCATGCCGGGGATCACCGCCTTGCAGGTGTTCCAGGCGCCCTTCACGTTGATGTCCAGGTGGGCGTCCCGGTCCTCATCGCTCTGGGTAAGGAAGTCTCCCAGCTTGCAGATGCCGGCGTTAGATACCAGAATGTCGATGGGACCAAAGGCGGCCTGGGCGGCCTCCACCCCGGCCTTTACACTAGCGGGGTCGGACACGTCCATACGCACCGCCATGGTGTTCTCGCCCAGCTGGGCGGCCAGCTCCTCTACGGCGGCGCCCCGGGCGGCCAGAATCACTTTGGCTCCGTGCTTGAGAAAGGTGCGGGCGATGCCCTCGCCGATGCCCTTGGAGGCACCGGTAATGAGGGCGGTCTTTCCGGTCAGCTTACCCATGGTAAAACAGCTCCTTTTAGATTCTATATCGTATAATATAGAGAAGATAATACAAAATCAGCCCTGAAGAGCCTGCTGTGTCAGCTCAATGAACCGCTCTCCAAAGTGGGACAGGTACCGGTCCCGGCGGTAACCCACCACCAGACGGCTGATGGTAGAGGGGTCGGTGAGAGGGAAGAAGTCCAGCTTGTCGGTGGAGGAGCGGGCGGCGGTGACGTGGATGGTCTTGACAAACAGCTCCGGGCAAATGGTGATGCCCACCCCCGCCTCGGCCATGGCCAGCGTAGTGATGGTGTTCTCCGTCTCCAGAATCAGCTTGGGTTTGAAGAAATGGCGGCTGAAATACTGGTCCACGATGCTGCGGGTGCGGTTTCCACGCTTGATGAGAATGAAGGGCATGTGCTGGAAGGCGTCAATGTCCGCGCCGTCGGCAAACTGCTTACGCATCTCCTCCGCCCGGTCGCCGAAGATCTGGTCGGTAAAGCTGCGGGGCACCACCAGCATCAGGTCCTCCTGGGTCAGGGGGACTACCTCCACACCCTCCATCATGATGGGCTGGAAGCAGACGATCAGATCCACACGGCCGTGGGCCAGCTCGTCCTCCAGGTGGGTGGAGTTACCTTCAAAGAGGGAGAAGTCCACCATGGGAAACTCGGCCTGGAATTTGGGCAGCACCTCAGGCAGCAGAGCCAGACCGCAGGTGTGGGAGATGCCCAGACGGAGCACGCCCATGTAGTGGCGGTTGATGTCACCCACCTTAGCTAGGTACTGACTGTGCAGGTCCAGAATCTGGGTGGCGGTCTCCACCAGCAGGTCCCCCGCGTAGGTCAGGGACAGCTTGGGCGAGCGGGTAAAGAGCTTGACATCCAGCTCCCGCTCCATGTTGCTGATGTGGTTGCTTAACGATTGCTGGGAGATATACAGCCGCTCGGCCGCCCTGGTAATGTTCAATTCCTCTGCCACAAGCAGGAAATACTTCAAATGGAGAAAATTCAACCGGTCTCCCCCTTCCAAATTCCAGATATATGAAGGAGTTCCTTCATTTTTTCGTTGGGATAGCACTATTATATCACAGCCAAAAAGCTGTGGCAACCATCGATAAAAATCTGCTGTTCGGAATGATAATTTTATGGTTTAATAGTATCAAAAGATAGGGCAAAAGAGAGAAGAATCCCTGCCTTAGCTTTTAAAAACATTCGAAAATGGAATGCAGAAGCGTAATTACAAACCATGTGCGCATAGGGCAATCCCTGTCAAAATAACTGGAAAGACCAAACATTGAGAAAGGAAGATTGTTTGCCATGAAATGTCTGATCATTGACGCCGTCCACAGCTCCATCGCCGAGGAGTTCAGCAAGTACATGCAGGTGGACACCCACATGCTGCCCACCCAGGAGGAGCTGGCCAAGCTGATCCCCGAGTATGATGTGCTGATCATGCGTGTTGACCCCGCCATCAACAAGGAGATCCTGGACGCCGCCAAGAATCTGAAGGTCATCGGCGTTTGCTCCGTTGGCCTGAACCACATCGACATGGATACCGCCAAGGCTAAGGGCATCCAGGTCTTCAACGCTCCCGGCATGAACGCCAACGCCGTGGCCGAGCTGACCTTCTCCAAGATGCTGGACCTGTCCCGCCACACCATCCCCGCCAACTATGACGTAAAGGTCAACAAGAACTGGGATAAGTATAAGTTCGTGGGCCGTGAGCTGCGCGGCAAGACCCTGGGCATCCTGGGCTTCGGCCGCATCGGCCAGCGCGTGGGTGAGCTGGGCCGCGCCTTCAAGATGAACATCGTGGCTTACGATCCCTACCTGCCCGCTCACGTGTTTGAGGAGCAGCAGGCCACCAGCATGAGCATCGACGAGGTGCTGAAGACTGCTGACTATGTCACCATCCACATGCCTCTGACCCCCGAGACCAAGGACCTGTTCAACGCCAAGTCCATCGCTGAGATGAAGAACGACGCTGTGGTTCTGAACATGGCCCGCGGCGGTATCGTCAACGAGAAGGATATGTACGAGGCTCTGAAGGCCGGCAAGATCGGCGGCTATGCCTCCGACGTTATGGAGAACGAGCTGGCTGCCGGCGGCCTGACCGAGGGCGCTTCCTTCGACTCCCCCCTGTTCGAGTGCGATAACTTCATCGTCACTCCTCACCTGGGCGCCCAGTCCACCGACGCTTCCCGCGACATTGCTGAGCTGATCATCGGCAAGGTCAAGGAGGCCCTGGACCTGAAGTAATCAATATTTTCCCGGAATCGAGCGCAAGGGAATTTGAATAGAGCGGCAGAAGGCCGGCATCCAGATGGATGCCGGCCTTCTGTTTCTGATTCTTCCTCTGTCAGCCGTTCAAACGCGTTCAGGCGGTTTCCCCCGCTGCCTGCCTCTCCTGAGGAGGGGCAGGGTTTGCTTCAACTCCTGGCGCAGGCGCAGTGCCCGGGCTACATGGTAATTGACCACGACATCCTCCACCCGCTGGCCCTGATCCCGGACGCCTTCCACCACCTTGGCGCCCAGCGTCCGCAGCGCCTGACGGTTCTCCTGGTTCAGACGCCCTCTGCACTCCATGTTCCGCAGGGCCTCCAACTCCACCACCAGCTCCTGTGCGATGTCCTCACAACTTCGCAGACATTGGAGTTCCCGTTTCTGCCGCGTTCGATGCAGCAGCAGCCGCTGCTGGGAAAACAACAGCAGCTGGCCCTCCAGGGCGTCCACCTTGCGTGCCAGAACTTCTGCCTCCGGCAGATGCTGGTCTCCGTCAAACAGATCTTCTAAAAAGAGGATCAGATCCCGATCCAGTCCCTCCATAGTCTGTCGGATCTTCTTGCTGTTGTCATAGGGGAAGATCAGCAGATTAACCGCCAGCCCGACAGCCAGGCCAATGGCAGTATCCCACAGCCGCCCCACTGCATAAGAGGCCCCTTCCACCGCCGGGTTCAAACATACATTGACCAACACCAAACAGGGGAG
>OLRK01002760.1_pt1 | contig 10336 bp, 9 predicted proteins | sample 1672911 | NCBI WGS metagenome assembly OLRK01 (sample SAMEA3136736, study PRJEB25190) | human gut metagenome | biome: human gut; feature: human-associated habitat; material: faeces | place: Austria | collected 2013
GTCCTCTGTTTTAAGAATCAAGAATCCAGCTGCTGAATCAAAAAGTTCCGTACCTCCAGCAAACTGGCGCAGCGGCGAAAGAGCAGTGCATCCAGTTCCGGAGTAGGGGGGATCATATCAGGAACCATAATAACCTTCATTCCTGCCTGAGAAGCGGAAAGAATTCCATTGCGGGAGTCCTCCACAGCAATTGTCTGGGCGGGATCCGTGCCCAGTGCCCGGCAGGCCAGCTGGTAGATCTCCGGGTCGGGCTTGCTGTGGACCACCTGATCGCCGGTAATGATGGCGGAGAAGTAGGAACCGAGGCCGGTTAGCTCCATGCGGCGCAAAGTACGTTCCCGACCGGTGGAGGTGGCCAAAGCGATGGGGATATTCCGGGCCTTCAGAAAGTCCAGAATTTCCCGTACTCCTGGCTTCATGGGAACGCCTTCCCGCTCCATTCTGGCCTGAGAATAGGCAGAGCAGGTCTTCATAAACTCCTCTTTTGGGAACTCTGGGCCAAAGAGGTCCAGCATTTTCTGATGAATATCCGTGCGGTTTTGTCCCACAAATTCCAGATAATACTCGCCGATCTGGGGCCAGCCAAGTTCCTTTCCTACGGCCAACCAGGTCTGGTTGGTCAGTCGTTCCGTATCAAAGAGAACGCCGTCCACATCGAAGACAACGCCCTGGAGAGCAAGCTGACTCATACCTTACCGATGTCCTTGCGCATGTGCATATCCTGGAAGGAGATGGGGGCACAGGCGGCATAGGCGTTGGAGATGGCCTCGTCCAGGTCAGCGCCCAGGGCAGTCACACCCAGCACACGGCCGCCAGCGGTGACGATGGTGCCGTCCTCCTGGCGCTTGGTACCGGCGTGGAACACGGTGGCGGACTTACCCGCCTCCTCCAGACCGGAGATGGGATAGCCGCTCTGGTACTTCACCGGATAGCCGCCGGAAGCCAGCACGATGCAGCAGGCAGCGCCGTCCTTCCACTTGACCTCCACCTGGTCCAGGGTGCCGTTCACGCAGGCCTCAAAGATGTCCATGAGGTCGCTGTCCAGCATGGACAGCAGGGGCTGGGTCTCAGGGTCGCCGAAGCGGGCGTTGTACTCTACCACCTTGGGACCGTCCTTGGTGAGCATCAGGCCGAAGTAGATGACACCCTTGAAGGGACGGCCTTCCGCCTTCAGAGCGGCCACGGTGGGCAGGAAAATCTTCTCCATGCACTCCTTGGCGATTTCGGGAGTGTATTTGGGGGAGGGGCAGAAGGCGCCCATGCCGCCGGTGTTGGGGCCAAGGTTGCCGTCATAGGCGCGCTTGTGATCCTGGGAGGACAGCATGGGGACCAGGTGCTCGCCGTCGCAGAAGGCCAGCACGGTGACCTCGGGGCCAACCATGCATTCCTCAATGACCACAGTGGAGCCGCTCTGGCCGAATTTATGGTCCTCCATCATCTCACGGACGGCGGTCTTGGCCTCGTCCACAGTGGAGGTCACCACCACGCCCTTGCCCAGAGCCAGACCGTCGGCCTTGACTACAATGGGGGCGCCCTGCTCGTCGATGTAGGCCAGAGCCTTGTCCATCTCAGTGAAGGTCTCATACTTGGCGGTGGGGATGTGGTACTTCTTCATCAGCTCTTTGGAGAACGCCTTGCTGGCCTCAATGATGGCAGCGTTGGCACGAGGGCCGAAGGCGGGAATGCCGGCGGCCTCCAGGGCGTCCACCATACCAAGAGCCAGAGGATCATCGGGAGCCACCATGACAAAGTCCATGGCATTTTCCTTGGCCCAGGATACCATGGCGTCTACATCGGTGGCTTTGATGGGAACACAGGTGGCTACCTGGGCGATGCCGCCGTTTCCGGGGGCGCAGTAGAGCTCGGTTACCTTGGGGCTCTGAGCCAGTTTCCAGCAGATGGCGTGCTCACGGCCGCCGCCGCCGACTACCAATACTTTCATATCAAACACCTCATTTAGTAAGAGAAAGGCCTAAAATTGTCGCCAATTCCCCTCGGAGAGCGGAGGGGGGCACGCGGGGGGAACTGGTTACCGCCCGCGAGGGCCGGAGCGCGTCAGCGCATCTGCATGTTCCGCAGAACATGCCCGGCCCTTGAGGGGGGGATCGAACTTGGTTTCCTTGGGAACCAAGTTCGTATCTAGGGGGGACAACGTCCCCCCTAGAGGTATTTTTAATGATGGAACAGCCGGATGCCGGTAAAGGCCATCACCATGCCGTACTTGTCGGCGGTGTCGATGACCTGCTGGTCACGGATGGAGCCGCCGGGCTGGGCAATGTACTGTACGCCGGACTTGCGGGCGCGCTCCACGTTGTCGCCGAAGGGGAAGAAGGCGTCAGAGCCCACGGTCACGCCGGACATCTGAGCGATCCAGGCCTGCTTCTCCTCGTCGGTGAGCACCTCAGGCTTCACCTTGAAGGTGTTCTGCCACACACCGTCGGCCAGAATGTCATCGTGCTCATCGGAAATGTAGATGTCAATGGCGTTATCCCGGTCGGGACGGCGGATGTTGTCCACAAACTGCAGGCCCAGGACCTTCGGATGCTGACGCAGCCACCAGATGTCGGCCTTGTTGCCGGCCAAACGGGTGCAGTGGATGCGGCTCTGCTGGCCGGCGCCCACGCCGATGGTCATGCCGTTTTTCACGTAGCACACGGAGTTGGACTGGGTGTACTTCAGGGTGATGAGGGAGAGGAGCATATCGTGCTTGGCCTGCTGGGGCAGGTCCTTGTTGGCGGTGACGATATTCTGAAGCATCTCCTCGTTGATGTCCAGGTCGTTGTAGCCTTGCTCAAAGGTGATGCCGAAGATGTTGCGGCGCTCCACAGGAGCGGGAGTGTAGTTGGGGTCGATCTCCACCACGTTGTAGCCGCCCTTACGCTTGGTCTTCAGGATCTCCAGAGCCTCCTGGGTGTAGCCGGGGGCGATGATGCCGTCGGATACCTCGGCGGCCAGGAAACGGGCGGTATCGGCGTCGCACACGTCGCTGAGAGCGGCCCAGTCGCCAAAGGAGCACAGACGGTCAGCACCGCGGGCGCGGATGTAGGCGCAGGCGATGGGGGAGAGCTCTCCCTCGGGGGCAAAGTAGATATGGCGCTCCACGTCGGTGAGGGGCAGACCCAGGGCGGCACCGGCGGGGGAGACGTGCTTGAAGGAGGCGGCGGCAGGCAGGCCGGTGGCCTGCTTCAGGGCCTTGACCAGCTGCCAGGAGTTGAGGGCATCCATGAAGTTGATGTAGCCGGGCTTGCCGTTGAGCACCTTCAGGGGCAGCTCGCCCTCCTCCATGAAGATGCGGGCGGGCTTCTGGTTGGGGTTACAGCCGTATTTCAGTTCCAGTTCGGTCATCGTATTTCATCCTTTCTGATCGGAATCTTGGGGATTGAGGGGTTCATAGTGGAAGGCTCCGTCCTCACCACGGGCAAAGGCACTGCCGTAGGGAGCGCTGAGCAGGGGGATCAGGTCGGGGTCATAATTGCAGATGGTGTTGAGGGAGTAGACTCCGATGTGGGAGGGGTCGCTGAGGTACTCTTCGCTCTCCACAGCGGCAAAGAAGCGCCAGCCGCTGTCCTGACCCTCCCGTTCCGGCTTTTCCCGGTAGCAGTAGCCTACCGGTTTGCCGGAGACAGTGATCTCGTCGGTAGCCAGACAGGCGGCGGGGCCGTCCCAATCCTTCAGGAGAGGCCGCATTTCCGGCTCGGAAAGTTTATAGCTCTTTCCCGCAGGACGGGGCCACATGCGGCCGCACCAAGCCTGCTTGCTGCCCAGCAGGTCCCGCACCAAGCGCAGGTTCAGATCCCGGTAGGAGACGGCGTCCTGCTCGCCTCCAATGCGGAAAGTCCAGTAGGCGGCGCCGCATACCAGGTCCACAGCGTACTCATCCCAGCTGTGGAAGGCGGCGGCCTGGTCTACCCAATACTGGGACAGCTCCTGGTACTCCTCCATGGAGATAAGCTCGCAGGCACAGGCGGAGCGGAGATAGCCCAGGGTCTCGCTGATGTCCCAGGCCAGAAAGCCTCGGCGGCCCACAATGGGCTGGAACTGCCGGGCAAAGTCGGACAGGCGCTGGAAGCCGGACAGGGCCTGAGGGGTCAGCTCATCCAGAGAGAAATTGGGGCGGTCCTCCCAGAAGGACTCAAAATCCAGATATTCCTGGTGGATGTGCACCGTGTTCTGGCAGAAAGCGATCAGGCTGTCCTTATCGGTGATGCCGAACACCTCAGACAGATGAGTGCGGGCGGCCTGCTGATCTTCCTTGCTCAGGCAGAAGGGGATGGAGGTGAAGTACTCCTCTCCGGCGTCCTCCATAGTGGCCAGGCCCGGCGTTTTCCGCAGGGCGGGTACCCCGGCCAGCAGCAGGGGAAAGGCCTTGGAGGAGCAGAGCACCGGGGGTTGGAAGGCAGCGGCGGCTCGGGCACGCTGAAATTCCAGAATGGGGTCGGTCAAGAGCATGGGGGCCTCCTTCTTACTGGTGCTTGTTGATGATCACAGTGTCCGCCTGACCCGAAGAGAGGTCAATGTAGCTGACATACAGGGAGACCTTGTTGTCCTCGTTCAGGTTCTCCCAAACCTCCTTGGCCAGAGCCTGAGCGTCGGGAGCAGAGATGGCCACCCGGCGGGGCTCGCCCTCAAAGGAGGGCAGGGGGTCCAGGTTCTCCTGGTAGGTGTGGATGAAGCGGCCTTCACCGGACAGGGGGGCGTCGTACTCGTAGAAGTAGCGGTGGTTGCAGCTGGGGTCACCGTCGGCGCTCTTCAGGATGGACAGGCAGAAGGCGCCGTCCTTCTCCACCACGCCGGAGATGCGGGGGGTGTAGTTGGGGCCGTCGGGCTCGTAGCAGCGGGTGCGGAGAGCCTCGATGTAGCTCTTGCCCTCCAGCAGGCCGTCCCGGATGGTGTCGGTCTGGTCGCCGTTGGTGACCACCAGGGTGTCGCCCACCTTGCGCACGGGGTGGTAGATGATGAGGGAGGGGTCCACCATCTTGCTCTCGTCAAAGGCCCGGGTGCGGATGCCGTCCTCGGTGGCCTCAAAGATGCGGTTGCGGCTGTTCTCGCTGCGGCCCATGATGAAGTAGACTACCACGGCCTTGGCGCCGTCGGCGGACTTGCCCAGCATGATGCCACGGCCGGGGTAGGGGTGGCTGCGCAGCAGGTCGTTAAAATTCAGAAGTTCCATAACGTAAGCTCCTTTTCACAAAATAAGCAAATGGGCGCACCACGTTTGTGCAAACGGGTGCGCCCAGACGGTCGGCTCTCAGAGGCGGCACTCCCCGTGGTCACTCCACTTCCGTCAGTTATGCCGCTTGATTACATTGTAAAGGGGCGGGCGCACCGAAAAGGGGGATCAGTCCAGAATCCGGACAGTCCGGCCCTCTACCTTCAGCCGTCCCTGACAGAACAGAGACACGGCCTGGGGAAGCAGCTTCCACTCGCAGTTCTCCATGATCCGCCGCTGCAGCACCTCGGGTGTGTCGTCGGGCAGCACTTCAACCGCCTTTTGGGCAACGATGGGGCCGCCGTCGCACTCCTCGGAGACAAAATGCACGGTGGCGCCCGACAGTTTCACGCCGTACTCCAGGGCCTTCTCGTGGACATGAAGTCCGTAGCAGCCGGGACCAGCAAAGGAGGGGATCAGGGCAGGATGGACGTTCAAAATGGCATTGGGGAAGGCCTGTACCATCTCGCTGGTGAGGATGACCATGAAACCGGCCAGCACCACCAGGTCGATATGCAGCGCCTGGAGCTGCTCCACCAGAGCCACGGTCATGGCCTGGCTGGAGGGGTAGGACTTCCGGGCCACCACATAGGTGGGGATGCCCGCCTTCTTGGCACGCTCCAGGGCGTAGGCGTCGGGGTTGGAGGCGATGACAGCAGCAATCTCGCCGTTCACGATCTCACCCCGGGCCTGGGCGTCAATCAGAGACTGAAGGTTGGTGCCGCCGCCGGAGACCAGCACGGCAATGCGCTTTGCCATGGGAGCACCTCCTCAGACCAGCTCCACCCCAGCCTCGCCGGAGACCACCTGGCCGATCTGGTAGGCCTGCTCGCCGGCGGCCTTCAGGATCTCCAGGGCCTGGGCGGCCTGCTGGGCGGGAAGGGCCAGGATCATGCCGATGCCCATGTTGAAGGTGTTGTACATATCACGCTCGGGGATGCCGCCCTTCTTCTCAATGAGGTCGAAAATGGGCAGGCGGGGGAAGGAGTCCAGCTTGATCTGGGCGGTGAGGCCCTCGGTCATCATGCGGGGCACGTTCTCATAGAAACCGCCGCCGGTGATGTGGCTGATGGCGTGGATGTCCACACCCTCCTTCAGCAGGGCCTTAATGGCCTTGACATAGATGCGGGTGGGGGTGAGCAGGGTCTCGCCCAGGCTCTTGCCGCCCAGCTCGTCCATGGGGGAGGTGAGGTCGGCGTGCTCCACGTCAAAGACCTTGCGCACCAGGGAGAAGCCGTTGGAGTGGACACCGGTGGAAGCAAGACCGATGAGCACATCACCCTCAGCCAAGTGCTTGCCGTCGATGATCTTCTCCTCGTCTACGATACCCACGGAGAAGCCGGCCACATCGTAGTCCTCATCGGGCATGAGGCCGGGGTGCTCGGCGGTCTCACCGCCCACCAGGGCGCACTCAGACTGGCGGCAGCCCTCGGTGATGCCGGTGACGATCTCAGCGATGCGCACGGGGTCGTTCTTGCCGCAGGCGATGTAGTCCAGGAAGAACAGGGGAGCGGCGCCGCCGCAGATGATATCGTTGACGCACATGGCCACGCAGTCGATGCCGATGGTGTCGTGCTTGTTCATCAGCTGGGCCAGGCGCAGCTTGGTGCCCACGCCGTCGGTGCCGGAGACCAGCACCGGCTTTTTCATCCCGGCCATATCGGGGGCAAACATGCCGCCGAAGCCGCCCAGAGTGCCCAGCACGCCGGGAATGTAGGTGGATTCCACCATGGGCTTGATGCGCTCCACCGACTCGTAGCCGGCGGTAACATCCACGCCGGCAGCGGCGTAGGACTCAGAATGAGAATTTTTCATACGAGAAAACCTCCGTTAACCTTTTCCGTTCCAGCAGTAGGTGCACACCTTATCCCGGTCGAGGCCGATGGCCTCCAGCAGGCCCTCCAGGGACTGGTAGCCCAGGGAGGTGAAGCCGAACTTCTCGCAGATGGTCTTCAGCATGCACTGACCGCGCTGGGTGGTGCCGTCGGCGTACTCCTCCAGGTGCTGCTGTCCCTCGTCGCCCTCCAGCTCCTGGATGGTGCGGCGGGCCAGCAGGTCCATGTCGGAATTGCCGCGGGAGAAGTTGAGGTATTTGCAGCTGTACATGATGGGGGGGCAGGCGGAACGCATGTGGACCTCTTCCGCGCCGGACTCATAGAGGAATTCCACCGTCTCCCGCAGCTGGGTGCCCCGGACGATGGAGTCGTCCACAAAGAGGAGCTTTTTGCCCTCGATGAGCTCGTGGACGGGGATCTGCTTCATTTTAGCCACCCGATCCCGCTCCTTCTGGTTGGTGGGCATGAAGCTGCGGGGCCAGGTGGGGGTGTACTTGATAAAGGGGCGGGCAAAGGGGATGCCGCTCTCGTTGGCATAGCCGATGGCGTGGGGGGTGCCGGAATCCGGAACGCCGCTGACATAGTCAATGTCCTGGGCGGAGCCGTTTTCCTTGTCGGTCTTGGCCAGCAGAGCGCCGTTGCGGTTGCGCATGACCTCCACGTTGATCCCCTCATAGTTGGAATTGGGGTAGCCATAATAGGTCCACAGGAAGGCGCACACCTGCATCTCCTTCTCCGGAGGCAGGAGGGTCTCCCACCCGGACTCGGTGATTTTCACCACCTCTGCCGGACCCAGCTCGTAGGCGTCGTGGTAGCCCATCTTCTGGTAGGCGAAGGACTCAAAAGCCACGCAGCAGCCCTCGTCATCCTGGCCGATGTGGATGGGCAGGCGGCCGAACTTGTCCCGGCCGGCGATGAGACAGTCGGGGGGCATGATGAGGACGGAAACCGTCCCCTCCACCACCTCCTGGGCATAGCGGATGCCCTCGGCGATGGTGGGCCGCTGGCTGATGAGGGTGGCCACCAGTTCGTTGGAGTTCACCCGGCCGCCGCTCATGGCCTCGAAGTGGCCGTCGGCATCGTCCAGCAGCTGCTGGATGAGCTGGTCCTCGTTCTTAATGACCCCCACCACGCAGATGGCATAGGTGCCGTGGACGGAGCGCACCAACAGAGGCTGGGGATCGGTGTCACTGATGCTGCCGATGCAGCGTTTGCCTACCATCTCCCCCACCGTCCGGTCAAACTTGGTGCGGAAGGGGGCGTTCTCGATGTTATGGATCTCCCGCTGGAACCCCAGTTCCGGGTCCCAGGCGGCCATGCCGCCCCGGCGGGTGCCTAAGTGGGAGTGATAGTCTGTGCCAAAATAGACGTCTAACACCACGTCACGGTTGGAAATGGCACCACAAAAACCACCCATGGTTCATCCCTCCTTTTTCAGTGTTCCGCGTTAAACGCTTCCTCTACTTTGGCATTCTTCTCCAGCACCTTTTGGGACTCTGCGGCTCTGGCCTTGCGGAGCTTGTCCGCCAGGTCCGCATCGGAGACTGCCAGGATCTGGATGGCCAGGAGGGCAGCATTGGCAGCCCCATCGATGGCCACAGTGGCTACGGGAATGCCCGTGGGCATTTGAACGGTGGAGAGCAGTGCATCCAGCCCATCCAGGGTGGAGGACTTCACCGGGATGCCAATCACCGGCAGCACGGTGTTGGCGGCCAGCGCACCGGCCAGGTGGGCTGCCTTGCCTGCGGCAGCGATGATCACGCCGAACCCCTTTTCCTGGGCAGTCCGGGCAAAGGTACCGGCCTGCTCCGGCGTGCGGTGGGCGGAGTAGACATGCACCTCATAGGGCACCCCGTACTCCTTCAGTTTATCCATGGCTTTTTCCACGACGGGCAGGTCGCTGTCACTGCCCATGATGACACCTACTTTTTTCATAAAAACCATCCTCTCTGATCCTCGTGGGCCGACACCGTTCGCCACAGTAATACGAAAAAAAGACAGTCCAATTCCCTTCTTGTGAAAATTGAACTGCCCAGACGGTCGGCCACAATGATGCTTTTTGCTCCCTGTGGTTGGTCCACTTCCGTCAGTCACAAAAAGTTCTCGATTGTACGTTTGTCATTATACTATAGCCGGTTCTGTTTCGCAAGCGATATCCGAAAAGAAACTGCAAAAGAACCCAGCAGGGGCACCCCTCCCCTTCCCCAAAACCAGACAACACCGCGGGGCATTTGGCATTGCCCCGCGGTGAAATCATGTCCCGTGTGAAAGATTATTGTTTGCTCTCTTCTTCGATTTTCTTGGCCTCTGCTTTGTTGGCAAAGTGCCGCTTCGTTTCCCGAACCACCACGCCGGACAAGGCGATCACGGCGATCAGGTTGGGGATGGCCATGAGGCCGTTGAGGGTGTCGGCGATGTTCCAGGCCAGGGACAGGTCCATGGTGGCGCCCACCACAATGATGATGATGAAGATGATCTGGTAGGGCCGGATGGCCTTGGTGCCGAAGATGAACTCACAGGCACGGGTGCCGTACAGCGCCCAGCCCAGCACCGTGGAGTAGGCGAACAGGGCCAGGCCCACGGCGATCAGCAGGGAGCCGAACTGGTCGCCGAAGACGGTGCCGAAGGCGGCCACGTTCAGGCCGGTGTCGCCCTCGATGCCGTAGTTCAGGTCCAGGCCAGCGCCCTTGGCGGCGCAGAGGATGGTCAGACCGGACAGGGTGCAGATGACGATGGTGTCCACGAAGACCTCGAAGATGCCGTAGATACCCTGCTTCACAGGGTCGGTCTCGGAGGTGGTGGCGTGGGCCATAGGCGCGGAGCCCAGGCCGGCCTCGTTGGAGAACACGCCGCGCTTCACGCCCCAGGTGATGCCGCAGGCGCCCCCCAGCACGGCGGCGGGGGAGAAGGCGCCCACAAAGATGTCATGGAAGACGGAGGGCAGGGTGTCGGCGTAGTAGATAACCACCACCAGGGAGGCGATGATGTAGATCAGAGCCATCACGGGGACCAGCTTCTCGGTGACGGCGCCCAGGCGCTTGATGCCGCCGAAGAGGACCACGGCGGTGAGGGCGGCCAGGGCGATGCCCAGCACCAGGTTCACGATCTGCTGGGACTCCTCGCTGAAGCCGGGCTTGAAGGCCACGATCACGTCGTTGACGGAGGTGACGATGTTGCCCACCTGCACGGCGTTGCCGATGCCGAAGGCAGCCAGGGCGGCGAAGATACTGAACAGGATGCCCAGCCACTTCCAGTTCTTGCCCAGGCCGTTCTTGATGTAGTACATGGGGCC
>OLRK01002762.1_pt1 | contig 10331 bp, 9 predicted proteins | sample 1672911 | NCBI WGS metagenome assembly OLRK01 (sample SAMEA3136736, study PRJEB25190) | human gut metagenome | biome: human gut; feature: human-associated habitat; material: faeces | place: Austria | collected 2013
ATCAGCCGGAACATGGCTGCTGGATCAATGCGGCGCACATATCGCCGTCGTCCGGGCCGTACACCTTGCCGATGCACTGTGTCTCAAGGGTGATGCCCTGGAACGTCTCGGTGGTGACAACGGCGCTCATGCCGATGCAGTTGCCCTTGGGGATGGTTTCGCCCGTGGTGCCGCACCACAAATCCTTGTCATAGAAATAGGGCACGCATTTCTGGCTGATGGATTTGATGGTAAGGCCCAGCTTGTTGGCCAGCGCCTCGTTGGAGTTCCACACATACGCGGGCTCCAGCGTGGTGGGGTGGGCAATCTTCTCTTCAAATTCCTCAGGCGTAAGGCCAACGCCGTGGGCCTGCGCCAGGGCAAGGCCGTAATCCTCCACGTTGTAGCTTACGGCGCCCTCTATCTTTTTGATATTGTGCACGCCGCCCGCCACAGCGCCTATCATGTTCACCCAGAAAATATCCTGCATGCCGGTGCCGGTGATGGTGCAGTTGTTCTCTTTCGCCATTTTGTCCAGGCGGTTGGTGATGGCGGCAGAGGTCGTCCACGAATAGATGGCCTCTTCACAGGTGGTGACCACGTTGATGCCGCGGGACAGGCAGCGCTCCAGATGCGGCAGCATGTCCGCCATGAAGCTGAACAGCGTCACCACGGCGATGTCGGCATCACATTCGTCCAGCACGGCGTCCGCGTCCGAACGGATGGGCACGTTCAGCTTCACGCCAAGCCCCGCGTAATCGCCCACGTCCATGCCCACAATATCGGGGTTTGTGTCGATGGCGCCCACAATCTCGGCGCCCTTCTCATACAGATAGCGCAGCGTATATTTGCTCATTTTGCCGCAGCCATACTGCACAACACGAACTTTTTCCAAATTCACCATACCGGTATCATCCTTTCTTTAGCAGGGGCGCACGGCGCGCCCCGTTTGGACGGCAGCCCGCCCTCTGCCTTCAGTGTAAAGGTTATATGCGGTATAAGGTCAAGTTGGCCAATTCGATAAAAATTTAACGAGTTCTTTGGGCCCCGTGCACAACCCTCACCCGCGCGCGCCGCCCTTGCAGAACTGTACAGGCACCTGCAGCCGCAGGTACAGCCCGCGGGCGTTTGGCTCTGCCACGGGGATGTCTGCAATAGATTCGCACAAATAGTCCCCGCACACGCGGCACCCGCTTTGGCGGATATATTCGCGCAGGCGCGCGATATACTCCTGCTCTTTGTAAAAATCGTCGCAGTAGATGCAGGCATAATTGCCCGCAGGCACGGTGGCGGTAAGCTGTTCGGGCACAAATTCCCTGTCTACGAATACGAACACCTCGCTGGCAAACAGCCTGCCCTGCTCAAAATCGCTTTGCGCCATGCGCGTGCCCGCGTTGCAGAAGTATATCTGCGGCAGGCGGTCTTTCACAAGGCTGTCCTTCAAATCGCGCAGCATCTCCTCATAGGTCTCCACATCGTGGGCATACACGTTCACGCCGGAATCCACCACATACATCTGCCGCGCGCCGATATACTCCATCTGCACCGTGCCGTCGGGCGGGGCGGCGCGCCCGCGCGCAAAGCTTTCCACCGTGCGCTCCAGCGCGCGGCGCTGGCACTTCAAAAGGCGTATTTCCTCCTCCGTCTGGCGCTGCTTTTCCCGCAGGGCAGCCTCAATGCGCCCAAGGTCCCGGGTTTCCAGCTGCCGGCCTATCTCCTTCAGCGAAATGCCAAGGCTTTTCATATACTGGATGATATCCAGCACGGCGCTCTGCTTGATGTCGTAATAGCGGTAGCCATTCTCGCCCCGAAAGCTGGGCGAAAGCAGGCCGCGCTTGTCGTATAAACGCAGCGTCTGTTCTGAAATGTGGTTCAGCCTTGCCATTTCTCCCACAGTAAGGTGCTTCATGGCTTTTCCGCCTCCGTTCCTGCCAAAAAGGTTATACCAGACACAAGGTTTTCGCGCAAAAGCGGCCGGTTTTGCGCCCGCGCACCGCGTCAGCCGAAACCGGCGGCCGCCGCCTCGCGCTCCTGCCGGGAAAGCGGCCCGGCCGCAAGGCAGGCCGCATTCTCGCGCAGCTGCGCCGCGCTGGAGGCGCCCACCAGCACGCTGGTGACGCCTGGCGCCGAAAGCACCCACGAAAGGGCAAGCTGCGCCAGCGTCTGCCCGCGGGCCGCGGCCAGCCCGCCCAGCTTTTCCAGCCCCTGCAGCAGGGCGGGCGTAAGGGCCTGCGGCGTCATGCGCACGCTGTTGCCGCGCTCGATGCGGCTGCCCTGCGGGATGCCGTGCAAATACCGCCCCGAAAGCAGCCCCTGCGCCAGCGGGCTGAAGGCCGCCACGCCTTTGCCCGCCACGCGTGCAAAGGCCAGCAGGCCGTTGTGCTCCACCGTGCGGTCCAGCATGGAATAGCGGTTCTGGCACACCGCAAGGGGGCAGCCCTCGGCCTCCAGCAGCGCGGCGGCGCGCGCCGCCGTCTCGCCGTCATAGTTCGAAAGCCCGGCATACAGCGCCTTGCCCTGCCGCACGGCGCTGGCCAGCGCACCCATGGTTTCTTCCAGAGGGGTGTCCGGGTCCATGCGGTGCGAATAGAAAATATCCACATAGCTCAGCCGCATGCGGGCAAGGCTTTGGTCCAGGCTGGCCAGCATGGCCTTTCGGCTGCCTCCGCTGCCATAGGGGCCGGGCCACATGCGGTAGCCCGCTTTGGTGGCAATAATAAGCTCGTCGCGGTAGGCGGCCAGCTCGCCGTGCAGGATACGGCCGAAATTTTCCTCCGCGCTGCCCGGCACAGGGCCGTAATTGTTCGCAAGGTCAAAATAAGTGATGCCGCAGTCGAACGCCGTGCACAGCGTTTCGCGCATGGCGCTGAAGGAATCCTGCGAGCCGAAGTTGTGCCACAGCCCCAGCGCCACACGCGGCAGCACAAGGCCGCTGTGCCCGCTGCGGGCATACTGCATGGCGCTGTAACGCGCCTCGTCCGCCCGGTAAGCCATGCCGCCACCTCTTTCCTTCCCCGCCTGTACAGGGCGGGATGTTTTGTCATTATCAGTATACCGCAAGCCCGCGGCCTGTGCAACTTGAACAGGATGTGTGTGTGTTGAAAACACTTTTTCTCTGTTGACGCACACATAAAGGAGTGTTATAATGAATTAACTTTATTTTCATAAAGTGATAAAACCAACTTTGAACAGGAGGAACCCCACCATGGCAAGAGTATTCAACTTCAGCGCGGGCCCATCCATGCTTCCGCTGCCCGTTTTACAAAAGGCGCAGGCCGAACTGACCGAATACGGCTGTTCCGGCCAGTCCGTGCTGGAGATGAGCCACCGTTCCTCCTGGTTTGAGGACATTATCGCGGGCACCGAGGCGGCTTTGCGCCGCGTGCTGAACGTGCCGGAAAATTATAAAATAGGCTTTTTTCAGGGCGGCGCCTCCACCCAGTTCGCCGCCGTGCCGCTGAACCTGATGGGCACAGGCAGCGCGGATTATATCGTCACGGGCCAATTTTCCGGCAAGGCCGCAAAAGAGGCGGAAAAGTACGGCAGGGTGAATATCATCGCGTCTTCAAAAGACAAAAACTTCACCTATATCCCGGACGCCGCCTCGCTGAAGTTTACCCCCGGCGCAAGCTATGTGCACATCTGCCAGAACAACACCATTTACGGCACGCGCTGGCCCAGGCTGCCGCAGACGGGCGCGCTGCCGCTGGTGGCGGATATGTCCAGCTGCATCCTCAGCGAGCCGGTGGACGTCTCGCAGTACGGCCTCATCTACTTCGGCGTGCAGAAAAACGTGGCCCCTGCTGGCATGGCGGTGGTCATCGTGCGGGAGGACCTGATAGGCCGTGCCCGGCCGGACACGCCTGCCATGCTGGATTACGCCGCTGTTATCGGGGCGGGCAGCATGTACAACACGCCGCCGTGCTTCTGCATCTATATGATGGGCCTTGTGCTGGAATGGCTGGAAAAGGAAATGGGCGGGCTGGCCGCCATGCAGCGCCGCAACGAGGCAAAGGCCGCGCTGCTGTACGATTATCTGGACGCCTCCCGCTTTTTCAAGAACCCGGTGAAAAAACCGTTCCGCAGCATGATGAACGTCACCTTTACCTCCCCCTCGCCCGAGCTGGACAAGGCCTTCTGTGCCGGGGCCGCCCAAAACGGCCTTGTGAACCTGAAGGGCCACCGCAGCGTGGGCGGCATGCGCGCTTCCATCTACAATGCCATGCCCATGGAGGGCGTGCAGGCCCTGGTGGATTTTATGCAGAAATTTGAAGCGCAGCACAGATAGCAGGAGGAGGAAACAGAGATGTATCATATCAAAACACTGAACAACATCGCCCCAAAGGGGCTGGCCGAGCTGCCTGCGCAGCAATTCACCGTAAACAGCGGGGCGGAAAGCTGCACGCAGGGCATTCTGGTGCGCAGCGCCTCCATGCACGAAACGCCTCTGCCGGAGGGCCTGCTGGCTGTGGCCCGCGCCGGTGCGGGCACCAACAACATTCCTGTGACAGAATGCAGTCAGCGTGGTATTGTGGTGTTCAATACGCCCGGCGCCAACGCCAACGCCGTGATGGAGCTTGTGCTGGCCGGCCTTGTGCTGGCCAGCCGCGACGTGGCCGGGGGCATCGCCTGGGCGAAAACGCTGGCGGGCGAGGCCGATGCGGCAAAGCAGGTGGAAAAGGGCAAAAGCCGGTTTGCCGGGCCGGAGCTGCTGGGCAAGACGCTGGGCGTGGTGGGCCTTGGGGCCATTGGCGTGCGCGTGGCGAACCTTGCGGTGCACCTTGGCATGAACGTGCTGGGGTATGACCCGTACCTTTCCATTGACGCCGCATGGAGCCTTTCGCGCCATGTGCACCACTGCACCTCGCTGAGCCAGCTTTACAGCCAGAGTGATTACATCACCCTGCATCTGCCCGCCACGAAGGAAACCACAGGCATGCTGAACGCCGCGGCCTTTGCCCAGATGAAGCAGGGCGTGCGCATTTTGAACTTTGCCCGCGCAGAGCTTTCCAGCGCCCCGGCGCTTGCGCAGGCGCTGGAAAGCGGGCGCTGTGCGCGCTATGTAACGGATTTTCCCACGCCGGAAACACTGGCCCTGCCCGGCTGCGTGTGCATCCCCCATCTGGGGGCCTCCACACCGGAAAGCGAGGAGAACTGCGCCGTAATGGCCGCGCGCCAGCTTCGCGATTACCTCTTGGACGGCAACATTGCAAACAGCGTAAACTTCCCCGCCGTCTCCATGCCGCGCGCAGGCGCCGCGCGTGTATGCGTCATTCACCGCAACGTGCCCGGCATTCTGGCGGGCATCACGCAGGCGGCCACGGCGGCAAAGCTGAACATTGAGAACATGGCCAATAAATCGAAGGGCGAGTGGGCCTACACCATGCTGGACCTCTCCGGCCCGGCAGATGAGCAGATGGCCCGCGGCATAGCCCGGCTGCCGGATGTCGTGCGCGTGCGCGTGGTGTGAGCGCGCCTTATTCCAGTCAGGCCCCCGGCTAAGCCGGAGGCCTGAGTAAGCCCCAGAAGGGTATACTGCCGGCAAGCCTCCCAAGAAGCGTTGAAAAAATCCGCCGCCTGCATCACTTGCCCCGCCTCCCGTAAGCGGAGTTCTCCTCATTACCTGTTGCATCTTTTTGGTATTGAATACCCCATCCCGCTTCGCCCGGAACTGGCAGAGAAAGCCTTTTTACTCTCCCCAGCTCTGCTGGGGGTGTCATTTCGCTAAAGCATACAACACAAAAAGGGCCCGTCGCAGGCGCACATATCCATGCGCCTGCGGCGGAAGGCCCCGGCAGGCGCAGAGACGCGCGGCGGGCCGTGTAAAGGATGCACCGATAGAAGGCACAGGGCCCCAGCTTTCCCACGGCCTATCTTTGAAGAACGGCACTTGCATGCTTCGTTCTATGTAAGGAAAACATCCATGTGCCGCAGCATGCCGCGGCACATGCGGAAGGGGAAAAGAACGATGCAGAGTCAGAATACTGTATGCGCCGGGCAGGCCCAGCGCCTTTCCACAGGCAGGGCGCTGGCCTCGCTGGGGGCGCTTGTGGTTTTAGTGGCGGCGCAGCTTCTGGCGCTGGGGGCGGGCGAGCTTCTTGTAAGCGCCGGGCTGCCCCCGGCTGCGGGCAATGTGCTGTCGGGTGTGCTGTATGCGGCGCTGGGCTTTGGCGGCGTGGCCCTGCTGTGCACAAAGGGGCTGGGCCTTTCTTTGGCGGCCTGCGGGCTGGGCAGGCCCTTTGCGCGCCCCGTGTGGGCTGCGGTGGCACTCCTGATGCCCGCACTGGTGTGCGCCGTATTCTTCTGCCTGCCCGGCCGCTGGGTGCAGGGGGCGGCGGAGCAGCAGGCCGCCGTCTGGTGTGCCGCCGTGGCATTTTTCGGCTTCGGCACAGGCATTGTGGAGGAAGCCGTGTTCCGCGGCGCCGTCATGCATGCGCTGGAATACCGCTGGGGCCGCCCTGTGGCGGTGCTTCTGCCCTCGGTGTTGTTCGGCGCCGTTCATATCATTGGCGCGCAGCTCAGCCTTGGCAGCATGCTTCAGCTTCTGGCCGCGGGTACCATGGTGGGGGTGCTGTTTTCGCTGACGGCGTATGAAAGCGGCAGCATCTGGCCCGGCGCATGGATGCACGGCATATGGAATATTGTGATGGTGGGCGGTGTGCTATACATTGGCACGCAGCCGCAGGACGGTGCCCTGTTCAGCTATGTGCTGGATACGCGCTCGTTCCTGCTGACAGGCGGCGATTTCGGCGTGGAGGCGTCTGTGCCCGCGCTGGCGGCTTATCTGCTGTTTGCCGCGCTGGCCTTGGGCCTGATGCGCCGCAGGAAAAGGCGCTGACGGGCTGGCCGCCTCCCGGCCTTGCGCGGAACAGGCCGTTAAAAGGCCGGATAAACATGCCGGAAGGGAAGGAGACAGGCGGGCGCTTTGCCCTCCGGCCCTTTGCGCCGTCCCCTAAGAAATAGTAAGGGTGCCTGCCTGTTCGGGCGGGGGCTTTGTCCTCCAACTCTTTGCGCCATCCCCTAAATAGTAAGGGTGCCTGCCTGTTCAGGCGGGCACTTTGCGCTCCGGCCCTTTGCGCCGTCCCCTAAGAAATAGCAAGGGGCCTGCCTGTTCAGGCGGGGGCTTTGTCCTCCAACTCTTTGCGCCATCCCCTAAGAAATAGTAAGGGTGCCTGCCTGTTCAGGCGGGTGCTTTGCGCTCCGGCCCTTTGTACCGTCCCCTAAGAAATAGCAAGGGGCCTGCCTGTTCAGGCGGGTGCTTTGCCCTCCGGCCCTTTGCACCGTCCCCTAAGAAATGGCAAGGGGCCTGCCCGTTCGGGCGAGCACCCTCACCCCATTTGGCGCAGAAGCAGGATGCGGCGCGCCTGTCTGTGCCGTCCCTTGGGCCGGCATGGCAGAGGTGGGCTCGGCACGCACCCACAACGTGCCGCCGGGCATATGCACCGTTATGGGGCCGCCCTGTGTGCGCAGCCCCAGCGCACACGCACACGCCCGCTGCCCGACGCAGAAAAAAGCCCCGAAGCCATATGCTCCGGGGCTTTTTGAGTATTCTCGACTGAGCGTAAACTGCCGTTTAGCGCTTGCTGAACTGGGGCGCACGGCGGGCAGCCTTGAGGCCGTATTTCTTGCGCTCCTTCATGCGCGGGTCGCGCGTGAGGAAGCCGGCCTTTTTCAGCTCGGGGCGCAGGTTCTCGTCGTACACCAGCAGCGCGCGGGAGAGGCCGTGGCGGATAGCGCCGGCCTGGCCGGACACACCGCCGCCGGACACGCGCACAACGATGTCGAACTTGCCTTCCACGCCTGCCACGGCAAGGGGCTGACGCACAATGAGCTTCAGCGTTTCAAGGCCGAAGTAATCATCAATATCGCGGTCGTTGATGATAATCTTGCCGGTGCCGCTGTATACACGAACACGGGCAACAGAGTTCTTTCTGCGGCCGGTGCCGTAGAAATAAGGTTTCGTCTCGTACATTCTTATTGCCTCCTGTTACAGTGTATAAGCTTCGGGCTTCTGGGCCGCGTTGCTGTGCTCGGCACCCTTGTAAACGCGCAGGCGCTTCAGGGCGGCGGCGCCCAGCGTGTTGCCCGGCAGCATGCCGCGCACGGCTTCCTTCATGGCGAAATCCGAACGCTCGGCCATCAGCGTGCGGTACTGAATGGCCTTCATGCCGCCGATCCAGCCGCTGTGATGGTAATAATACTTTTTCTCCAGCTTCGAGCCCGTCAGCACGGCTTTATCCGTGTTGATAATCACGACATGGTCGCCGCAATCGACATTCGGGGTGAAGGTGACCTTGTTTTTGCCGCGCAGCAAGACGGCGGCCGTGGCGGCGACGCGGCCGAGGGGCTTGCCCGCGGCGTCGATCACATACCACTTGCGCTCAACTTTGCCGGCTTTCGCAAGCGTTGTGCTCATGGTGTATCCTCCTAAACTTTCCTTTGAAAATGAAAAACAAAACAGGGCCCGTTCTGCCGGGCGCGTATATCAGTATAAACAAAACTGCGCCGCCCGTCAAGCGCTTTTTTTGATTTTTTTATTTAGCACGCATTAATCTTTTGAAATCTCTTGTTTTCTCTTTATATCTCTTTGTGGCTCATTTTCTATTTTTGCTTTTTCATAAGCTTTTTTGCATCCGCCCGCCCGAAGTATGCTATAATAAAACCAGCCTGCGGCGCACAACCGCTGCGGGTGTTTTTTCAAAACGGCGGCGCTTTGGCGCTGTGAAGAACCTGGAGGGGAAACGTATGCTGCTGGAAAAGCACTGCTGGGCAGAGGTGAGCCTGGACGCGCTGCGTGAAAATTTCCGGCTGGTGCAGGCCGCGGCGGGCAGCACGCCCGTGATGGCCGTGGTGAAGGCCAATGCCTATGGCCATGGCGACACGGCTGTGGCGCAGCTGCTGGAGGCCGGGGGCGCGGCGGCGTTTGCCGTGGCAGATTTTGCCGAGGCGCTTCGCCTGCGGCGCGCACAGATTTCGCGCCCCATCCTCATCCTCGGCTGGACGGACCCCGCCTGTGCCGCCGCCCTGGCCGTGAACACCATCACGCAGGCCGCCGTCTCGCTGGAGCATGCCAAGGCCCTGAGCTATGCGGCCCTGCATGCGGGTGTCACGCTGAACGTACATCTCAAGGTGGACACCGGCATGGGCCGTGTGGGCTTTGCCGCGCGGGACGATATGGAACGGGCCGTGGCCGAAATGGAACAGGCCTGCCATCTGCCGAACCTTGTGCCCACGGGCATTTTTACGCACTTTGCTGTGGCGGATAGTGCAGAGAAAGACGATGCGGCCTACACCGCTGCACAGCATGAATGCTTTTCGCAGGCGGTACAGCGCCTGGCTGCGCTGGGGTGCCGCTTTTCCTGTGTGCACTGCTGCAATTCCGCGGGCACCTTTTTGCACCGGGAATACCACCACGACATGGTGCGTGCGGGCATCATTCTGTACGGCCAGCAGCCCTCGGCGCAAACACAGCTGCCGGGCCTGTGCGGCGCCATGAAGCTGAAGGCGCGTGTGGCGCTGGTGAAAGAGCTGAAGCCAGGCGACGCCGTCAGCTATGGCCGCACCTTCCGCGCGGGGCGGCCCATGCGCGCGGCCACCCTGACGGCGGGCTATGCGGACGGCTACCCGCGCCTGCTTTCCAATAAGGGCGTCGTGTCCATCCACGGCAGGCCCGCGCCCGTGCTGGGCCGCGTGTGCATGGACCAGATGGTGGTGGACGTGACGGATATCCCTGAGGTGCGCATGGGCGACGAGGCGGTGCTGCTGGGGGGCAAGGGCGGCGACAGCTTTTTTGACGCGGCGCAGAAAATAGGCACCATCAGCTATGAGCTGGTGTGCAGCGTGGCGCGCCGTGTGCCGCGCGTTTATATGCAGGGCGGCGAGGCCGTCTCTGCCACAGATTATCTGGAGGGGGAATGAACGGTGAGGCAGGTTTTAGTGGTAGTGGATTATCAGAACGATTTTGTCACGGGCGCTCTGGCGAACCCGGCCGCGCAGGCGCTGGAGCAGGGCATCGTGCAGAAGGTGCAGGCCGTGCTGGCCGTGGGCGGCCGCGTGCTGTTCACCCGCGATACGCACGGGGAGGACTACCTCTCCACACGGGAGGGCCGTTTTCTGCCTGTGCCGCACTGCGTGCGAGGCACACAGGGCTGGCAGCTTTACGGCGCCCTGCACGCCTATGAGCAGGCCGCGCCGCAGGAGGGCGTGGCATTTCTGGATAAGCCCACCTTCGGGGCCGAGGGGCTGCCCGCGGCTGTGAAGGCGCTGTGCGGCGGCGAGCCGGACATGATAGAGGTGTGCGGCGTGGTCACTGATATCTGCGTTGTCTCCAACTGCATTGTGCTGCATACGGC
>OLRK01002764.1_pt1 | contig 10324 bp, 13 predicted proteins | sample 1672911 | NCBI WGS metagenome assembly OLRK01 (sample SAMEA3136736, study PRJEB25190) | human gut metagenome | biome: human gut; feature: human-associated habitat; material: faeces | place: Austria | collected 2013
GCGATCCTCGCGGAGCGTTTTTATGTCATAGGACGCACTTTCCTATGACATAAAAAAGGACAACGTAAATAAATACGATGTCCCCCTTGACTAATGGCTCGCTCAGCCATGTCTGAAATTCTAGCACAGAAATACGTGCAAGTCAAGCAGTTGTTGTTATTACAACTAAAAAGTTGTGATCATTTTCTGCTCTTCCAAATAAGCCAGAATATCTGCAGCATTCGTATCTGGCTTTACCTTTTCCATTGCCTCTTCAATGATTCCGTTTTCATCAATAAGATAGGTACTGCGCACAACTCCCATGGATACCTTTCCATACAGCTTTTTTTCTTTCCAGACATCATAAGCCTGAATTGCCGTAAGCTCCGGATCTGATAAAAGAAGAAAGGGAAGCTGATACTTGGCCGCAAAGTTGCTGTGAGATTTTACGCTGTCTTTGCTGATTCCTATTACAGTGACTCCCAGTTCTCTGAATTTGTCATAAGCGTCTGCAAAAGCGCAGGCCTGTCTGGTACATCCCGGAGTACTGTCCTTCGGATAAAAATACACGACAGTCTTTCTGCCTGCAAAATCAGACAGGCTTACCTGATTTCCATCCTTGTCAGACAGCGTAAACTCCGGCGCTTTGGTTCCCGGTGCCAACATAAGCAATTCCTCCTTGCTCTAACATAAACTTTTATGAAAATCATAGGACAACTATCCTCGTTTGTCAATAGACTTTACTCGGTCTGGCATTCCAGCCCCTTCACCGCCTTTTCCAGCTGCCTCATTGCCTTTTCCAATACCGAACGGGGACATGCCGCATTTAACCGCATATAGCCGCTTAAGCTTCTCCCAAAGGTATCTCCCTCGTTAAGACCAAGTCCTGCCTTTTCAATCATAAACTTCCGAAGTTCCTCATTATTAAGCCCCAGCTTTCTGCAGTCCAGCCACACCAAATAGGTAGCATCTGGAATATTAGGTTTGATCTGCGGAATATGCTCCTGACAGTAATTGCGGATAAATTCAAAGTTTCCATCCAGATACACCAGCAGCTGTTCTAACCACTCCTCTCCTTCTTGAAAAGCCACCTCCATCGCCACAGAACTGAAGGCATTATTGCGATGAATGTCCATAGCAACCCAGAACTGATCAAACGCTTGTTTCATTTCCAGATCTGGAAACACGGTTGTAGATGCCTGAAGGCCAGCCAGATTAAAGGTTTTCGTTCCAGAAATGCAGCTGATTACCTTTTTTCCGATTTCCTCTGAAACAATGGCTGTAGGCGTATGCTTTTTTCCGTGAAAAATCAAATCAGAATGGATCTCATCGGACACCAGAAGTACATCATTGGCAATACAGATATCTGCCATTTTCTTCAGCTGTTCCCTGGTCCATACAATTCCCAAGGGATTATGCGGACTGCACAGAAGGAACACCTTTGCCTCTTCTGCCTTTTTCTCAAAGTCTTCAAAGTCAATGGACCATACTCCATCCTGCTCCACCAGCTGATTTTCCACAACCTGACGTCCCAGAGCCTCAGTAATATCGTAAAATTCCGAATACACTGGAGTCTGAATTAAAATCTTGTCTCCGGGCTTGGTGAACACCTGCATAATTCCTGCAAGAGCAGGAATCACGCCCAAGCTCCAGCTTGCAAGCTTCGGATCAATCGTCCATCCATTCCGCCGCTCCTGCCAGGAGCAGATTGCCTTAAAATAACTGTCTGGACGGGAGGTATAGCCCCAGATACCTTCTTCTGCCTTTTTCTTCAAAGCATCAATAATAGGCTGTGCCGTTTTAAAATCCATATCCGCTACCCAAAGAGGAATTACATCCATGGTTCCGAATTTTTTCATTCGTTCATCGTATTTAGATGAACGGTTGGTACTGCGGTCAATCACCTGATCAAAATCATACTTCATTTTTGCCACCTTTCCCATTCTACTTCAAAATTCTATGCCGGATCACAAAAGCCGGGGGCATATCCCCCGGCCCATGTTTATTCATCTGCCTGTTTAGGACGGAATCCATGCGCCGTCTGCGCCTACCTGATATCCATCCGGTGTTGTGGTATTTGTAAGCAAATGACCTCTGGTTCCGTCAGAAACCTCATGGAAATAGTACCATTTCCCATCAATCTGATGCCATCCCGTATACATATGGCCTCTGGTTCCATCTGCTGCGGAATGCAGATAAAATACCTGATCATCCAGCTGCAGCCAACCGCTCGCCATATTGCTGTTCGCATCAAAATAGTACCAGGAATCTACCCCTCCCCAGTGCACCAGCTGCCAGCAGGAGGTTGCAAGATTTCCGTCAAAATAAGTAAAGGTCCAGTTCCCGTCTGGACGCTGCAGCCAGTATCCGTCAGCTGCATCTGAAACAGTTCCAACCGGCGGTGCAGACTCTGCATAAGCACAAAGCGGTGCTGCCACAGTCATCGCTGCTGCTGCCAGCAAGGCTGTGATCATTCTGCGGCCTGCCTTGCTGCGTGTGAAAAGACTTTTTCTCATAAAATCTCCTTTCCTTTGCAGTTTTCCGTCAACTGCATCTCTTGTTCTGAATTATAGCACAAAACTGCAGAAGGAAAAATATCCTCTTTTGCGGAAATTTAAGAAGAAATGTATACACTTTTCACAAAAATAACATTCATTTTATGAAACCAGAGCATTTTTATGTTATAGAATGCGCTTTTAAATTAGTGATGTCCGCCGCACTCATCTGCATGCTCATGGTTATGGCAGATAGATCCAGTAGAAATCAGCTCACCCTTTAAATAGGTCTCTACAGCTGCTCTTGCATCTCCCTGAACACCTACAATCACTTCTACGCCGCGTTCATTGAAAATATCCACTGCGCCGCCGCCCATACCGCCGGAAATAATCACCTGAGCCCCATTGTCTGCCAGGAAATTCGGCAAAAAGCCTGGACGATGACCAGGATTGGGGACAGAATTTTCAGAAATAATCTTTCCATCCTCTGTGTCAAAAAAGATAAAGTTCTCACAATGTCCAAAATGTCCTGCTACACTGTTTCCCATAGCTGCTACTGCAATTTTCATATTCCTTACTCCTTTATATTTAATAAATTTGCTGTAACGATTCAAGTGGATACTCCGTCCTGAACAGTTACAGTTTGATAACATTTTGATAGATCTCCTGCAGCGCATTTCTGGCTGGACAGTCGATGTCTGCAAGGGTTTTTCCCATATTGATCGCCTCAGAAGCAGACTTATCATATGGGATCTGTCCGACAAACGGAATCTGCTCTTCCTGACAGAACTGCCTGATCTCCTCTGTATGCTCTGGGCTTACATCCCACTTATTGACACAGACTGCCAGCTTTGCCTGCAGATTTTCGGCTGTTTTTACCAGCCTCTTTAAATCACTGATTCCAGAAAAACTTGGTTCTGCCACTACCAGAACCAGATCCATACCGCTGATAGAGGCAATGACTGGGCATCCAATTCCTGGAGAGCCGTCTATCACAGCAAGCTCTGTTTCCGGAGCATGCTTCAGCATCGCCATTTTCACCTCAGTAACCAGCTTCCCCGAATTTCCACGCCCCATTTTTAAAGCGGCTGTGGAAAACACACCGTCCTCCAGATACAGCTCTTTTCTTCCCGCCACATCCTTTTCCAAAGTTACTGCCCCTGAAGGACATACATAAGAACAGACGCCGCAGCCTTCACAGGCATATTCATTTACCCGAACCCCGCCTTCACAGGGAATCAGGGCAGAAAAGCGGCAGTGGGACTGGCAGGTTCCGCAGCCTATGCATTTTTCCGGATCAATCACTGCCTTATCTCCTCCCAGAAAGGGAGTCACCTCAGGCTTTCCTCTCCGCTCTGCCACCAGGTGAAGATTGGGGGCATCTACATCACAGTCCGCAATCGCCCTCGTCTGAGAAAAACGAATCAGAGCTGCCGCTGTCGTAGTTTTTCCTGTACCGCCCTTTCCGCTTAATATCAAAAGCCGCTTCATGATACACCTCCCATCTGCTGAATCTGCTCAAGAAGCTCAGAAAACAAATGGTTCATCTCCAGACTGTGGCTAGAAACGATTTGTCCTGTCGCTGCCAGAGCTGCAATATGGGAATCGTAAGGGATTCTGGCAAGAATCGGAAGTCCCTGCTCCCGACAGAACTGTTCCAGCGGTTCATAAGGAGCATCCTGTTTGTTAATCACAACACCGCAGGGCTTTCCAAGAAGAGAAACCAGCTCATAAACCATCTGGAAATTATGAAATCCAAAAGCGGTCGGCTCTGCCACAAGAACACAGAAATCCGCATCCATGACACATTCCATCACACTGCAGGCGCTGCCTGGAGGACAGTCTAAAACGGTAAATCCGTCCGCCTGCTTCAGCGCCTCTCGAATAATCGGAATTCCCGAGGCTTCCCCCGGATTTAAAATTCCGGTTACTACCCGAACATTTTTTGCTGTTCCGATTTCCAGAATACCAACTGGCTTTTCTCTTTCTGTAATGGCATTTTCCGGACAAACCAGACTGCAGCCGCCGCAGCTGTGACAGACCTCGGAAAAAACCATCGGTTTTTCTTTGATATACATCAGAGCGTGAAACCGACAGAACTGTACGCACTTTTTACATCCAGTACATCTTTCGGCATCAAAAACAGGAAGAAGCGTACTTACCTGTGAGGAGGTCACCTGGCCGGGCTGAAAAAACAGATGTCCATTGGGCTCCTCCACATCACAGTCAATATAAACTGCCTGCTCTGCCACTGCTGCAAGATTCACTGCAGTCAGAGTTTTCCCTGCTCCGCCCTTTCCGCTTAAACAGGCAATCTTCACTGTACACCGTGAAAGCCGCCATGAAACTGAGTCAGCTCCTCAAGCCTTCCCTCCTCCAGCGCAGCCAGATCCTCCGCAGCGGCCTTGTTTACGGATTTATAAATTTTCATACCTGCTTCGTGAAAAACATCAGCAGCATTCTGTCCACAGCGGACGGTAATCAGATCAGTCACCTGATTGTCTACCAGAAACTGGGCAGCCTGAATCCCTGCCCCTCCCTGCGCCTGAGCTGCCGGGTTTTCTTCAATAACATCTATTCCATTTTCCCGAAACAAAAAATACGGCGCGCGAGCTAAAACAACGCACACATCCTGTTGATTCTCATCCAGGGGAACTGCTATTTTCATTCCTTCAACCTCCTTAAACAACCTTTGTTCACAGCGGCTGCGGTGTCTCCTGCAGCCTCCGCAGCCGCAGAAATCTTCTTTTCCGTCACAAAGCTGATAATCACCGCCTTCAATTTTCAGCGGCCGCCCGTCTACCAGCGCCTCTGCCAGCTTCTGTCTGGCAGAATTGTAGATCATCTGAACGGTAGTCCTTGCAACCTGCATATAGCTGCTGCACTCCTCCTGAGAAAATCCCTGCCGGTCAATCAGACGGATCGCCTCGTATTCGTCCACCGTAAGAATTACGGCAAAATCACAGGAACTGCTGCCTGCCGGAAAAAACTCCCGAATCTGAGGCATCTGACATACTTTTCTGCATTTCTTTGGTCTTGGCATACGAGCCTCCCTGTATTCCCTGTCGCTGTGCTGTTATACAAACTCATTTATGACATATGTCATTAACTATTTGGAGTATACCTCCATTTCCGTCATATGTCAATAACTTTTTCTTTTCAGCTGGTGCAAAAGCCGAAGAGGCAGCTCCATTACACATCCTTTCAAAGGATTCACAATCTGGCTGATACGAAGATTTCCCTGCAGGGATAAAAGCATCGCCGCCTGAGCATCCGTCAGTTCAAATTCCTCGGTCAGCCACCGATGCATTTTTCTTGCCGCTGCAAGGCTGCACTCATCCAAAGACATTGCCGCCGCAGTCGTACAGCAGGTATGTTCTGTCACCAGAAACGGCGTTGGCAAAAACCGCGGCTTTTTCAGCAGATTGACTTTCAATGTAACGCTGCCATTGACTTCAAGGCCGCAGATTGCTGTTTCCCCATCCCCCTGTACTCCATGCAGATCTCCTACAGACAGAAGCCCTCCAGAAACAGACACTGGAAGGTAAATCCGGCTTCCAATTCCCAAATCCTGAATATCCAGATTACCGCCATGTTCTCCCGGCTCTTCTGTAGAAATTGGGCGCTCCTGACGGACAGGTTCCAATCACTCCGATCATCGGACGAAGCCGGATTTGAATATTTTGATCAAAAATCACTCTGTCATCCTCAATGGGAAACTGACGGCAATGGCTTCCTGTGATCTCATAGGCTCCTATCCCATTTCGCACACACATAGAGCCAAAGCTGTCTACAGTAATATCCTGAACCTCAATTTCCAGCACGTCACCGGGTTCTGCCCCGCGAATATATAAAGGGCCTGTTACCGGGTTTCCTTCTGGCATTAGAAACTTCGAATAATCCATACCATCTTTGATGATTCTCTTTCCATAACAGTCCATACAGTAAAATACCACGGTTTCCCCAGCATCCGCATATGCAGCCGGTTCTTCCTTCGAATCAAAAAAAATCCGGATATCCTCCGGTTTTATAATTTGAATGTTCTCAATCTGCGCTTCTTTTTTCTTCCAGATTTCGCTCAGTTTTCTCGTAAATCACGTTATTTGCAAGAGGGAACCTCGCCCATGGCAGGTCTCCTCTGCAATAAAACTCGCTTCTGCTGCACGGCGCTCCCCGCGGAGCGTTTTTCTATCATAGAATGAACTTTCCTATAATAGAAAAATGCCGGAAGCACTCTGCCTCCGGCACAACCATATTTTCTTATTTTTCTTCCTTCAGGCACAAAAATGCCGCCAGATTGCCTCGTTCATTTCCCGTTGTCCGGTGAGAAAACAAAAGCTCCGGATTACAGTGGGTGCAGATATCCGTTGTATGAATATTCTCCTGTTTCACACCTGCCTCCGCAAAAATAATCTCATTGGCCAGCCACAAATCCAGCTGATACTTTTCATTGTCTTTCTGATAGAAAAGCCTGTCATGCCAGGACTTGTCAAATGCCTTCCGGAATTCTTCCACAACCTCACCGCCTACTTCAAAGCAGTCCTGGCAAATGCTTGGGCCAATACAGGCAATTACATCCTCTGGATTGGTGCCATAGCTCTCTCTCATAGCATCCAGAGTTTTCTTTCCCATTCTGTTTACCGTTCCTCTCCATCCGGAATGAGACAAGCCAATAGCCCGGTGAACCGGATCCAGCAGATACAGAGGAACACAGTCTGCATAAAAGGTAACCAGAGTAATTCCCGGAACATTAGTGATAAGACCATCTACATCCTGATAATCCCGCGGCCGGACAATCCCTTTTCCCTCGTCCTCTTCCGTCACCTTTCTCACATGAGTAGTATGGGTCTGATAGGACAGAACCATTTTTTCCGGCGCCGTCCCAAGAATTTCTGCCATGCGGCGGTAATTCTCCATCACATGCTCCGGCTCGTCTCCTCTGGTAAAAGAAAAGTTCATAGAAGAAAAAACACCTTTGCTGACACCGCCTATACGGGTAGAAAAGCTATGGCTTACCAGACCGCTTTCCTCTAAAGCAGGAAAAGACAGCCAGACAACACCATTTTTTTCTTTTATATTTAATTGTTCTTTCGCCTGTTTCCGTTTCCATGACACCATAGCAGTAAACCTCCGTCTCCCGATTTTATTAAAACGCATCCCGAATCCAGGATATCTGATCTCCAAGAATGCAGATCACATCAAATCTGCATCTTATCTCCTCTCCATATCCACAGGTGTACAGATAATATTGAGCAGCGCTGCGGATACGACGCTGTTTGGACGGCGTCACTGCCTCAGCCGGATCTCCCATTGTCCGGCTGGAACGGTATTTTACCTCCACAAAAACAAGAACCGGGCCATCCCTTAAAATCAGATCAATTTCTCCCTGACGGCAGTAAAAATTCTGTTTGAGCAGCTTTAGTCCTGCCTTCTGCAGGTAGTCTGCAGCCATCTTTTCATAATGCTGTCCGGTACGGCGCTTATTTTCTGTATTCATCCCAGGCCCTGTCAATCTTCCTGCTTCAGAAGCTTCTTTAAAAAGCTCCTTCTGTGAATGGGACTGGGGCCGTATTCCAGAATTGCCGCTCTGTGTGCCGCAGTTCCATATCCTTTATGCTTTTTAAAGCCGTATTCCGGAAACAGCGCATCATACTCATCCATCATATGATCCCTGGTTACCTTTGCCATAATACTGGCTGCTGCTATGGATACACTTTTTGCGTCCCCTTTAACAATCGGGATCTGCTGAATTTCCACACCTGGAATTGTCACAGCATCATTCAGCAAAAGCTCCGGCTGTACAGAAAGACCGGCTATAGCCTGACGCATAGCTTCGTAGGTTGCCTGAAGAATATTGATTTCATCAATCACATCCGGCCCTACAATGCCTACATTCCAGGCAATAGCCTTTTCCTGAATTTCAACAAACAGCTCCTCCCGTTTTTTCTCTGACAGCTTTTTTGAGTCATTTAAAAACAGAATTTCACAGTCTTTCGGAAGGATTACTGCTCCGGCCACCACCGGCCCCGCAAGAGGACCGCGTCCGGCCTCATCGATACCGCAGATCCCACTGCAGGCTGCATAGGTATCTTCATATTCCCTCATAGCTGCCAGGCGTTCCCGTTCCGCCTGGAGTTTTTCTTCCGTCAGTTTTCGCATGACTCCTCCATTTCCTCCGGGGGAAATTCCAGAGTAATCCTTCCCAGCCGTCCGCTCCTAAAATCATCAATTACAATCGCTGCCGCCTTTCCGTAATCCGGTTCTCCGCCCTTTAACAGACAGCCTCTCACCTTTGCAATCTGAGAAAGCCATTCCAGCTCTGTCCGGCTTCCAGAAGAAACCTCCTTATCCTCATCCGGCAAATACCGCTGAGGTAAAATCTGCGGATAATAGGTTTCCAAAAAACGAATCAGCTCCATAGCCAGCTCGTCCTTATTTAAAATCTCATCATTAATAGAGCCGATAAAGGCAAGCAAAAGCCCTACCCTCTGATCCTCAAACCGGGGCCAGAGAATTCCTGGAGTATCCAAAAGCTCCAGGGTCTTATTTAAACGAATCCACTGGTTTCCCTTGGTTACACCAGGCTTATTTCCCGTTTTCGTGCAGGCCTTTCCTGCAAAGGAATTAATAAAGGTAGATTTTCCCACATTCGGGATTCCCACAACCATAGCCCGCACAGGACGATTCAGAATTCCCCTGCGGCGATCCCGCTCAATTTTTTCTTTACAGGCCTCCTGAACAACTCCGTTGATCTGCTTTAATCCTGCTCCGCTTCTGGCATTTACCTTTACCACAAAAAATCCTTTTTTCTTAAACCAGGCTGTCCATGCCTCGTTCTGCTTTTCACTGGCAAGATCTGATTTATTCAGCAAAATCAGCCGGGCTTTTCCCTTGCCCAGCTCATCAATATCCGGATTCCGGCTTGCCAGAGGTACTCTGGCATCCACCAGCTCAATAATCAGATCAATCAGCTTTATATCTTCCTTCATGGCACGCTTCGCTTTTGTCATGTGCCCAGGATACCACTGTATATTCAAATAAATACCTCCTCTTCCTCGATTTTTATTATTTTTGTCTATCGTTCTTTTTCTCAGTTCTGTTCTGCCGTTTTCTTTTTTCCAAAAAATTTTTTATCCGCAATTTTCTAAGGCGAAGGAATCAAATTCATATCAATCAAAGGAAACAGTCTAAGCCAGACCTTTCCAAGAATCTGCTCCTCTTTCACATTGCCTACATTGGCAAAACGGCTGTCTTCGCTGCTGTCGCGATTATCACCAAGAAGAAAATATTCGCCGTCCCCCAGCTCTATCGGCTTTTCCGCCAGACCGGCCAGAGAAACATGCCCCAGCCCTTCTTCCTGAATCGGCTGTTCATTTACATAGACCGTACCGTCCTGAATCTGAACCACATCACCGGGAACTCCAATCACCCGCTTGACATACAGTTTTTTGTCTTCCCGCTCAAATACTACTACATCCATCCGATCCGGCTTGCCAAAATCATAGATCAGACTGTTTACCAGAACAACATCATCTGAATTCAGCAGCGGCTGCATCGATTGTCCAATTACCGTAACCCGCGTTCCAAAACAGTTCAGGCAAAACCAGGCAAAGGCCAGGGCCACTGCAATATCCACAACCCAGGACGACAGTCTCCGCACCAGGTTCCGTTCATCTCCCTGATAAAATTCCACGCGCAACATCCTTCCTGCTTTTTATCATTTATCGTAACTATTCAGGACGGCGGGAGAACTGGCAGAAAAATTCTTGTCAAGCTCGCTTGTAAAAAGATTTTCCTGCCAGTTCTCACATCGGAGGAATCTCCGATGCTTCTTGTTCGGCTTTGCCGGA
>OLRK01002766.1_pt1 | contig 10315 bp, 6 predicted proteins | sample 1672911 | NCBI WGS metagenome assembly OLRK01 (sample SAMEA3136736, study PRJEB25190) | human gut metagenome | biome: human gut; feature: human-associated habitat; material: faeces | place: Austria | collected 2013
AAATGCTGTAATGCCAGAGCCCTCCCCTGGGTTGAAAAGCCCGGAAGGCAGGAAATTTAAAAATACTACAGTCAAAACACCGATCACCGGGTACAGCACTGCCCCGGGATTCAAGTGCAGGGCGCCTGCCTTCTTATAGATCATAGGCACGCCTCCAGCTACTGCCCCCAGGAAAAAGAAACGTAAGGGCACATTGGCGGAGGTTGTAAGCAGCCAGGTGATCAGCTTTGAGAAAAGCACCATACCCACAGCGCCGCCCATTGCAAAGCGCAAAAGAAAGCTCATGCTCTTTTTAGGATTTTTAAAAAAAGAGCTGACTGCAGATATGAGCCGGTCATAAACGCCCATTATCATTGCCATGGAACCGCCGCTGACACCGGGGACCGTCATGGTGCCGCCTATCCACATGCCCTTTGCTATGACTTCGATCGTGTCTTTTTCCAATTTCATCATTTCCTCCTGTTTCTGAAGGCCCATCCTATCCTGAAATACCGCGGATTCGCTCATCTGCCGCCAGGATAAGAAGCAGCCCATTTTTCTGATATCTGGCCGGATAGAGCAGGTCAAACTCAATCTTTGTTTCCGGCTTTGATTTATTGACCTTAAATCCCAAAACCTTGATCTTCTCTTTTTTAAACCTCTCCTGAAGCTCCTCCATAACCTCGCTGTACTGCTCTGTGGTTATTTTAAGATAACCCCGCATAGGCTCTGCAGCCAAAAACGGGATTTTATGCAGAAGTATCTGGACTACCACTACAAGAAAGCCTGCCGAGATCCCGATAAAATAAGAACCTGCGCCGATTGCCATTCCCACACCGGCTGTTGTCCACACGCCGGCTGCCGTAGTAAGACCGTTTACCACATTATTGCGCACAAAAATGATTCCCGCTCCCAGAAATCCCACTCCCGATACAATCTGGGAAGCCACTCTGGAGGCATCAAAATCTGCCATATCTGCAAAACCGTATTTTGAGATGATCATCATCAGCGCAGCCCCAAGGCTCACGATCGCATGTGTACGCATCCCCGCACTTTTATCACGGCTCTTGCGCTCATAGCCGATCACATATCCCAGAATACAGGCCAGAACGATCCGAAGCAGCAGTTCACACTGAAACCGCATTTCCGGCGTAAAATTTTCCCCAAACTCCATAAGCTGTACCTCCCCCTAAACAGACATGTCACCTGACGGCAATTATCCCGCTCCCTCAGGTTTAACTAATAGAATACTACGGACTGACTCCCCCGTCAAGCAATTTCCATAACAGTTCAGCCATGCGAAGATGTATGGCTGAACTGTTACTAATTTTCTGCAGCTTCTCTGGCTTCCAGACTAGGGCTGCAGAACCTCCTGGGCATAGTGTACCGATGCCATAGCATCCCGACAGTAGGCATCTGCTCCAATGGTCCGGGCATATTCTTCTGTAAGGACAGCCCCCCCTACCATTACCTTAACCTGAGGGGCCTTTCTGCGAAGCTGGCAGATGGTTTCCTCCATATTTGGCACAGTGGTTGTCATAAGGGCACTTAAGCCCACCAGCTTTACCCCCTGATCTACCGTTTCTTCTACAATATGCTCCGGAGGCACATCTTTCCCCAGGTCAATGACCTCATAGCTGTAATTTTCCAGCAATACTTTTACAATGTTTTTCCCAATATCATGGATATCCCCCTTAACGGTAGCCAGGATGATCTTCCCCTTCTTTTCCTGAACCTGGCCGCTTCCCTCCATGGCAGCTTTAAGCGTTTCAAAGGCCGCCTTTGCAGCCTCTGCGCTCATAAGGAGCTGGGGCAGGAACATGGTCCCCTTCTCAAACCCCTTTCCCACCACGTCCAGGGCCGGTATCATCTCTTCATTAATAATAGAGAGAGGCTCCTTCTTTAAAAGAAGCTCCTTAACTGCCAGGGAGGCCTCCTCCTTAAGACCCCGGATCACTGCCTTTTTTAAGGCTTCCGATCCATTTTCCAGAGAATCCTTCTCCTCTCCTGTGGCCTCTTTTCCAGACGTCCTTTTTAAGGTTTCCCCCAGCCCTGCGCTCTGGCCGCCGTAAATGCCTATATAACGGCTGCACTGAGGATCAAGCCCCATCAGGGCATTGAAGCTGTAGTAGGCCCGCATCATAGCCTCGGAATTGGGGTTGATGATCGCACCGTTTAAACCGCATTCCATTGCCATGGTAAAGAAAGCGCTGTTGATGATCTCACGCTGAGGAAGGCCAAAGGAAATGTTGGATACCCCAAGGACAGATCTGCAGCCCAGCTCATCCCGTATGCGCCGCACTGTCTCCAGGGTAGTAAGAGCCCCCTTTTCATCTGAGCTTACAGTCATGCACAGGCCGTCCAGGATTATATCCTCCGGGCCAATGCCGTACCGGGCCGCCCGATCCAGTATCTTTTTTGCCACTGCAATACGGCCCTGGGCTGTTTCCGGTATGCCATTTTCATCAAGGCAAAGGCCCACCACTACGCCGCCGTACCTGGCTGCCAATGGAAATACCTGATCCATAACCTCTTCTTTTCCGTTAACTGAATTGATCAGAGGCTTTCCGTTGTAGCAGCGAAGTGCCCGCTCCATAGCCTCTATATCCGAGGTATCAATCTGAAGAGGCAGGTCAATGACGCTCTGAAGCTCCTTAACTGCCGCCTCCATCATGGACGGCTCATCGATTTCCGGAAGCCCCACATTTACATCCAGCACATCTGCCCCGTTCTCCTGCTGGGTCACGCCCTCCCGCAGGATATATTCCATATTCTTATCCCGCAGTGCCTGCTTAAATTTTGATTTTCCTGTAGGATTGATCCGCTCCCCGATGATCACTGTCTTTTTATCAAAGACCACTGCCTGGGAATAGGAGGAGATCACCGTACGCCCCTTTCTCTGGGGCCACTGCACCGGAAGGCCTGCGCACTGCTTTACCACCTTTTTGATGTGCTCCGGGGTTGTGCCGCAGCAGCCTCCCACGATCACGGCACCCATGGCAGCAAGCTCTTTTACTTCCTCTGCAAAGGCATCTGCATCAATATCGTACACTGTCTGCCCGTTTTCGCTTCTTGGAAGGCCCGCATTGGGGTTTATCATAACCGGCGTGGAGGAAACCTCCAGCATTTCCTTTAAAATCCCCTTCATCTGAACCGGACCCAGGCCGCAGTTCATTCCCAGGACATCCACCTTAAGGCCCTCCAGCAGAGCCACCGTTGATTCCACATTGCCGCCGGTTAAAAGCTTTCCGCCTCCATCAAAAATAACCGTTGCAAAAACAGGAAGGCGCTCCCCTGTATCCGGCCGGTATCCCGCCTCCTTGGCTGCCAGCACTGCCGCCTTCAGCTCATAGCTGTCGCTCATGGTCTCGATCAAAATCAGGTCAGCTCCCGCTGCAGCCCCAATCTCCACCACCTCACGATACAGCAGAAAGGCCTCCTCAAAGTCCAAATCCCCCAAAGGCTTTAGCAGCTTTCCTGTAGGGCCGATATCAAGGGCCACATAGCCATGTCCTGCCTCCAGCACTGCCTTTTTTGCATTACCCACCCCTGCTTCAATGACGCTTTTTAATTCATCCCCATATTTTAAGCGGTTGGCGCCAAAGGTATTGGTTGTCATGATATCCGCCCCAGCCTTCAGATACTGACGATGTATGTCAGTCACTGCCTGGGGATTGCTTAAATTCCAACGCTCTGGAAGCTCTCCGGCCTGCAGTCCTGCTGCCTGCAAAAGGCTTCCCATACCTCCATCGCAAAAAATGCGGCGCTCTCTCATTTCATCCAGTATTGTCCTCATAATCGGCCCTCTTCTTCTGTCAATCCTCTAAAATTGCTTTTACCAGCTCTTTCACCTGTTCCTCACTGGTTGTCCAGCTTGTGCACAGACGGATGGCGCTGTGGTTTTCATCCACCCGGCACTGATAGGTGTAGCCGATCTTATCCTTCCAGCCCTCAAGTACCGCATCCGATAGAATAGGGAATACCTGGTTGGTTGTGTTTGGAACCAGGAACTCATATCCCTTTTTTTCGCAGGCGCTGCGGATTTCATCTGCCAGCTTATCGCCATGGGCGCCCAGCTCAAAATACAGGCCGTCCTTTAAAAGTTCCAAAAACTGGATTCCCAGCAAACGGCCCTTTGCCAGCATCCCGCCCCTCTGCTTTATGTTATAGCGGAAGTCCTGCTTTAAAGCATCATTTAAAATGACCACTGCCTCCCCAAAAAGCGCCCCGACCTTGGTTCCTCCAATGTAGAACACATCACAGTTTGCAGCCAGGGAGGGCAGGTCAAGGTCATTTCCCTGAGCCATAAGGCCGTAGGCCAGCCTTGCCCCATCTACGAAAAGGTAAAGCCCATACTTGCGGCATATCCCGTACAGCGCCTCAAGCTCTGCTTTTGTGTAGGTTGTCCCAAGCTCTGTAGGGTTTGATATGTAAACCAGCTTGGGCTGCACCGTATGCTCAAAGCTTTCATCCTGCACATGGGAAAGCCACAGTTCTTCCACCTGTGCTGCGCTGATCTTCCCATCCTCAGAGGGAAGGGCCAGCACCTTGTGGCCTGTGGCCTCGATCGCCCCTGTTTCATGGACATTGATATGGGCGGTAGAAGCGCCCACTGCCCCCTGGTAAGGCCTTAAGGCAGAGGCAATTACCGTCAGGTTTGCCTGTGTCCCCCCTACCAGAAAATGCACATCTGCATCCTCCCGTTTACACAAGCCCTTGATCAGGGCAGCTGCCTCATGGCAGTATTCATCCTCCCCATAGCCCGGAGTCTGCTCCAGGTTTGTCTCTATAAGCTTCTTTAAAATGCGCTCATGAGCGCCTTCGCTGTAATCGCTGTTAAACCGTATCATCCTGTTTTCCCCTTTCTTCTCTAACGCCTGTAGGGACAGTCCTTCTTCCCGCAGGCCTCGCATCCTTTCACTTCACAAAGCCAAGGCTTCTTTCCAAGGCCCATAACTGCACTGACGGATTTGGAGGGCATCATCAGAAGGCTGTCCGTCAGAGTGATCCCAATGCGCTTTCCAGCCTCCAGCCCTCCTAAGATCCCCCTCTGGCATTCCAGTGAAAAATCACCGTAGCCCGGGCTGAACCTTGGCCTTACATACCAGCCCTCCGCAAGAAAATCCTCCTTAAGCCCGGCGCAGACTTTATCACAATAGGCTTCAATCATTGCCGCACCTGCAGCCTGAAGTACCACTGCCATGCTCATCTGAAGCCTGGTGTAGCGCCCGATCAGGTAATCCACCCCCAGACCCAGAGTGGCTGCAAACAGCAGAAGCCTTTCACAATCCTTTAAATTCCTGGAAAGGTTCCTGCTCACTGTCTGAAAGCAGCCCCCGTCAATCTCTCCCCCTGCTCCAAGACTTAAAGGAAATTCCCGCCAGATATGGGCCGGACGGGCCTGCTCCTGCAAAAGCCCTATGGCCTTCTCTATCAGCTCCATAGTGCGCTCATCTGCCTCATTTCCATGATACCCCAGATACCGCAGCACCTCCCGGCGGTCAATGGCAATTTTCTCCTGCATTCCCAGCTCCTTTATCTCAGTATTTCTGACAGGTTTTCCTGTATCTTTGCAGCTACATCCGGCTTGTTCATGGAATATACATGGATTCCCTTAATGCCGTTTGCAACCAGATCAATGATCTGCTCTGTCGCGTAGGCGATACCGGCCTGCTTCATAGCCACCGGATTATCACCGAACTTGTCCACCAGGGACAAAAACCGAGATGGCAGATAGGTGCCGGACATCTGGGTAATGCGCTTAATCTGCTTTGCATTGGTTACAGGCATGATCCCTGCGATCACAGGCACTGTGATTCCCTTTTCCCGAATCCGGTAGAGATAGCTGTAAAGCACACTGTTGTCAAAAAACATCTGGGTTGTAACAAAATCGCAGCCTGCCTCCACCTTTTCCTTCAGATATCCTATATCCACCGCCTTATTGGCTGATTCCACATGGCCCTCAGGATAGCAGGCAGCCCCGATGCAGAAATCCCCGGCTTCCCGGATCTCCCGGATCAGCTCTGAGGCATGATGGTAAACCCTGGGCGTCTGCCCGTCCTTTGGCAGATCCCCCCGGAGTGCCAGAATATTTTCAATTTTACGTTTTTTCAATTCCCCAAGTACCTGCTGTACCTTCTCATGATCTGAAGAGACACAGGTGAGATGGGCTAAAGGCGTCACCCCAAAATTCTCCTGAATCGTCGCGGCGATTTTTACCGTATAGTCACTGGTCCCTCCCCCTGCACCGTAGGTCACGCTCATAAACGCCGGTCTTAAGGCTGCGATCTCCCCGGCAGCCCTCTCTACGGTTTCATATGTATCCTCAGTTTTAGGCGGAAACACCTCAAAAGAAAGTGTAGGAGTTTCTCCAGCCAGAATGTCGCGTATTTTCATGTGTGATCACCTTTCTTTTTATTCCTTTACTGCTTTACAGAGGCAATGCATATTTATCCAGAAATGCCCCGGCAGATCCATGAGATGCCGGGGCCTCATTGCCTCTTACTTGTTTGCTTCCATATCAACCGTCACCTTTGTCAGATGCCAGATATCCCTTACATACTCCTCGATGGTACGGTCAGAGGTAAATTTGCCGCTGCCTGCCACATTTAAAATAGCAGCCTTTGCCCACCAGGCTTCATCCCGGTAAGCTGCGTCAACCCGTTTGTGGGCCTCTGCATAGGAACGGAAATCTTTTAAAATAAAGTAGGTATCTGCCCGGTCGCTGCTCTTTGTATTTAACAGGGAGTCATAAATATCCCTGAACAGCTCCGGATTTTCCGGACAGTAATAACCATTGATCAGCTGCATCAGCACCCGGCGGATTTCCTGGTCATTATTGAAAATATCCATTGGATAATAGCCGCCGTTATTTTCGTAGTTGATCACCTCATCTGAGGACATACCGAAAATAAAGGCATTCTCCTCTCCAACCTCTTCCACGATCTCCACATTGGCTCCATCCATGGTTCCAAGGGTCAGGGCGCCGTTCAGCATAAACTTCATGTTTCCGGTACCGGAGGCCTCCTTGCTGGCAGTGGAGATCTGCTCGCTGACATCGGCTGCCGCAAAGATGATCTCCGCATTGGATACACGATAATCCTCAATAAATACCACCTTGATCTTTCCGTTGATGGAGCGGTCATTGTTGATCACATCCGCTACGGAATTGATCAGCTTGATGGTCAGCTTCGCCCGCTTATATCCGGCAGCCGCCTTTGCACCGAAAATAAAGGTTCTTGGAACCATATCCATAGTGGGGTTATCCTTCAGCTGATTGTATAAATACATCACATGAAGAATGTTCATCAGCTGGCGCTTGTACTCATGAAGGCGCTTTACCTGCACATCAAAAATAGAACGCGGGTCTACATCAATGTTGTTGTGCTCCTTAATATATTTTGCAAGGCGCACCTTATTCTGATACTTGATATTTAAAAATTCCTGCTGGCACTTTTCATCCTCAGCATAGATAGCAAGCCTCTTAATATGAGGAAGGTCTGTGATCCACTCATCCCCGATCTTGGAGGTTACCCAGTCTGCCAGCAGCGGGTTTCCATGCAGGAGGAAGCGTCTCTGGGTAATGCCGTTTGTCTTATTGTTGAATTTCTCCGGCATCATCTCGTAGAAGTCTTTGAGCTCCTGGTGCTTTAAGATCTCCGTATGAAGCCTTGCAACGCCGTTGACGGAGAAGCTGGCTGCAATCGCCATGTAGGCCATCTTTACCTGGCCGTCATAAATAATAGCCATCTTGCGCACCTTCTCCTGATTTCCCGGATACATCTGCTGGATCTGGATCAGGAAGCGGCGGTTGATCTCCTCCACAATCTGGTAGATTCTGGGGAGAAGTCTTGAGAACAGCTCAATGGGCCATTTCTCCAGCGCCTCCGACATGATGGTGTGGTTGGTGTAGGCACAGGTCTTTGTTGTTACCTCCCACGCCTCATCCCAGGTGAGTCCCTCCTCATCCAGAAGGATCCGCATCAGCTCCGGGATCGCCACAGTCGGGTGGGTATCATTTAACTGGAATACCACCTTCTCGTGGAACCTGCGGATATCATCATGGGTCTCCTTATATTTGCGCACTGCCCTCTGGACACTGGCAGAGATAAAGAAGTACTGCTGCTTTAAACGCAGCTCCTTGCCTGCGTAATGATTGTCATTGGGATAGAGCACCTCAACAATGGTCTTTGCCAGGTTTTCCTGCTCCACTGCCTTCTGGTAATCACCCCGGTCAAAGGAGTCCAGATTAAAGGTATTGATGGGCTCTGCATCCCAGATGCGCAGGGTATTTACCACGTTATTTCCGTAGCCGATCACAGGCAGGTCATAGGGCACTGCGCGAACGGACTGGTAGCCCTCCTGAACAAAGTGGTTGATTCCATCCCTGTTTTCAATGCGAACATAACCACCGAATTTAACCTCTACTGCATATTCCGGCCTGCGGATCTCAAATGGATTCCCATCCTTTAACCAGTTATCCGGCACCTCTACCTGATAGCCGTCCTCAATTTTCTGCTTAAACATACCGTAGCGGTAGCGGATGCCGCAGCCGTAGGCAGGATAGCCCAGGGTTGCCAGGGAATCAAGAAAGCAGGCAGCCAGGCGGCCAAGGCCGCCGTTTCCAAGGGCTGCATCCGGTTCCTGGTCCTCAATGGCATTTAAGTCATATCCCAGCTCCTCTAAAACCTCTGCGATCTCCTTCCGGGCGCAGATATTAATAATATTGTTTCCAAGGGCGCGGCCCATAAGGAACTCCATGGACAGATAATACAGTGTTTTTACGTCCTGCTTTTCATATTCCTTATGGGTAGCGATCCATTCGTCAATGATGACATCTTTTACCGCATAGGCAGCCGCCTGAAATACCTGCTGGGGCGTTGCCTCATCAATGGTCCTGCGAAACATGTTTTTCACATTGTAAATGACACTATGCTTAAATGTTTCTTTGTCAAAGCCTGTTTTATTCACTGACCTTTCCCCCTTGATCTTTATTCTATTACCTTTGCAACGCCAAGGCTTACTTCCTCACCATTAATATTCCATTCCTTTACATGGCCGGAAAGCTCTCCCAGATGGATATAGTCAGCCATAACCTCTGTCTTGATCTCGTCTGCATGCTCCTTTAACAGCGCTGCGATCTTATCGTTATTGTCCTGGAACACCTCAATGTGGTCCATAACCTCAAAGCCTGCTTCCTTGCGCATGGTCTGGATCTTGCTGATCAGCTCCCGCACAAAGCCCTCCTCGATCAGCTCCGGTGTCAGGTTCGTATCAAGAACTACCGTTACCTGGTTATCCTCCTCTGTAACATAGCCGTCCTTCTTTGCCACATCAATCAGCAGGTCATCCTTTGTAAGAACTACCTCCTGACCGTCAAGATCAAAAGTCAGGGCTCCTGTTTCATTTAAGGTATCCATGGCAGCACTTCCGTCAATATCGCTTAAAGCCTGACGGATCTTGCCCAAAAGCTTTCCATATTTTGGTCCTACGGTCTTTAACTGAGGCTTGAAGCTGTAGGAGGTAAATGCCCGCACATCATCTGTAAAGGTTACCTTCTTTACATTCAGCTCCTCCTCAATAATGGATACATAGAAATCAGATAATGCATGATCTGCCTTTACATACATCTGTGCGATCGGCTGGCGGTTCTTGATATTCGCTGTATTTCTTGCTGCACGTCCCATAACAACCGTGTCAAGGACCTCGTCCATATCAGCCTCCAACTGCTTGTCGATCCACTGCTCGTTTACAGCTGGGAAGTCGCATAAATGTACACTTTCCGGAGCAGCCTTATCAATCTTTCTCACAATGTTCTGATAGATCTGCTCTGTCATAAACGGAATCATTGGGGCTGCTGCCTTTGCAACGGTCACAAGGGCTGTATACAGGGTCATGTATGCGTTGATCTTATCCTGCTCCATTCCCTTTGCCCAGAAACGCTCGCGGCTTCTGCGCACATACCAGTTGCTCATATCATCCACGAAATCCTGCAGTGCTCTTGCTGCCTCAGGGATCAGGTAGTTCATCAGGTTGTCATCCACAGCCTTCACCATGGAATTCATCTTTGACAGCAGCCACTTATCCATAACCGGAAGCTTATCATATTCCAGGCTGTATTTGGTAGCATCAAAGTTGTCAATATTTGCATAGAGTACCCAGAATGCGTAGGTATTCCACAGGGTTCCCATAAACTTGCGCTGTCCCTCCGTTACAGCCTTATCCTGGTAGCGCTTTGGGATCCATGGTGCGCTGCAGGTGTAGAAGAACCAGCGGATGGCATCTGCACCGTGGGCAGCCAGCGTGTCAAATGGGTCTACGGCATTTCCCTTGGATT
>OLRK01002768.1_pt1 | contig 10309 bp, 15 predicted proteins | sample 1672911 | NCBI WGS metagenome assembly OLRK01 (sample SAMEA3136736, study PRJEB25190) | human gut metagenome | biome: human gut; feature: human-associated habitat; material: faeces | place: Austria | collected 2013
GGAGGCCACCCACCAGTCCAATTCATTCAGTACGATATTGGATAGGATGCCGCCCGGCGGTGTTCCCTTAGTCGGGTAATCGCAGCTCATAGCTGGCGGCGGCGTTGCCCTTATCGGCATCACCCTGATCCCCCCGCTGCGCGGTCTGTTCGGCTGATTCTTTCCGGGCGGCGATTGCCGCCCCGTACATATTTACTTGCAAGCATTTCCAGCCCCTCCGTGGCGAATGGATTTATTATTATAAAGGAAGCGCATTGCAAAACGAATATTCACTGTTACCTGAAAGGAAGGCGATTTTTATGCAGATTCTAACTCACCTTATTTTTTTGCTCAACCTGCTCAAGACCCTTATCAACCATTTTTCTTGATGGGTGGTGGCGCTGAGTGGAAACAGTTCTCAAAGCAATCTCTGATTGGATCAAGTCGCTATTGACAGCGGCAATCATGTCCAATCTCTCCGGCCTGTTCGATGACGTGAACACGCAGGTGGGCAACATCGCACAGCAGGTCGGCACCAAACCATCCAGTTTTGAACCGCGCGTGTTCGCCATGATTGAAGCCCTCTCCCGGAATGTAGTGCTGCCCATTGCAGGTGTGATTTTGACCTTCATTGCTTGCCATGAATTGATTCAGATGATTACTGAACACAACAACATGGCGCAGTTTGAACCGGCACTGCTGATGAAGTGGATCTTCAAAACGGCGGTTTCGGTCTGGCTCATCAGTAACACATTCGAGATCATTATGGCAGTGTTCGATGTGACGCAGCAGGTCGTGGCAAATTCCAGCGGCATCATCTCCGGCAACACCCGTGTCAACGAGGTGGGGCTTTCAATGCTGGAAGCCAGCATGATGCAGATGGAAGTCGGCCCGCTGTTCGGGCTGTTCCTGCAGTCCTTCTTCATTGGAATCTCCATGCGGATTCTCAGCATCATCATTTTTGTGCTGGTATATGGGCGCATGATCGAGATTTATATGATGGTCAGTCTGGCACCGGTGCCTATGGCAACCTAGGGCAACCATGAGCAGAGCCACATCGGGCAGAACTATCTGAAATCCCTGTTTGCGCTGGGTTTTCAGGGCTTTCTGATCCTGATCTGTGTGGCCATCTACGCGGTATTGATCCAGAATGTTGCCATTTCCGGCGATGCAATCAACTCGATTTGGAGCATTGTGGGCTACACCGTTCTGCTCTGCTTCACCCTGTTCAAGACAAGCTCGGTAGCCAAAAGCATTCTGGGCGCGCATTAAAAAGGAGGCGTTATGTCAGCTTATATTTCCGTGCCGCGCGATTTCAGCAAGGTGAAGTCCAAAGTAGCCTTCAACCTGACCAAGCGGCAGCTTATCTGTTTCGGTGCAGCGGCTCTCGTGGGAGTGCCGCTGTTTTTTGTTCTCCGGGATGTCGGCGGCAACACCGCGGCGACGCTTGGCATGATGATCGTCATGCTTCCGGCATTTTTTCTGGGCATGTACCAGAAAAACGGTCAGCCCGCCGAAAAACTGCTGCGGTATTATGTGCAGGCAAAGTTCCTGCGGCCGAAGGTACGCCCGTACAAAACCTGCAACTACTATTCGATTCTAACAAAGGAGGTGACGTTCCGTGATGAATCTCCGGAAAAAGACCGGTAAAAACAGCGCAAAACCGTCCCGGCAGAAAAGTGCAGTTCCCCGTACGGCACAGCAGTCCATCCCGATGCAGCGGATGTTCGAGGACGGAACCTGCCGCGTGAAAAACGGCTATTATACACGGACGGTGGAATTTCAGGACATCAATTATCAGCTGGCCCTGCCGGAGGACCGTACGGCGATTTATGAGGAATGGTGCTCGTTCCTCAACTTTTTCGACAGCTCCATCCACTTTGAGCTGTCTTTTGTGAATACGGCGACGGACAGTACCGAGTTCGAGAAAAGCATCCGCATCCCGTTCCAGAAAGACGGCTTTGACGATGTGCGCGCCGAATATTCCCAGATGCTCCGGCAGCAGCTGTCCAAGGGCAACAATGGCCTGACCAAGTGCAAATACCTGACCTTTGGTGTGTCCGGCGAGAGCATGCAGCAGGTCAAAGCCCGTTTGGACCACATCCAGAATGACCTGCTCAATAACTTTCATCGTCTGGGCGTGCAGGCAAAGCCTCTGGGACGGCAGGGAGCGGCTGAAGCTCATGCATGGCATTTTCAATCTGGATGGTGAATCGAAATTCTATTTTGACTGGAAGAAGCTGGCTGCCGGAGGGCTGACGGTGAAGGATGCCATTGCGCCGACAGCATTCGCCTTTCAGAACAGCCGCACCTTTCAGATGGGCGGCATTTTCGGGTCGGTAAGCTATCTGTCCATTACGGCATCCGACTTGAGCGACCAGCTGCTGAAGGACTTTCTGGATATGGATTCCAGCCAGATTGTCACGATGCATGTGCAGTCTGTGGACCAGAACAAAGCCATCAAAAATGTCAAACGCACGATCACGGAGCTGGACCGCAGTACCATTGAGGAACAGAAAAAGGCCATGCTGCAGCAGGATGAAAAAGAAGCCCATCATGTAGCTGCCGCACTGGAAATCTACGTCAAAGGCTCTCTGAATGTGTTCAACCATCGGACGAATGTGGATATCAACAACCGCATCGTCTGCTTTGACATCAAACAGCACGGTAAGCAGCTGAAAAAGCTGGGGATGCTCATTGTGCAGGATGCTGTGTGGGGCCGCGTGACGGCAAACCGCAGCGCGGGAAAATCCACGCGATACTATGTTGATGAATTCCACCTTTTGCTCAAGGAAGCTCAGACAGCGGCCTATTCCATTGAAATCTGGAAGCGCTTCCGCAAATAGGGCGGGCTGCCGACAGCCATTACGCAGAATGTGAAGGACCTTCTGGCAAGTCCCGAAGTATCGAATATTTTTGAAAATTCGGACTTTGTGTATATGCTCAATCAGGCCAACGGTGACCGGCAGATTCTGGCCAAGCAGTTGAACATTAGCCCCCATCAGTTGTCCTATGTGACCCATTCCGGCGAAGGTGAGGGACTGTTGTTTTACGGCAACACGATTCTGCCGTTTATCGACCGCTTCCCGCATGATTTGGAACTCTATAAGATCATGACAACTCGTTTGTCTGAGGTGTCGGAGGGGGATAAATCATGAGCGGGCAGCCGAAGAAGCTGAGGATGGAAGAAGGCAAGGCGGATACCGCAACGCGTTCCCCTCCGAAAAAAAGCCGAACCACACAGACGATCCCCAAAAAGAAAAAGCTGAAGTCTGAAGCAGAAAAGGCCAAGGAAAAAGCAGCGAAACTCCGTTTGGGCAAGGTGGAAATCACCCAGGAAGAAGTATCCCGCATGACCAAAGCGCAGAAGCGGGAGCTGTATGCGGCTGCCGCTACCCGTTCTGCGGCACATCGGGAAGTGGAGCAGTACGAGGACGACAATGTAGGTGCACAGGCACTCAATGAAGGAGAGAAAACCGCGGAGGGTGCCGGACATTACACCCGAAGCCGCTATGCCCGCAGGCTCAAAAAGAAAGCGAAGTTGCAGGCAGGTAAGAAAAAGACGCGGACAGAAAAGACAGCAGCATCGGATGAAAGCAAAAGAACTTCCACGGCAGAAGGGGAAGCTCACTGGTTTTCACGCTGGAAGCAGCGGCAGGAAATTCGCAAAAGCTACTATGCTGCAGCTCAGTCAGGCGGTACGGCTGCGCAGGCGGCCGGCAGCAGCAAAGCAGCATCCGGCAGTGCATCGGCAGCCCGGTCTGGTGTAGAGCAGGTGGCGGACAAAGGAAGGTCGGCAGTCAGTGCCGCAGTCAATGGCATTGCAAACTTTGCAAAGGGCAACGCACACGCGCTTGTGGTCGTGGGCGTTTTTCTTTTGCTCCTGCTGCTGGTCATGTCGGCATTTTCATCCTGTTCTATTTTGTTTTCTGGCACTACGCATGTTTCCGGGCAGACCATCTACACCGCCGAGGACCGGGACATCCGGGGCGCAGAGCAGGACTATAAGAAACTGGAAAAAGAGCTGGACAAAAAAATCAAGCGCACCCCGCAGGACCACCCCGGATACAACGAGTATCAGTATCACCTTGACCCCATTGAACACGACCCGTGGCAGCTGACCTCGTATCTCACGACCCTGTATGACGACTATATCCGGTCGGAGGTACAGGGTAAGCTGAAGGAAATCTTCAAAAAGCAGTATAAGCTGACAACATGGGTGGAGGTGCAGATACGGTACAGAACTGTTTGGGTCATCAGCCCGGCGGGCATCCCTGTGCCTACGCAGGTGCCCTACGAATACAAAATTTTCCACACGAAGCTGGAAAACCGTGGTTTGGAGGTCGTCATCCGGGAAGAACTGACCGAAGATCAATGGCAGCGGTATCAGATTTTTCAAGACACCTTGGGTGGTCGGCCTTATCTGTTCAACGGCGGTCTGCCGCCCGGTGGCTCTGATGGCTCCGGCACACCCGGCATCGACTACACGGTTCCTGCAGAAGCTCTGACCGACAGCGAGTTTGCGGCTATCTATGAGGAAGCCCAAAAATACGTCGGCACACCTTATGTCTGGGGCGGAAGTTCTCCCGAAACAGGCTTTGACTGTTCCGGTTACGTCTGCTGGGTCTACAATCAGAACGGTTATGATGTGGGGCGTACCACCGCCAATGGACTTTGGCAGAAAAGTCAGCACATTTCCGAAGCAGAAGCAAAACCAAGCGATTGGGTTTTCTTCAAAGGAACCTATGATACGCTGGGGATGAGCCATTGCGGAATCTACCTTGGAAACGGCATGATGGTATCGGCTGGTGACCCCATCAAATATGCAAACATTCACTCGTCCTACTGGCAGCAGTATCTTGCCGGATTCGGGCGGCTTTCAAAATGAAACGGAGGGTTTACGATGAGTGAAAAACTGGATAAGCTGCGGGCAACGCTCAAAAAGGAGCAGGAACGCCGCATCAAGCTGAACAACCGCATTGCAGTGCTGGAGCGGCGGATTCAGGAGGAAGAAGCTGCCGAGGTCAGCAGCATGGTACGCACGGCCAATGTGACCCCGGAACAGCTTGCCGCTCTGCTGCGACAGTCGGCCAACACTACCCCGAACCCGGCTGCACTGGCAGCGGTGGGAGTTTCGTTTGAGAAGGAGGAAAATGAAGATGAAGTTTAAGAAGTTTGGTGCACTGCTGCTGTCGGCGGTGCTGTGCATCGGTATGGCCGCTCCCGCTTTCGCTTATGAGGGTGATACCGCCCCGGTGGAGGAGCCTGTTCTGCCGGAAGTCGTGGAGGAAGAAGACGCCGTTACCATCACGGATGAGGAAACGGGCGCACTGACCCCGGAGGGCAACCTGACACTGGTGGACGATTACCACACCAGCTATTCCGATGGCAGCGGGCAGCAGTTCATCACGCTGGTCAGCAAGTCGGGTGCGACTTTTTATCTGGTCATTGACCGTAATGCCAAGGGACAGCAGACCGTCCACTTCATGAATCTGGTGGATGAAGCCGACCTTCTGACCCTGATGGAAGAAGAGGATGCCGAAGCCTATACTGCTGAAAAAGAAGCTGTGGCGCAGGCCGAACTGGAACGGAAGCTGGCCGAGGAAGAAGCGAAAAAGGCAGCGGAAGAAGCAGCCGCATCCGGTGCTGAGCAGCCGAAAGAAAACAAAATTACAAAGTATGCAGCCGCCTTTTTGAGTGTGCTGGCATTGGTCGGCTTGACAGCGGGCAGTGGCATCTATGCCTTTATGAAGCAGAAACAGAAAAAGCAGGCCGAAAAAGAAGCCCTTGACCCCGATGCAGATTACACCGAGGACAAGGGCGATTTTGAGATTCCTGTGGAGGATGAGCCGGAGGAACCCGGCGAGGAGGATGCGGAAGAAGAATAATTCTATTGGCGGCGTTTGCCGCCTTACATAATCAATTACTCAAGCAGATTTCTTTTCAGCTAATGCCCGGACTTCCTCAATTGAAAGGTCGGTGTACTTTGCCACCTTTTCACAAGGCACACCATCTGCCAACATTGCCAATGCGTGTTTGACCGATGTTTCATGCTCGGTTTCATCCCGCATCTTTTCCATAGCTCTGCACATAGTTTCCACGCCCTTCGCATCGTGCTTAAAGTATTGTACCCGATTTGCAAGCACCGGATAGAACATATCCTTTTCAAGGCTTCTGGTAATATAGTTCACATTCGTCACTTGCTTACAATTGCCTCTGTTGATTTTTTCATCTATTTACATTTTAGCCGAAGCAGTACATTTTTCAAGTGAATTTTGCGAAAAATCAAGAAGAAATGGGGGAATGCTTATTGTCTTATCAACTTGTGGTCAGCGAGAAACCATCAACGGCACAGGCTTACGCCAAAGTTCTCGGTGCAACCAACCGTCAGGATGGCTACTGGGAGGGTAACGGCTATCTGGTCAGCTGGTGCATCGGGCATCTGGTAGAGCTGGCTCCGCCCAACGTGTACGATGAAAAGTATGTCAAGTGGAGCGTGGCCGACCTGCCCATCCTGCCGGAAAAGTGGCAGTACCTTGTGTCTGCGTCCACCAAAAAGCAGTTCGGCATCCTGAAAAAGCTGATGAACCGCCCGGATGTAGATAGTGTGACCGCTGCGACCGATGCAGGGCGCGAGGGCGAACTGATTTTTCGGCTGGTTTACCAGCAGACCGGGTGCAAAAAGCCTGTTTCCCGCCTGTGGCTGTCCAGCATGGAGGAAAACGCCATTCGGGAGGGCTTCGCCAATCTGAAACCGTCAACTGAATACGATGCGCTGTACAATGCAGCACTCTGCCGGGAACGTGCCGACTGGATAGTCGGCATCAACGCGTCCCGGCTTTTTTCATGCCTGTATGGTCGGCCACTGGCGGTGGGCCGGGTCATAACCCCGGTGCTTGCCATGACGGTGGTGCGGGAGCTGCGGCTGATGCAGTGCTACCTGATGCCGGATGAAACTGCTTTGCGGGAACTGTCAGAGCAGGTCATTGAAAAGCTGAAACGGCTGACGGATGCCGAGTTTGCAGAACTGGAATTTCCCCCGGACTGATTATTGCCGCCTGCGGGCGGCGTACATAAGAGCTTTCGCATCCTGCAAAGGTATGATATACTGAAGTTGACAGCTTTCAGGTCGCAGATAAAAGATAAGAGGTGCTTTTTATGGCAGGTTTGAAGGGAAAGGCCGGTATCGTGACCGGCGGCAGCAGCGGGATCGGTTTCCAGATCGCAAATGTGCTGGCTCAGGCCGGCGCGACAGTTTATGTCATCAGCCGCACCGGCAAGCCCAAAGAGGGTGTAGGCGAAAGTGCACCGGGCGTTGTCCATCTGCGGGGTGACATCGGCAATGCAGAAGCTATGAAAACACTGGTGGCGGAGCTGGCCGCAAAGCATAACGGCTGTCTGGATTTTCTGGTAAACAACGCAGGCGTCAGCTATAAATGCCGGGCCGAGGACTTTCCCATGGAGCAGTTTGACAATATCATGAATGTGAATGTCAAATATCTGTTCCAGATGAGTGTGATTTGCTACCCCTATCTGAAGAAAAGTGCGGACAAGGGCCGCATCATCAACATCACCAGCATGAGCGCCCATCTGGGCTTCAGCGAGGTGGTGCCGTACTGTGCCAGCAAGGGCGCTGTGCTGGCGATGACCCGCGCTCTGGCCGTGGAGTGGGCGCAGGACAACATCACCGTCAACAGCATCGCGCCGGGCTGGTTCCGCAGCAAAATGAACGAGCAGGTAGTGGACGCAGCCCGGGAGCAGAAAATTCTGAACCGGATGCCGCTGCACGCCTACGGTGACACCCGCGACTTGGGCAAGATGGCCGAATTTCTGGTGGGCGATGGTGCCGCTTACATCACCGGACAGGATTTTGCCGTGGATGGCGGCGCACTGGCTTTCGGTTATTGAGAGGAGCTTCTCTGCAATTTTTCGGCAGCTTCGCTCGTATTCCAGATAAAGGAACCGAATTTCGTTGGCATAACGGAGGAACCATTATGGCAATCTTTGAAAAGACCATCCGAAACAAGAATTTTGACAAACTGCTTCGGAAACTGGAACAGGAAATTCCGGACAGCAGCTGGTCGGCCAATCTGGAAGCGGGCAGCGACTTCAAAGAGGGCAATGCCCGGTGCAGCGTTCGTGTGTTTGAGCGGTACAGCATGATGGGCGGCAACCGCCTGAGCCTGACGTTGACCATGTTCCAGAATGGGGACAGCCCCATCCGGCTGTCTGCGATTACGGCGGGCGGCAGTCAGGCAGTGTTTTTCAAAGTGAATACCATCGGAGAAGAATCCTTTCTGGAGGACGTAAAGAACCTGCTGGAAGAAATTTTGGAGGAGTAAAATGTTTTTTGGATGGTTTGACGCTATATTCAGCTTCATTTTCCCAATCCTGTTCCTGCTTTTTATTGGAATGTTTTTCTTTGCTCTAATTTCAAATCTCCGCACATGGAACAAAAACAACCACTCGCCGCGGCTTACCGTTCCGGCAACAGTGGTAGCAAAGCGCACCGATGTTTCGCATTCCAGCAGTGCCAATGCCGGAGATATGTCCGGTGCGCACGGATACGACACTAGCACATTTACATCGTACTATGTGACTTTTCAGGTGGAGAGCGGCGACCGCATGGAATTTACCGTAAGTGGTTCGGACTACGGAATGCTTGTGGAGGGCGACATCGGTAAGCTGAGTTTTCAGGGTACCCGTTATCTTGGATTCGAGCGGAACTGAACATCCCTGTTCAAATTGATAGCTCGGAATTTGACAAAGGAGTGTGATTATATGGGTAAAGCGATTTTGGCAGCAATCGTTACATTGATTGTTGGTTATTTAGGTATGGTCGTAGGACTTGAACTTTTAGGTAATTGGGTTGAGTTTGGATTGCTCATTGCTATTGCAGTAATGGGTGCTTTTATCATCTACTTCAATGACAAGAAGTAAGACAATTCCAGTTTGGAGAATTGAAAAAACGGAATTTACCTATTAAGACATATAAACTCTTGACAATAAAGCTCCTATATAGTATGTTTTTAATAAACTACTATATAGGAGCTTTTGTATGGAAATGAATGGAGGATTTCTTGTCACCAAAATAAAACAGCTTGGAGACCGGATTTTCGAGAAGATTCTCAGTGAAAAGAATATTGATGCGTTTAATGGAGCCCAGGGGCGTATTCTTTATGTGCTGTGGCAGGAGGATGGAATCTCGATCAGGTCACTCTCGGTCAAATGCGGATTAGCGATAACATCTCTTACGACGATGCTGGAAAGAATGGAAAATCAAGGGCTGATAAGCCGTGTTCCGTCTGAAACGGATAAAAGGAAAACACTCTTGTTTCTGACTGAGAAAGCACATTCCTTAAAGGGCGAGTACGATTCTGTATCTGACGAGATGGGAAGTATTTACTACAAAGATTTTTCAGAAGAAGAAATTGCCCAGTTTGAGGAATACCTCGACCGTATCAGAAAGAATCTTGAGGGTTGGCAGGAATCATGAGTATTTGTATCAAAGAGCAGATTCAAAACATGAATATCGTCATTGGCTGCACAGTGGGGTGTACATATTGCTATGCCCGCAACAACGTGAAACGCTGGCATATGATTGATGACTTCGCTGACCCTGAATTCTTTCCGGGTAAGCTCAAGATGATGGAAAAGAAACGTCCGCAGAACTTTCTTCTTACCGGCATGAGCGATCTCTCCGGATGGAAGCCGGAATGGAGAGACGAGGTATTTGCAAAGATCCGTGAAAATCCACAGCATCAGTTCCTGTTCCTTACCAAGCGACCCGATTTGCTGGATTTTGATACCGATCTGGAAAACGCATGGTTTGGCGTTACGGTGACGAGGAAAGCAGAACTGTGGCGTATCGACGCCCTTCGGAAAAACGTCAGAGCAAAACATTACCATGTTACCTTTGAGCCGTTATTCGACGATCCCGGCACAGTTGACCTTTCCGGAATCAATTGGATCGTTGTCGGCACCATGACCGGAGCTCAGAGCAGGAAGATTCATACGGAGCCGGAATGGGCATGGTCTCTGACGGACCAGGCACATAAGCTCGGCATTCCGGTGTTTATGAAGGAAGACCTTGTCCCTATCATAGGGGATGAAAATATGATTCAGGAAATGCCGGAAGAATTTAATAAAGTGTTAGAGGTACAGAAATCATGGAAGAAGTAATAAATGGAATCCTCATTCGTGAGGTGGAAACAAAGAACATCATGACTAAGTCTAGTCTGCCGGTAGGCGGTTACTCGGTCAATCCCTATGTGGGCTGTACACATGCCTGCAAGTATTGCTATGCTTCTTTTATGAAGCGCTTTACCGG
>OLRK01002769.1_pt1 | contig 10305 bp, 8 predicted proteins | sample 1672911 | NCBI WGS metagenome assembly OLRK01 (sample SAMEA3136736, study PRJEB25190) | human gut metagenome | biome: human gut; feature: human-associated habitat; material: faeces | place: Austria | collected 2013
TATTTATTTCTAATAATAACTATATAATCATAATTATCATCGAAATTAATTGTTTGTTGAAGCATCATTCTGACTTGACGTTTAATTTTGTTACGAATTACTGCTTTTCCAAGTTTTTTGCTTACTGATATCCCAATTCGAGCATGATCTAAATCATTTTTTAGGTAATATATAATGAAAGAACGATTAGCCATACTTTGTTTTTTCTTAATAATACGGCTAAAATCTTCATTTTTTCGTACTCTAAATTCTTTTTTCATAAATTTTTAGAAAAAAAACCCACCGTAAAGTGGATTTTTCTTAAGCAGATAAGACTTTTCTTCCTCTTTTACGGCGACGTGCAAGCACTTTTCTTCCTCCTACAGTAGCCATTCTAGCTCTAAAACCATGAGTTTTTGATCTTTTTCTCTTATTTGGTTGATATGTTCTTTTCATTAATTACACCTCCAAAATTTTTTATACTTTTATACAAATAACATATGCCTCACCATTTTATATGAAAAAGCTCGTTAAGTCAATGAAATTACGGGAAAAAGTATAATTAGGAAAATCTAACATTTTACAAATCTCACAAAATAATGTGAATTTTAAAAAATCTTTTTAGACAAATTTATTAATTCAGATTTATTAAAATAGTTTATATTGTACAAAAGTCACATTAAATTGTGCTTTTCTTTTTGCTATTAAGAATAAAAAAACCTTAATTTATAAGGATTTTCTTGATTTTCGATAAAAAGTAACATTATTTTGTGACTTCTTTCTCGACGAATCTTGCTAATTAATCATAAATTAACCTAAACTTCACACAACTTATGCACAAAGTCATACCCTTATTTTTTACTATGTGAATAAATGTGAAAAACTCTCAAAGTGCTTGGAATAACAAATATGCTATTGTGAGTTTATTATGAACAGTAGTTTCTAGATAACTAGATAGCCACATTTTTCACATTCACATAAATCTTTATGCACAAGTAAAGTTGTGAATATTGTGAATTTCTAATAAAAACCTACGGAAATGTAACAATTATTGTGAATAACTTTGTGAACACTCTTTTTTAACTGTTTTTATCCTTTAAATTTACATTTTATTAACTTATAATGAGGTTTGCGGAGGTTAAAAAATGAGCGATAATAGAAAGATTTGGCAATTATGCCTCGACACTTTAGAAAAACAAAATTTGCCAGAAGAACGTAAAATCGATAAAGTAATCATGGAATCTGTTTTTCGAAGTGCAAAAATAGCATCCATTAACAATAACAAAGTTATTATTACAACCCCATTTTCATTTAATGTTGAAACAATTAAAAATAACCAAAAAGACATTGAAGATATTCTTTCTGGGATGTTAGCTTCATCAATTAATCTTGAAATCGTTGGTGAAGAAGACTTTAAAAAATCTGTTGCCGTTAAACAAGAAACGCCATTTAGAGATAATCTGAATCGTACCTTGACATTTGATAACTTTGTTGTAGGAAGTTCTAATCGCATGGCACAAAATGCAGCTCTATTAGTATCTACTAATCCGGGTTCTAATTTTAATCCACTGTTTATTTATAGTAATCCTGGATTAGGTAAGACCCATCTATTAAATGCAATTGGAAATTATGCAAAAGAAGTAAATCCAGCGCTTAGAATTCGTTATATTACAAGTAAAGATTTTGTTGATGAAGTTATTGGGGCAATGAAAGGCCGTGATGGTGATGAAATCTATGATAAGTATAAAAATCTCGATATTTTATTAATTGATGATATTCAATTTTTATTCAATAAAGAAAAAAGCAGCGAGATATTTTTCCACATTTTTAATGAATTAATTAATAATAATAAACAAATTGTTATTACAAGTGATAAGATGCCTGAAGAATTACAAGGAATTGAATCACGTTTAATCAGCCGTTTCAATTCAGGATTAAGTTTCGGAATTGATCCGCCAGAATTTGAAACAGCTCGCGCTATCTTAGAAAAAAAGATAGAAAATCTTGATAATCCTTCTTTAATTATTCAAGATGATGTTGTTGATTTTATGGCTAATCATTATTGTAAAGATATTCGTAGTCTTGAAGGGGCTTTAAAACGTCTTTTCTTCTGTAGCATTATGAATCATACTAATAATATTGATATGGCTTTTGCATTAGAATCTTTTAAAGATGATAAAATTGTTCAAAATCCAAAGAGTTCCCTAACTAAAGAAAGTATTTTAAAAACAACTGCAGAATTCTATTATCTGACAATCAGTCAGCTAATTTCAAAAAACAAGACACGTAAATTAACAACCCCAAGAGAAATGTGTATGTATTTAATGCGGGAATTATTAGATATTACTTTTGCTGAAATTGGGGCTACTTTTAGCAATCGAGATCATTCAACAGTAATGAAAGCATGTGCTCGCGTAGAAACTAAAATCAAGAAAGATCCTGACTACAAATTAGCAATAAATAAGTTAAAAGACAAATTAGGTATCGTTTAGACACAAAACTACCACAAATTGCACACATAGTTATACACATAAAAAACACTGATTATATCAGCTTATTTAATGCTTATGCACAATATTCACACTATAATAATATTAATAGCATTATTTTAAATAATTATATATAATTAGTCACAAGGAGGAAATTTATGAATTTTAAAATAAAACGACTTAAATTATTAAATGCTCTTGCTAAAGCAACTAAAGCAGTTTCAATTCGAAGTCCCTTACCAGTATTGACTGGAATTAAGTTTGATTTACAAGACGATTGTTTAATTCTAACTGGTAGTGATTCTGACATTACAATTCAAACTAAAATTGAAAAAGATGAAGATTTAACGATTTATCAAACTGGTGGGGTAGTTTTAAATTCTCGTTATATCTTAGATATTGTTCGTAAGATTGATAGTGATGAAATTAAAATTGAGATTTTAGATGGTGCTTTAACTAGAATTTCGGGAGCAACTTCTAAATTTGACTTAAATGGTACTGATGTTTTAGATTATCCACGAATTGATTTATCAAAAACTGGAACAAAAGTATTATTAAATGCACTATCTTTAAAAGATATTATTTCACAGACCAAATTTGCTGCTAGTGATAAAGAGCACAAACCAATTTTAACAGGAATCAACTTTAAAGCAGGAAATCGTCAATTAGAATGTACAGCAACGGATAGCTATCGTCTAGCTAAGAAAATTGTATCTTTAGATGAAGACGTTACTTTCAATATTACAATTCCTCAAAAATCTTTAGATGAAATTTCAAAAATTATTGAACGTGATGAAATGATTGAAATGTATGTTTCTGATCGTAAAGTCCTTTATGTGTTTGATAATAATATTATTCAAACACGATTAATTGATGGAACTTTCCCAGATACTAATCGTTTAATTCCTGATGCTTTTGATTATGAACTAGATTTAGATGCTCATTATCTATTAAATGCTATTGATCGTGTTTCATTACTAACAAATGAACAAAATAATATTATTAAATTAGATATGTCTGATGAAAAAGTCGTCCTATCATCATATATGCAAGAAATCGGTTCTGTAGAAGAAATTTTAGATAAATCTTTTTATAAAGGAACACCAATAAGTATCTCATTTAGTTCAAAATATGCAACTGATGCAATTAGAGCTTTTAATGAACCAAAAATTAAAATTTTATTTACTGGAGAAATGAAACCTTTTATTATTAAAGATTTTGAAAAAGATGATGTAATTCAATTAGTTTTACCAGTAAGAACTTTCTAAGCTACATTATGTAGCTTTTTTTTTCGTGAAAGTATTTTTTTACTAGTTGTTTTATTTATATGTGGATAAATTTTAAATATGAGCGAATTTTAATAAAAAATAAGATTTTATTCATTTTTATAAAAAATGCGTTAAAATGCTTATTTTTTTGATTTTAACAACAATTTATGTTATAATAACTCTAGATTTTATAAAAAAAGAGGATAGTCATGAAAAAAATTCAAATAAGAGATGAATATATTACCCTAGGACAGTTTTTAAAGTATGCAGGATGTGTTTCTAGTGGAATCGAAGCTAAGATGGTTATTAAAGATGAATTAGTGATGGTTAATGGTGAAGTGGAAACAAGAAGAGGCAAGAAACTTCGAACTGGTGACCAGATAGAATTTAATGGAGAGTCTTTTGTTATTGATTAATGAAAGTTAATTCATTATGTCTAGACAATTTTCGTAATTATAATCATTTTTTTATTGAGTTTGATCGTGATATCAATATTTTAATTGGCAGTAATGGACAAGGTAAAACTAATCTGATCGAAGCGATTTATTTATTGTCAGTAGGAAAATCTTTTAAAACTCATATAAATAAGCAGATGATTATGTTTGATTGCGAATTTGCGAAAGTAAAAGGTGAAGTCACTTCCAATAATAAGCTCCGTAGTTTAGAAATGATTCTTGGGAGTGATTTTAAACGTGCGAAAATAGATGACCAGGATATTTATAAAATTAGTGAATATGTTGGTCTTTTAAATGTCGTAGTTTTTGTTCCTGATGATCTTTATTTAATTAAGGGCAGTCCAAATAATCGCCGACGTTTTATTGATTTAGAATTATCAAAAATCTCACCTATCTATGTTTTTAATTTAAGTAAATACAATAATTTACTTAAGGAGAGAAATAAGTATTTAAAAATTTTAAATCAAAAGAATCGTGATGGTGATGAATATTTAGAAGTACTTGACGAACAGATGGCACGATTGCAAGTAGAGTTGATTAAAAAAAGAATTGATTTTATTAAGAATTTAAATCAAAAAGTAACTTCTATTTATAATTTAATTGCTAAAAATGATAATGAGAAAATTAGCTTACGATACAGTTGTTTCCTTAAACAAGAGTTAACGTATGAAAATATTTTAGCATTATATAAAAAAAATCATCAGCGAGATATTCGATATATGCAAAGTCATTTAGGAATTCATAAAGATGATTTGAAAATCTTTATGAATGGCAATGCTGCAGATTTATTTGCTTCACAGGGGCAACAAAGAACGATTGTATTAAGTCTAAAGATTGCGTTGATTGAATTGATTAAAGATGAAATAGGAGAATATCCTGTTTTACTATTAGACGATGTTTTATCTGAGTTAGATGAAGCGCGTAAAAATATGTTATTAGATATTTTGAATCAGAAAATTCAAACTTTTATTACAACAACTTCAATTGATGGAATTAATCATCAAATTGTTGAAAAGGCAAAAAAAATCTATATTAAGGGTGGCAAGGAGGCTACATAATGTCAGAAGAAAAAGTAGAACATAGTTATGATGAATCCGATATTCAAGTCTTAGAAGGACTTGAAGCGGTTCGTAAAAGACCAGGAATGTATATTGGGACAACTTCAATTAGGGGATTACATCATTTAGTTTGGGAAATTGTTGATAACTCGATTGACGAGGCATTAGCTGGATATGCTAGTCATATTCGCGTAATTTTAAAGGATGATGATGTTGTTCAAGTAATTGATGACGGTCGAGGAATGCCAACCGGTACTCATGCTAAGACTGGAATCTCAACAGTTGAAACAATTTTTACAGTATTACATGCTGGTGGAAAATTTGGTGGTGGCGGATACAAAGTATCTGGTGGACTTCATGGGGTTGGAGCCTCAGTTGTAAATGCGCTTTCAGAATGGTTAGAAGTAAATGTTCATCGTGATGGACATGAATATTATCAGCGTTTTGAAAATGGTGGGAAACCAGCAGGTGAATTAAAGATTATTGGTGACTCTGATATAACAGGAACAATTGTTACTTTTAAGGCTGATAAAATAATTTTTAAAGAGGGTACTGTTTATGATTATGATACACTCAGACAAAGAATTAGAGAGTTAGCATTTTTAAATAAGGGATTACGTTTATCGTTAGAAGATCAACGTAACGGTGTGGATCGAAAACATGAATATTATTATGAGGGCGGAATTAAAGAATATGTTGCCTATATTAATAAAAATAAAACACCGATTCATGAAGAAATAATCTATGTTGAAGATATGCAGCAAGAAATTACAATTGAAGTAGGAATGCAATATAATGATGGTTATCAATCAAATATTTATTCCTTCTGTAATAATATCAATACTCATGAAGGGGGAACTCATGAAGAAGGTTTCCGTTTAGCTTTAACACGAGTTATTAATAATTATGCTAAAAGTAAAGGACTGCTAAAGAAAGATGAAGAAGCTTTATCTGGTGACGATGTTCGTGAAGGTTTAACAGCGATTATTTCGGTTAAACATCCTGATCCCCAATATGAAGGACAAACTAAAACAAAATTAGGTAACGCTGAAGTTCGAAAAATTGCCAGCAATATTATTAGCGCATCATTAGATAAATTTTTATTAGAAAATCCTGATACAGCTAAGATTATTGTTGATAAAGCTATTGTTGCAGCAAGAGCAAGAATGGCAGCTAAAAAAGCTCGAGAAATGACAAGAAGAAAAAATGTTCTTGAAGTTTCAAACTTGCCAGGTAAATTAGCTGACTGTTCAAGTAAAGATGCTAGTGAATGTGAAATCTTTATTGTCGAAGGGGATTCCGCTGGGGGGAGTGCCAAAATGGGACGTGATCGTCGAATTCAGGCAATTCTACCATTACGTGGAAAAATTTTAAATGTTGAAAAATCGAGATTAGAAAAAATCCTTGGAAATGCTGAAATTCGTTCTATGATTACAGCGTTTGGTACAGGAATCGGAGAAGAGTTTAATCTAGATAAATTAAGATATCATAAAATTGTAATTATGACCGATGCCGATGTTGATGGTGGGCACATCAGAATCTTAATGTTAACATTCTTGTATCGTTATTTAAGACCGTTAGTTGAAGGTGGGTTTGTTTATGCGGCTCAACCACCACTTTATTTATTGAAACATGGTAAAGATGAATATTATTGTTATAGTGATGAAGAACTAGATGATTTGAAAACTAAGATTGGTGAAGGTGCTAAATATAGTATTCAACGTTATAAAGGTCTTGGAGAAATGAATGCAGAACAACTTTGGGAAACAACGATGGATCCTGAAAAACGAATTTTAAATCAAATTGATTTAGACGAAGCAATGGAAGCGGATATGATTTTTGATATGTTAATGGGTGAAAAAGTTGAACCAAGACGTGAATTTATTCAAGAAAACGCTAAATACGTTACTGATTTAGATATTTAAGATAAAGGAGATAAATAATGGAAGAACGGGGAATTAGAAAAGTAAAACTAACATCTGAAATGAAAAACTCTTTTATGCAGTATGCGATGTCAGTTATCGTATCAAGAGCTTTACCTGATGTTCGAGATGGGTTAAAACCAGTTCAAAGAAGAATTATTTACGGGATGAGTGATTTGGGATGTACTCCAGGTACACCATATAAGAAATCTGCCCGTATTGTCGGAGAAGTTATGGGGAAATATCATCCTCATGGTGACTCTTCAATATATGAAGCTTTAGTTAGAATGGCTCAAGATTTCTCATATCGTTATATGTTAGTTGATGGTCATGGGAATTTTGGCTCAATCGATGGTGATGGAGCAGCAGCACAACGTTATACTGAGGCAAGAATGTCAAAAATATCTAGTGAGCTGGTTCGTGATTTAAAGGAAGATACAATTGATTTTATTCCAAACTATGATGGTGAAGAACAGGAACCGGCGGTTTTACCGGCTCGTATTCCCAACTTACTAATTAATGGTTCAACGGGGATTGCAGTTGGGATGGCTACTAATATTCCACCTCATAACTTAGTAGAAGTGATTGAAGCAATTTTAGCAGTTGCAAAAGATCCGGATATCACAATCATGGAATTAATGGAAAATTATATTCAAGGTCCTGATTTTCCAACTGGTGGTTATATTTTAGGTAAAACAGCAATTAAAAAAGCCTATGAGACAGGAAATGGTCTAATTGTCATGCGAGCAAAGACGGAAATTGAAGAAAAAGGAAGTAAAAAAGTTATTGTTGTTACTGAAATTCCTTATATGGTCAATAAAGCTCGGATGATTGAAAAAATGTCACAGTTAGTTCGGGAAAAGAAAATTGAAGGAATTACAGAAATACGTGATGAATCAAATCGCGATGGTATCCGAGTTGTAATTGAATTACGTCGAGATATTCAACCAGAAGTAATTTTGAATCAATTATATAAATTAACATCATTGCAGACAACCTTCGGGGCTAACTGCATTGCCTTGGTCAATAATGAACCAAAAACATTAAATCTAAAGGAAATGATTACTTTATACCTTGATCATCAAGAAGAAGTAATTAAACGACGTACTAAATTCAGATTAACTAAAGCTGAAGACCGAGCTCATATTTTAGAAGGATTAAAAAGAGCTCTTGATCAAATTGATGCTATTATTGATTTAATTAGATCAAGTCGTACTACTGAAATCATTCAAACTAGATTGATGGAAGAATTTAATATGTCTGATAAACAAGCTAAAGCAATTCGAGAAATGCAATTACAACGTCTAGCTGGTTTGGAAAGACAAAAAATTGAAGATGATTTAAATAAATTATTAGAAATTATTGCTGATTTAAAAGATATCCTAGAAAATAGAGAACGTTTATTATCGATCATTCATGATGAATTAGAAGAAATTAAAGATAAATATGGTGATAAACGCCGTACGGAAATTATTCAAGGAACATTTGATTTAGAAGACGAAGATTTAATTCCAGTAGAAGACGTTATTATTTCTTTAACTAATAATGGATATGTTAAGAGAATGCCAGTAGATACATACAAAACACAAAACCGTGGTGGACGAGGAATCAAGGGAATGGCAACTAATAGCGATGATATTGTAAGTTCGTTAATTAATATGTCGACTCATGATGATCTATTATTCTTTACAAATTTTGGTAAAGTATATCGTTTAAAAGGATATAATATTCCAGAGTTTGGACGTTCGGCTAAAGGTTTACCTGTTGTAAATTTATTAAATCTTGATAAAGAAGAACAAGTTAAATCGATGATTAGTATTAATCGTAAGCAAATTGAAGAAAATAATGATTATTATTTATTCTTTGTAACTGCTAGCGGTTTAGTAAAACGAGTTCACATCAATGAATTTGAACGAATTCGTCAATCTGGAAAGATTGCGATAAGCTTAAGAGATGATGATCAATTAGTTTCGGTTAAATTAACAGGTGGTAATGATCAAATCTTAATCGCCGCCTCTAACGGTAAATTAGTTCGTTTTGAAGAAACTAATGTTCGGCCAATGGGACGAAGTGCTAGTGGGGTTAAAGGAATCAATGTTGATGGTAGCGAAGTTATCGGAATGACAACTGATAAAGAAGGTAAATATATCATGGTTGTGACAGAACGTGGTTATGGTAAGATGTCGCCATTAGAAGAGTATCGTTTGTCAAATCGTGGCGGTAAAGGGGTTAAAACTATTAATGCAACAGAGCGAAATGGTCAAATCGTTGCATTGCGTGCTGTTAATGGCGATGAAGATTTATTAATCATTACTGACGATGGAATCATGATTCGTTTACCAATGGAACAAGTTAAAACAGCCGGTCGAGCTACACAAGGAGTACGTTTAATTAAAGTAAATGCAGAAAACAAGGTATCTTCAGTAGAGGTAGTTGAAAAAGCTGCTGAAACAGAAGAAGATAAATCTGAAGAAGAATAGAATTAAAAGTATCGCTTAGCGATACTTTTAATTCTTTGAAAAAGGAAAATAAAATGATTATAAGACCAGAAGAAAAACAAGATTTTAATGAAATATATACTGTAGTAAAAGCCGCTTTTGCAACAGCTGAACATAGTGATGGAAATGAACAAGATTTAGTTATAGCTTTAAGGACTGGTAATAATTATATTCAAAAATTATCATTAGTTGCTAAAATTGATAATCAGCTCGTTGGTTATATTATGTTTACAACAGCAAAAGTTGGAAATGATACAGTATTAGTTTTAGCACCATTAGCTATTTTACCAGCATTTCAAAAACAAGGGATTGGTAGTGCTTTAATTAACAAAGGTCATCAAATTGCTAAAGAATTAGGATATGAATATTGTTTAGTTTTAGGTAGTGAGCACTATTATTCACGATTTGGATATTTACCAGCTGAACAGTTTGGAATCAAAGTGCCTAAGGGAATTCCTTCAATTAATTTTATGGCAAAAAAACTGATATTTAGAGCTGGTAAAATTAGTGGCGAAGTTAAATATGCAAAAGAATTTGGAATATAAAATAACTCTCACTTAATTGTGAGAGTTATTTTTGATTTACCTGTTCAAATTGAAAATTTGAACATATAGACTTAAGTCAGTTGAGCATACG
>OLRK01002772.1_pt1 | contig 10277 bp, 10 predicted proteins | sample 1672911 | NCBI WGS metagenome assembly OLRK01 (sample SAMEA3136736, study PRJEB25190) | human gut metagenome | biome: human gut; feature: human-associated habitat; material: faeces | place: Austria | collected 2013
GCGGCACAAGCGGCATGGTCGTCAGCTCGCCGATGTGGCCGCCGCCCTCCATGCCTTCCGCGATAACCGCGTCCGCGCCCGCGCGCGCCATGCGCTTGGCCAGCGCGACCGACGCGACGACCGGCATCACCTTGATGCCCGCGCTCTTCCAGCCTTCCATATATTTGCCCGGATTGCCCGCGCCCGTGGTCAGCACCTCGATCTTCTCGTCGATGGCGAGCTGGGCGAGGTCGTCTGCGTTCGGGGAGAGCAGCATGATATTCATGCCCAGCGGCTTATCCGTAATCGCGCGCGCCTTATGGATCTCATCGCGGATATAATCCACCGGCGCCGCGCCGCCCGCGATGATGCCCAGGCCGCCCGCCTTGGACACCGCCGCCGCGAGGTGGTGCTCCGCGATCCACGCCATCGCGCCCTGCACAATCGGATATTCAATACCGAGAAGTTCTGTGATCTTGGTCTTCATTTGATTCGCTCCCCTTTTACAGTTTGAGTACAAACGCGCCGTAGGTCAGCCCACCGCCGAAGCCGGTGCAGACGATGGTCTGGCCCGCTTTGAGCAGGCCCTTGCGGCGCATCTCGTCCAGGCAGATCGGCACACTGGCCGAAGAGGTGTTGCCGAAGCGGTCCATGTTCACATAGACCTTTTCTTTCGGCAGATGGTAGCGCTTGGCGATCACGTCCAGGATGCGCAGGTTGGCCTGATGCGGCACCACCCAGTCGATCTCCTCGGCCGAAACGCCCGCGCGCTGCAGCGCGGTATCGATTGCCAGCGGAACCGCGCGCGCGGTGAACCGCACGACCGCCGCGCCCTGCATTTTCAGGAAGCGCGCCTTAGGGTCGACTGTCCGCTCGGGCGCGAACGGGTCTTCGACCGGCAGCGCCTCCATGTACAGGTACTCCGCGCCCGAGCCGTCCGCCGCGATAAACGTGGACTGGATGCCCACGGCGGCGTCCTCGGTCGCGCGGTAGACCGCTGCGGCCGCCCCGTCGCCAAACAGGATGCAGGTGGAGCGGTCGGTGTAATCCGTGATGCGGTGCAGCGTTTCCGCCGAAACGACGAGTACGGTCTTCGCCTTGCCCGACCGGATGTAGCTGTCCGCGATGTCGGTCGCGGAGATGAAGCCCGCGCAGGCGTTGTTGATATCCATCGCGCCAACCTGGCGAGCGCCCAGCTTGTCCTGCAGGACGCTCGCGGTGTTGGGCGTGTTGGTATCCGGCGTGCAGGTGCTGACCAGGAGCAGGTCAAGCTCCTCCGCCGTGATTCCCGCGTCCGCCAGCGCGTTCTGCGCTGCGCCGAGCGCCAACTCCCATGTGCGGGTGTTTCTGGCGATGCGGCGCTCGCGCACGCCGGTGCGCTTGACGATCCACTCGTCGCTGGTGTCGACCATCTGCTCGAGCATCGCATTGGTCAGGGCAAACTCCGGAATGCACGATCCCGTGCCGATCAGTTGAGTGTTGATGATAGCCACGCTCCCTAAAATCAAATCGCTCTCCCAAAAACCGTGGAAAAGCGACAATAGTTTGATTGACAAAGTAATCCTTGACTATTATAATAAAAGGACACGAAAATGTCAACCTTTTCCGAGGTCTGGCATCGGTATTTGGAGGAACGAAATGGAATACGGTTTTGCATTTTTCCCCGGCCAGGGCGCGCAGGCCCCGGGCATGGGCAGGGACCTGTACGAAAATTCGCAGGCCGCACGGCTGGTTTTTGAAGAGGCCAGCGACGGGGCGGGCCTGGACGTTGCAAAGCTCTGCTTTGACAGCGATAAGGAGGCGCTTTCCCGCACGGAAAACAGCCAGATCGCGATTTTTACGCACTCGATGGCCGCGCTCGCGGCGCTGCAGGAGGCCGGCGTATCTTTCAAGGCCGCGGCGGGCTTCTCGTTGGGCGAATACACGGCGCTCGCGGCAGCCGGCGTGGTGTCGCTCACGGACGGCGTCAGGATCGTGTCCATGCGGGGCAAACTGATGCAGCAGGCGGCGGACTCGATCGACGGCGGCATGGCCGCCATCCTCGGGCTGGACGACGCGGCGATCGAGCAGGCCTGCGCCCAGGTGACAGGCGGCTTGGTGCGTCCGGTCAACTACAACTGCCCCGGCCAGCTCGTCATCGCGGGCGAGCGCAAGGCGCTGGACGAGGCGGTTGAGAACTGCAAGGCGGCCGGCGCGCGGCGCGCGCTCCCGCTCGCGGTTTCCGGCGCGTTCCACACGCCGCTGATGGCCAAGGCGGCGGCCGAGCTGCGCGCTTATGTGTCGGACTTTACTTTCTCCGCGCCCAGAATGGATATCTACTCCAACCTGGACGGCAACGTACTCGACTGCGCCGACCTGCCCGCGCATCTGGAGCAACACATGATCTCTCCCGTGCGCTGGACGCAGCTCGTCCGCAACGGCATGGCGGCGGGCCTTACCACCGCGTGCGAGATCGGCCCGGGCAAAACGCTCACCGGCTTCGCGGGCAAGATCAGCAAGGAGCTGGCGTGCAAGCCCGTGCAGGACATGGCGGGCGTACAGGCCGCAACAGAATGAGGATCAAAAAAAGAACCGCTGGAAAGCGGTTCTTTTTTTGATCCATCCTCCAAACGGGGCGGCTTTGCCTCCCTGTCTGATGGCCTGTTTTAGTAAGTCGCCACCACGGCGCCCTTATAGGTTTCCTCGATGAACTGCTTGACCGTATCGCTCTGCAGCGCCTCGGCCAGCGCCTGAATTTTTTCGCTGTCCTCGTCGCCGCTGCGGCAGGCGATCACGTTGACGTATACCTGCGCATACTCCGGATTTTCCGTGATGAGCGAGTCCTCCTTGGCGTTCAGGTCGGCCTGCAGGGCATAGTTGCCGTTGATGACCGCAAGGTCAACGTCCTGCAGCGAACGCGGGAGCTGCTCCGCGGCGATCTCCTGGATATCCAGGTTCTTCGGGTTTTCCACGATGTCCAGCTTGGTCGCGTCCGAGGTCGGGTCGATCCCGTCCTTAAGCTTAATCAGACCCGCGTCCTGCAGAAGCAGCAGCGCGCGCGTCTCGTTGGAGCCATCGTTCGGCACGGCGATGGTAGCGCCGTCCGCCACTTCGTCCAGCGTCGCGGTCTTGCCCGGGTAAATGCCGAACGGCTCATAGTGCATCTCGATCGCGGGGACCAGGTCGCCGTTGTTCTCCTTATTGAAGTTGTTCAGGTACGGGATGTGCTGGAAATAGTTCGCGTCCAGTTCGCCCTCAACCAGCGCAGTGTTCGGGGTCACATAGTCGGTGAACTCCACCACTTCGAGCGTGTAGCCCGCCTCGGCCAGCACGTCCTTTGCCGCCTTCAGGATCTCCGCATGGGGCGTGGGCGACGCGCCGACCGTAATGGTCTTTGCCGCGTCATCCGATGCGCCGCCGTTATCCGCGTCCTGGTCCTGGCTGTTCCCGCCGCAGGCTGCAAGCGCTGTCAGGCACAGCGCGCCCGCAAGCAAAGCTGCGATTTTCTTTTTCATAATCAGTTCTCTCCTTTTCTCATTGGTGGGACGGCGCGCGGCCGCAGCGCCGCCCCCATATCATTAATTTAATGATAACAAAACAAATTGCTTTACCGGTTGCGCTTATCCAGCCGGCGCGCCAGCCAAAGGCCGGCCTCCTGGAAGATCTGCACGACCACGACAATGATGATCACCGCAACCAGCATAATATCGAACTGATAGCGGTTATAGCCATAGGTGACTGCCACTGCGCCCAGGCCGCCGCCGCCGATAAAGCCGGCCATCGCGGAATAGCCCAGGATAGTGACGACCGAGATCGCGCCGCCGACCATGAGCGAGGGCTTGGCCTCCGGCACAAGCACCTTCCACACGATCTGCCACGGGCTTGCCCCCATAGACTGCGCGGCCTCGATCACGCCAAACGGCACCTCCTTGATGGAGGATTCTACCATGCGCGCCACATAGGGGGCGGCCGCCATGGTCAGCGGCACGATCATCGCGGTCGTGCCAATCGAGGAGCCTGTGATCGCGCGCGTCATCGGCGTAATCATAACGCCCAGGATCAGGAACGGCACCGAGCGCAGAATATTGACAACCACGCCCAGCACGGTGTTGAGTACCGGAATCGGGCGGATGCCGCCCTTATCGCTCACCACCAGCAGCAGGCCGACCGGCAGCCCGATCGCATAGGACACCACGGTGGATACCGCGACCATGTACAAGGTTTCCCACAGGGCCTGCGCCCAGAAATCAGGTGAAAGCATGCGCGTCGCCCTCCTCTACATGCACGTTCTGCGTTTCCAGATAGGCCAGCGCCCGCTTTGCCGCGCGTTCATCCTCCGGCAACTGCAGGATCATCTGGCCATATGCCTTCCCGTCGATATCCTTGGTGTCCGCAAACATGATATTGACCGGCGCCTTGCATTCCAGCACCATGTTGGATACCACCGGCTCAAACGACGAGTTTCCATCAAACACGATGCGGCAGTAATGCCTGCCCGTGGCCAGGCGCTCCCGCCTGCCATCCGGATAGATCAACTGCTTGGCCATCGCGGACTGCGGGCGGGTGAACACCCGATCGACCGTGCCGACCTCTGCGATGCGGCTGGAATCGATGATCGCCACGCGCTGACAGATCTCCTCGATGACCGCCATCTCATGCGTGATGACCACAATCGTGATGCCGAGCGTCTGATTGATCTCCTTAAGCAGCGCGAGGATGGAGCGCGTCGTCGTCGGGTCCAGCGCGCTGGTCGCCTCGTCGCAGAGCAGGATCTTAGGGTTGGTCGCCAGGGCTCGCGCGATGGCCACGCGCTGCTGCTGGCCGCCGGAAAGCTGGGATGGGTAATTGCCCGCGCGGTCGCTCAGGCCGACGATATCGAGCAGTTCGCGCGCCCGCTTTTCCGCCTCCGCCTTACCCGTCCCCGCGATTTCCAGCGGGAAGCAGATATTTTGCAGCGCGGTGCGCTGTTGCAGCAGGTTGAACTGCTGGAAGATCATGCCCATGGAGCGGCGCGCCTGCAGCAGCTCCTTTTTGGAAAGCGCCCCCAGCTCCTGCCCGTCCACCGTGACCGTACCCTCGGTCGGCTTTTCCAGAAAATTGATGCACCGCACCAGCGTGGATTTGCCCGCGCCAGACAGGCCGATGATGCCAAATATCTCGCCGCGTCTGATGTCCAGGCTGACACCGTCAAGCGCCACAACCGTACCCGCGCGCCCGCGGAACGTCTTGTTCAGGTTTTGGATTCGCACAATAACATCCTGTTCCAAACCTTATTCCCCCTTGTTTCAAAATAAAAGCGGAAAGCAGTCCTGCTTTCCGCTCGCTTTCCATCTGAACCGCATCGCGCCGCATGACAAATCCGGCCCGCTTGCAGCATAACAGCCCTGTTACGGCTGTATTGCAGAAAAACGAGCAAAACCGCACATCATGCACATGGACATTCGCAGTGCCAGCATTACGGTCTCCTCCTTTTCCTACAATTTCTATAGTATATTGCTTGGTTATTAGTGTACCGCTCTTTGCGGGATTTGTCAAGGATTTTTATTTATCTTTAATCAAAGTATTAAGCTCTTCCATGAACGTATTGATATCTTTGAACTGGCGGTAGACCGAGGCAAAGCGCACATAGGCCACCTCGTCCACCTTGCGGAGCTGCTCCATGACCAATTCTCCGATGACCTTGCTGGATACCTCACTCTCGAGCGAGCCGAACACCTTCTGCTCCACATTATCCACGATCTGCTCGAGCTGCATGAGCGAAACCGGCCGCTTTTCGCAGGCCTTCATCAGCCCGTTCAACAGCTTCTGGCGGTCGTAGGCCTGTCGGGTACCGTCCCGCTTGACCAGCATGAGCGGCATGCGCTCGACCGTTTCGTAGGTGGTAAAACGCTTGAGGCATTTGAGACATTCGCGCCGACGGCGGATACTCGTCCCCTCGTCGGTCGGCCGCGAATCGACTACCTTGCTGTCCTCATAGCCGCAAAACGGACATTTCATCGGGCTTCACCCTCGCAATCCTATAAAATGTGAATCATTTGTGGTTATTATACCACCCCTTGTATAAAAAAGTCAACCATAGCGGGCGCATTTACCCCGTCAAACCGTCAAAAAGCGGGAAAGCACGCTCACGGCGCGCGCCAGGTCGTCCGGTCCCGTGAAATTCGAGCGATATACCTCGATCAACGCATGCCCGCTGTAGCCGGCTGCGCGCAGGCGTGAGAAAAAGTCCGCGTAATCCATCGTTCCCGCCCCGGGCAGCAGGCAGCTCTGCTCGGCTGAGAAATCGTTGATATGGATGTTTACCAGCCGTTCCCCCACTGCATCGATGAATTCCCTCGGGTGACGGCCGGCGCGGTGCGCCTGCTTGATGTCGAGCGTGTACCGCAGCGCGGGAACGTCGCGGTACAGGGCGCTCAGGAATGCGGGGTCGCGCGAACGGCACCACGCCACATTCTCCTGCGCGAGCGTCACGCCGCAGGAGGCTGCGAGCCCGCACAGCCGGCGGTATACCTCGCACTTGCGCGCCCAGCGTGCCGGATCGTCCGCATGCCCCATATCGCGCTCCCCGTGGAAGGTGAAAAAGCGCGCGCCCAGCGCCGCCGCGCATTCCAGATAGCGCTGGTACTGCATCAGCCCGTCCTCTGTGCGGCGCTGGTAATCGGAGAACAGGAGCAGCCCCTCCATCAGCGAGGTGTAGGGGTGGACAGACACGATATCCAGCCCCAGTTGACGCGCCTGCGCGCCCAACTGCTCATAAAAGCGCGGCGAGAACTCGCTCTCCGTATTAAAGAAAACCTCAACCGCATGCACGCCCAGTCCGGCCAGGATGGGCAGTATCTCCTCGACCGGCTGCGGATAGAAGCACGCAGTCGAAATGCCCAGACGCATGGGGGTCCCTCCTTTTCCAAAAAAACCGGACGGGGATACACGCCGCACCCCCGTCCGTTGTTTCGCGCAGTACGCGCTTCTTTCCCTTTATTCAGATACGTTTCTTGCGGAAATGCTTGCGGTAGAACGACCAGAAGCTTGCCGACAGCATGATCGACGACCAGGCGCCCGCAACGATGCCCACGATTAGCGGCAGCGTAAACTGCTTGAGAGACGGCACGCCCAGAACAAAGATCATGCCGACTGTGAACAGCGTGGTAAGGGTCGTGTTGATGGTACGTCCCATGGTCTGCCAGACGCTGCGCTCCGCGACCTCCTCAAACGGCTCCTTGCGCGCCACACGCAGGTTCTCACGGATGCGGTCGAATACGATGATGGACGCGTTGATCGAATAGCCGAGTATGGTCAGCGCCGCAGCGATAAAGCCGGTGTCCAGCGGGATCTGGAACCATACATAGACCGACAGCATGATCAACAGGTCGTGGATCAGGCAGGTGACCGCCGCCAGGCCGCTGGTGAGTTCAAATCGGATGGTGATATAGATCAGCATCAGCACGATCGCCACTACCGCGCACAGGAACGCCGCGCGCTGTAGGTCGCTGCCGACCGAAGGGGAAACGTCGTTATTGTTGTATAGATCTTTGCCATCTTTGTCCAGGCTGTAGGTTTCGACCATCTTGTCGATGACAGCCGCGCGCTTTTCCGAATCGATCGAGGTAGAGCGGATCAGCACTGTCGCCCGACGAGGTGACCGAGGACGGGTCGACGCCCGTTACCTCCTGAAACAACTCGCGCACCTCAGTCTGGACCGTCTGGTCCACCGTCTTGTGCAGGTTGAACTCCATCTCCGTGCCGCCGGCAAAGTCGATGCTCAGGTTAAAGAAGTTCTGGCCGAACGGCAGCGCAATCAGAGCCACCAAGCCGGTCGCGCACAGCAGGATGGAGATAATGCCAAAAATCTTGAAATTCTTCAGAATGGGAAACTTGGGTTTCATTATTTATCTCCTCCTTTCTTAAACGCCGTAAGCCTTGGGGCTGCGAACATGGAAATCCACCATGCGGTTGAGCAGGAAATGGGTCACCGTCAGGGCTGTAAACATGGAAATGATAACGCCGAGACCCAGCGTGGTCGCAAAGCCGACGATTGTGCCGGTACCCATCCAGAACAGCACCGCGGCCGCAATCAGCGTGGTGATGTTGGAGTCCAGGATCGCGGTGAACGCGCGCTTAAAGCCGGAGTCGATAGCACTCTTGACGGTCTTGCCCGCGCGCAGCTCTTCCTTGATGCGTTCAAAGATAATGACGTTCGCATCGACCGCCATGCCGATCGACAGGATGATGCCCGCGATACCCGGCAGGGACAGATTGACACGGATCAGGCCGAACACGACCGCTTCAATGACAATATAGAAGCCGAGCGCCAGACAGGCGACCAGGCCCGGGATGCGGTAAACGATCAGCATGAACAGGCAGACCAGCACAATGCCGATCGCGCCCGCGAGCAGCGAGGTCTGCAGGGCGTTCGCGCCGAGCTGCGGGCCAACCGAGCGAAGCTCAACCTGCTTGAGGCTGAACGGCATCTGGCCGACGTTGATCAGGTCCGCCAGCTCCTTGGCGCTTTCCGCCGTGAAGTTGCCGCCCGAGATCACGCAGGTACTCTGCGTCAGCTGGTTCTCCACCATCGGTGTGGAAATCGCCTGATCGTCCATGACGATGGCAAGGAAGTTCATACCGTCCGTATTTTTCCGCGCCGCGATCGAAGCGGTCGCCTCGGAGAATTTCTGCGTTCCCTCGTCGGTGAACTCGATCTGGACGTAATGCTCGTCCGTCAGTTCCGCGCCGGTCGGCTGGCCGTACATGGCGGTCGCACGCTTGATATCTGTGCCGGTCAGCCACTCCTTGCCGTCCGCGTCCATAAACACGAGCTGCGCGGTCGAGCCCAACGTCTGCACGGCTTCTTCAGGATTGGTGATCTGCGGGATCTCGACCGAGATGCGGTTGTCGCCCGAAAGCGCGACAGTCGCCTCGGTGAAGCCCTTGTTGGTCAGGCGCTGACGGATCATGGACTGCGCCGTTTCCATATCGCTGGACAGGTTGCCCGTATCGTAGCCCTCCGGCAGCTCCGCCTCATATACGATGCGCGAACCGCCCACCAGATCGAGGCCGAGCCGGATGCCGTGCTCGGTATCATTCACCGCAGGGATGATCGTGCGCCCTGCAACGGTAAAGCCCATTACCGCGCAAAGACCGAGCAAAACGATCACGAGCATGACTGCGATGAAAGAAATCACACTCTTTTTCAATGTTTTACAGCCTCCTTTGTTTTCTTACACAACTGATTTAGTATACTGCGAAACCGCAGAAAAGTCAATATTGCCGTGTCTGGCCACCGCGCTTACAGGTTGATCTCCACCGTGACGTCCCCGCCGTCCAGATAGGGCGCGATAGCCGGCCGGACGCACTCGCTGAGGAACTCGTCCACCTGGGACGGGCAGCGGCCGATATACGCGGACGGGTCCAGGTGCTCCATAATCTGCTCGCGCGTCATGCCGAACATCGGGTCCGCGGCGATGCGGTCGATCAGGTCGTTGTCCAGCCCTTCCTCCTTGATGCGCTTGCCCGCAGCCATGGAATGCTCGCGGATGCGCTCGTGCAGCTCCTGCCGGTTGCCGCCGCGCTTGACCGCGCCCATCATGATGTTTTCGGTCGCCATAAAGGGCAGCTCGTTCATCACGCGCTGGTGGATGACCTTGGGATATACCACCAGGCCGGACACCACGTTAATCATAATGTTCAGAATCGCGTCCACCGCAAGGAACGCCTCCGGCACGGAGATGCGCTTGTTCGCCGAATCGTCGAGCGTGCGCTCGAACCACTGGGTAGCAGAGGTAAAGGCGGGGTTCAGGCTGTCCGTGATGACATAGCGCGCCAGCGCGCAGATTCGCTCGCTCCTCATCGGATTGCGCTTGTACGGCATCGCGGACGAGCCGATCTGGTGCGCCTCGAACGGCTCCTCAATCTCCTTGAGGTGCTGCAGCAAACGCAGGTCGGTGGCAAACTTGGACGCCGACTGCGCGATGCCGGACAGGGTAGCCAGCGTCTGCGCGTCGATCTTGCGCGAGTAGGTCTGTCCGGAAACCGGCACCACACCCGCGAAGCCGAAGTCCGCCGCGATGCGCGCTTCCAGCTCCTTGACCTTGCCCTCGTCCCCGTCGAACAGCTCCATAAAGGACGCCTGCGTGCCGGTCGTACCCTTGCTGCCCAGCATGCGCAGGTTTTCAATGCGGTACTCAACCTCGGCCAGATCCATCAGCAGCTCGTTCATCCACAGGGTCGCGCGCTTGCCGACCGTGGTGAGCTGCGCGGGCTGAAAGTGGGTGAAGCCCAGCGTGGGCTGCGCCTTGTGCGCGTCCGCGAAGCGCGCCAGCTTG
>OLRK01002781.1_pt1 | contig 10259 bp, 9 predicted proteins | sample 1672911 | NCBI WGS metagenome assembly OLRK01 (sample SAMEA3136736, study PRJEB25190) | human gut metagenome | biome: human gut; feature: human-associated habitat; material: faeces | place: Austria | collected 2013
ACCACTCCAACTCCAACAAGCAGTACATGGAGCAGATCCGCATCACCAAGGAGGTGCTTCACAGCCGCCGTCACTCCGCCGAGATCAAGGAGCTGGTAAAGGGCGTGATGATCGAAAGCTACATCGAACCCGGCGCCCAGAAGGTGTCCGAGCACTGCTACGGCAAATCCATCACCGATCCCTGCCTGGGCTGGGAGGATTCCGAGCGGCTGATCTGCGACATCGCCGAGGGGCTGGACTGACCCAGCCTGAGGAGCGCGCCTCCTTGCAAAGCATTCTTATTTAACAGGAAACTGTGTTTCCTGTTAAATAAAAACAACGAACCGGAAGTCCCATCACATCGAGGAACTCCCGGTTTTTTCGTTTTCCGATTCTGTTTTTCTTTCTCTCCATCATCCCGCGCTCTCCACCGCGCTCTGGGCTCTCACCGCCTTGCGGGGCGCCGCCCCCTGCCGTTTCTGATAACCTCTCACCACCAGGCTTAAGGTAAAGCAAATGACAAAATAGCACAGGGCCTCAAATCCGTACAGGATCATCATTCCCCGCACGTCGTAAATGCTGCCCATGACCACAGAGCTGTTTCTCATAAACTCCGGGATGTCCACCATCCGCAGGAAGGACGTGTCCTTGAGCACCGTGATAATCTGGGAAAGCAGGGCGGGAATGACCTTTTTAAAGGTCTGGGGCCACACAATGTACACAATGGTCTGCACAAAGGAAAAGCCCTGGGATTCCGCCGCCTCAAACTGGCCCTTGGGAATGGAATTTAAACCGCCCCTGAAAATCTCCGCCATGACCGCCGATGTAAACAGGGTGATGGCAAACACGGAGATGGCCACCTTGTTTCCCTTGATGGTGAAGTAGATCCAGAGAATCCAGAGAAGGTTGGGCGTACATCGGAAAAACTCGGTGTAGGCGGCGATCAGTTTCCCGAAAATACGGTATTTCCCGGTGGCGTAGGTGCGGATCAGAGCCAGCACGCTGCCGATGATGGTGCTGAAAAATACAGCGCCTATGGAGATCATCACCGTCATCCCAAGCCCCTTCATCATAAAGGAGAAATTGGCCGGCGTAAAAATCTGGCTGAACAAATTAGACATTGATTGAATCCTCCATCATCTGATCTATGGCTATCTTGGCCACCGGCTGACGCAGGGCCCGGATTTCCAGATAGCGGGCAAGCCTCGCAAGCGGGTAGCAAATGATGAAATACATCAGCGCCGACGCGAAGTAGGCCTGAGCGAAATATCCCGTATTGGAGCCAAAGGAATCCGTAAAATACATTAAATCCATTCCTGCCACCATCGCCAGCACCGAGGTGTTTTTCACCAGGTTCAACGCCTGGTTGGCCAGGGGCGGCATGATGATCTTTACGGTCTGGGGCATGATGATGTAGCGCATGGTCTGTATGTAGGAAAAGCCCTGGCTCTTGGCCGCCTCCGACTGTCCCGCCGGAATGGCCTCGATGCCGGTGCGGATCACCTCCGCGATGTAGGCCCCGTGGTAGATCCCCACGCCCATAAGCCCCAGGATGAATTTGGGGATACGGGTCCCCGTCCCGCCCAGCAAAATGGGAAGTCCCGAATAGTAGAATACCACCTGCAGCGCCAGGGGCGTGTTCTGGAAGAATTCCACGTAGACTCTGGATATTAATTTTAAGATCTTCGCCCTGGAGGTTGACATCAGGCCGAAGATCAGGCCCAGCAGGAGGGCCAAAAGCAGGCCGCACACCGCCGTCCTCAGCGTCATAAGGAATCCCGGAATATAATACTCCGGGATTGCCTCAAGCAACGCATTCCATCTGTTTATTTTCATCAAACCGTTAAACACGTTTTTCCCTCACAGCTTTCTTATTCGACCGTCAGTCCGTTCTGCTCCATCAGAGCGTCCATCTCGCCGTTGTCTAACATCTCCTGAACGGTGGTGTTGATCAGCTCCGCCAGCTCCGTGTTCTCCTTGTTGGAGCAGACGCCGTATTCCTGCTCGCCGTAGCGGACATCCAGGAACTTATTGGTGTCGTTCTTGTAGCCCTCCAGGATGGCGCGGTCTACGGAGAAGGCGTCGATCTGGTTGGCTGCCAGGGCCTGGGCCAGCTCCGGATAGGTAGCAAACTCCTGGAACGTGGGCTCCGCGGCGATGCCGTTTGCCTCTTTATACTTTAAGAACTCATCCTTGGAGGTGGAGGACTGGGAAACGCCGATGATCTTTCCATCCAGATCCTCGATGTCGTCGATTCCGGAATCATTGTTTACCAGAAGTCCTACCGCGTCGGTGTAGTAGGCCGGGGAGAAATTGTAGGTTTCCTTTCTCTCGGGGGTGATGGTGAAGGTCGCGATTACAAAATCCACCTCGCCGTTTTCCACCAGCGGCCCTCTCGTCTTGGCGTTCACCGCCTGGAACTCCACCTTCTTCTGAGCCTTGGCCTCATCCGCGGAAATTCCCAGGATCTTTCCGGCCAAAGCGTAAGCCAGATCGTCCTCAAAGCCCTCGTACTCGCCGGTGGCCGTATTCTGCAGGGAGAACTTCGGCACATCCGCCTTTACTCCCACCTTTACCACGCCGCGGTCCTTAATGGCGTCCACGCCGCTCTTGCTGCCTCCGCCGCAGGCCGTAAGCCCCATGACCATCGCCGCCGTCAAAACTCCCGCTGCCATCATCCTCATCCAATTCGTCTTTTTCATAATCTTTGTCTCCTTTCCATTCTCTATATTCCCAATTTTTAATGGAGAATCTTACTCAAAAACGCCTTCGTCCTCTCCTGCTCCGGATTGGTAAAGAAGTGCTCCGGCGTCCCCTCCTCGATGATCTCTCCCCGGTGTACGAAGATCACCCGGTCCGCCACCTGTCTGGCAAAGCCCATCTCGTGGGTGACACAGACCATCGTAATATTTTCCTTGGCCAGCTCCACCATCACGTTTAAAACCTCCTGGACCATCTCCGGATCCAGGGCCGATGTGGGCTCGTCAAAAAGGATCAGTTTCTGTTTCGTGCACAGCGCCCTGGCGATGGCCACACGCTGCTGCTGGCCGCCGGAGAGCTGGTTGGGATAGACATTTGCCTTGTCGGACAATCCCACCCGCTCCAGGCACTTGAGGGCCTCCTCCGTAGCCTCCTTTTTGGAGACGTGCTGGAGTTTCATGGGAGCCAGCGTCAGATTTTCCAGCACCGTCAGATGGGGGTACAGGTTAAACTGCTGGAACACCATGGCCGAATAGTTCTTTGCCATCTCCCGGTGGTTTTTCCTGGTGACTTCCTTTCCGGCGATATAGATGTGTCCGCCGGTGGGCTCCTCCAGATAGTTGATACACCGGATCAGGGTGGATTTTCCCGAGCCGGACGGGCCGATAATCACCAGTTTCTCGCCCTCTTTCACCGACAGGTTGATATTTTTTAACGCCTCGAAATCCCCGAAGTTTTTGCAGAGATTCTCAACTTTTACCATCTCCTCCATGTGGTTCCCTCACTTTCCGCTTTCTTTTCTGTGGATGTCCTGTGAAAACGCGTGCGCTGCTTTTTATGTACATAAATATGCAGGATTGCCGTTCCCTTTCAGGGGATCCAAAAAGCATTTTTCTGACCGCGCGCGTCCGGCGCGCCGGCATCGGAGGCTTTTGTGTCATAGGAAACGCCGTTCCCTATAAAACAAAAAAACGGAGCTTCCCTAAGTAAGCTCCGTCGCTTATAGCTTATGTTTATGCGATTTCTTGCTATTATAATCATCCAAAACGGATTTGTCAACAATATTTACTGCTTTTTTGTGATGCTGCAAATTTTTACAGCATTACAGTAATAAATTTTTATTACCGATGCCCTGTCAAAAACGGGCAAAACAGGGTAAAAACCGCCGTAAACAGACAAATTCCCCCCTAAATTACCACGTGGGGATCCTCCTCAATGCCAAATTTCTTCTTTGCCAGCTGAACGATCATATCCGCGATGTCGTCCTCCGGAAGAAGGGCGGAATTGATCATCAGATCCTGAAAACGCTCGTCATTGGCAGAGTGGCCAGCGTATTTCTTGTGGTAAGCGTCCCTGGCCTTGTCCACGGAGAGGATCATGCTCTTTGCCTCCTCCGGGCTCATGCCGTAGTCATGGATGCAGACGTTCAGGCGGTAGGAATAGGGCGCGAAGATGTAGATGTTGATATTGTTCTTCCGGTTGCGCAGCAGATAGTCGGCGCAGCGGCCCACGATAATGCAGTTCTCCTCCTCCGCCACCTTGAGGATGATGTCCTTCTGGACGGAAAAGATCATGTCCTGCATATAGCTGTTGTCCGTACCCAGCGGAAACTTTGCCATCAGATAGTGAAGGGTGCCGCTGGGCGCCTTCTCCTCCTCGTCGCTGATGGTGGACACCGGCAGATTCAGCGTGCTGGCCACCTTTTCCACAATGTCCCTGTCATAAAACCGGATTCCCAGCCGGTCCGCCACCTTTCTGGCAATCGTCCTGCCATTGGAACCAAACTCCCGCTGAATCACGATGGTATAATTGTCAGCCATATATTTTCCCCCTGTCCGGCCGCACCTGTCCGCAGACGGCCCCTTTTTCCCACTATTGTACAACGAAACAGCGGGAATTTCCACTATATTTTTCAGAAATTTTATCTAAAAATACACAGTTGTCGAAAAAGCCAGGAAAACATGGCAATTTGTCTTGCCACGTCCCAGGCGGCCGTGGTACAATTTTTCCATGAACGTAAGCGAAAAAGGAGATGGTATCATGCTCAGACCAGCGGTGCCGGAGGATGCCTCCCGGCTGGCGGAAATCCAGATTTTTGCCAAACGGACGGCCTTCCGCCCCATATTTCAGAACGATTTCGTGTCCTTTCAGGAGATGCAGGTGCTGGATCTGGCACTTTTCTACCGGGACGAGCCGGGCGCCCTTGAGGGGGTATTTGTGTACGACGACGGCATTGTAAAGGCCATGACCAAATGGGAGAAAGGCGGCGCGGACAGCCGCCTCTGGGAATTAAAAGAGGTGTATGTGGATCCCTTTTTCCAGCACCAGGGAATCGGGGCCTTCATCCTGGAGGAATTTTTAAAAGAGGCGGCCCAGGCCGGAATCCGCCGGGCCACCCTGTGGGTCCTGGAAAAAAATGAACCGGCCCGGGCCCTCTACAGCCGCTACGGCTTTGCCCCCAACGGAAACTGGAAACTCCAGGAGGGGACGGTGGAGGTTTTGGTGGAGTATGAGAGGGATTTCTCTCACCTGTGCGTTTCGTCCAGCACTGGAGTGTAAACCATCCTCTCTCCGGCGTCCTGAATCAGCACGGAGTGGGCAGGAATTTCCTGGCCCTCGTAGAGATACGGGTCATCGCCGAAGTTGGCTACGGCCGCCAGCTCGTTGCCGTACACCGTTTTCTGCACCGTTCCGTCCTCCTTCAGACAGGCAAAATCCGTCATTTCATGCCGGATGGCCTTGGCGCTGAATTCTGACCATACGCTGTGATGGGCCGCAATGTCTTTTTTATACTCCTCCCACTGCTCGCCGTCCAGGTGATAAAGAGGCGGAACATTGTAGAGGACTTCCCGGATCATCCGGTCCTGTGTCGCCCCTTTTATTTTAAAGGTAGACCAGTCCCAGTGGGCTGCTGTAATAACGGAATCGTTATACACCAGTTTGAACAGGGGAATGTCATATTCAGGGGCGGCAAAGACGGCGTAGTATTCCTCTTTCACAGGAATCCGTTTCGCGAAATGCTCTGCCACACCGCCGTTGGGATTATAGTATTTGCCGATGAAATACTCGCTCTCCCGGTTGGCTTTCATATCCTCGTCCATCCAGGAAAAGCTTTTCAGCTCTATGCCGTGGGCAAACGCGATGACAGAGGCCGCGAAATCATTTCCTCCCTCTGATCCGATCACCATGCCATACTGGTCCCTGATATAAGCCATCCGTTCCAGTCTGGCTGCCAGGTCCTGCTGCTGCGTGGTGAGATGTTCCGGCGTGTAATCATCGTAGATTTCCCCGGTGGCGTCGCAGTCAATAAACCAGGAATTAAACGGGAGGTCATTGGACAAAATCCCTTCCATGCGCGTCTTCACAGAAGGCAGGGAAAGCGTGGGATTCAGTTTCCTGCCAACGCCCTGAAATCCTTTTTCCCTGTTTCCATTCCGGTCTGTCACCGTCGCGTTTTCATAGAGCGACTGGTCTTCAAATCGGGCAGTGATCCACTGTTCCTCCCCCGGAGCGTGGATGGAATGGTAGGAGTCGTAGCTGCCGATCAGATAGTCCATTTCCACAGCCTGCTCAACCAGTTCCGGTTTGGCGTACGCCTGCTCCCAGCTGTTTAAGCCGATCCACGCGTGGCGGATTCCCGACTGTTTCATGTCCTGAATAAGATCCAAGGTAGACCCATTCATCCAGTCAGAAACCTCGCGGAAAACACCTGGCAGATTGGCGGCCAGCGCCTCCTTATGCAGTCTCACTTTCCGCTCATCGGTCAGGGTTTCGTATCCGGATTCCAGCAAGGCATCTATCTGGCCGTTTCTTTCGCGCAGCACATCCGGATTCCAGAAATCTTCCCGGCGCAATACCTGGCTGAGATACCGGCAGATCACGTTCTGCTGGTAAACCGCCACATAGTCCTGACGGCTCAGCTCATCCAGCGTATTTTCAAACTCCCCTCCGTTTTCCATTTCTGAAGAAAAGGAGCGCAGATAGTCCATAACCGGCGTGTGGACCGCCTGGCGGAACGCGCCCCAGTGGACATCCTCTGCGGAGAGCAGATTTTCTCCCCAGAGATAGATAAAGGGGGCCCCGTACAGTTTCTCAATATCGGGATTTTCCTCCGCCTTCTGTTCCAGAGTCACCAGTCCGCCGTTTTCCTTCACATAGTTCCGGTAGATCTTGGCGCAGCTGACCGGGTCATTTTCCGTCACGTAGATCCGGTAGGCGTTTGTTTTTTCCCCGTCTATTTCCGGATATTCATGGGATACGGAAAAAGTAAGCTCCGGCTGAGCGGAAAAATTCATCTGGGTCCTGTAGGGATTTTCCATAATGAACAGCAGGCAGAAATCCCCTTCCTGCCCAATCCAGAACGGCATGGACAGTTCTTCCATCACGGATACCTGCCGGCGGTCCAGATAATGGATCCAGGCGGGATCGTCAGCGGGCACCCGTTTTCCTTCTCCTAAGGGGAGGTAATACTGATCCGCCGCGATCTGCGGCCACACAAACTCACGGTCCCCGTCTCCTTGCGAAGTGATCTGTACCTCCAGGTAGTCTTCCTTCGGCTCAAGACGCACCTGAACCTGCTCCGCAGGATAGCTCCAGGAAATAACTCCGTCTCTCTCCTCATAGTTTTCCACGGAATACGCTGTCTCACCGCCGGAAACGGGGACATTCTGCCCGTTCACCTGAAATGACAGCTCAAAGGTTTCCGCATTTGCCTCCAGCTCAAAGGGCAGCGCCAGCTCCTGCTCTGCCTCCTCTCTGACTGCCGGGCTGTCCGGGGAAACCGGGTTCGCAGAACAGCCGCTTAAAAGCAGCGCAGGCGGCAGCATAAAACACAGTAAATTCCAAATTGATGTTCCCATAGGCTTATTCTCCTCTGTCAATAATGTTCTCCAACAGAATAGTGCCGTCCTGTGACATCTGTGTTACAAACGCCTGTTTTTTAAAAATCTCCCGGTCCCTGCGCCTGCCGCAGCCTCTTACTCCGCCGGGAACCGGACTTCAAAGGAAATTTCCCGGCCGTCCCTCAAACAGGAAACCCCATAGCGGAACTGTTCCGCGATCTTTTTCACAATCGACAGGCCCAGCCCCGTACCGGACAGCTCTTTGTTGCGGGATCCCTCTCCCACATAAAAGGGCTGCCAGATCAGATCCGGATCCAGATCCTCATTTTCCGTAAGGTTGGAAATCCGAAACCGGTATTCCCCGTTTTCCCGCCGCAGTTCCACAGTGACGACTCCAGGAGCGGCGTATTTGGCCGCGTTGGAGAGAAGGTTGGAAAACAGCTCGCCCAAAAGCTCCCCGTTGCCTTTAAAGGCCAGGCCCGGCTGAATGCTTTCCCTGAGTTCCAGATTTCTCTGCTCAAAAAGGATTTTGTGCTCCTTGACGCACCTGGCTAATACCTGATCTAAGGACAGCGTCTCACAAGGATATTCCCTCTGTTCTATGCGGGAAAGATGAAGGAGTTTCTCCACGATCTGAGACATTTTATCGTTCTGCCTCACAATCGTATCCAGAAATGTCCCGTCATCCAGGCCGTCCTGAATCCCCGCGGCGTACATCCGCACCAGGGAAACCGGCGTTTTCAGGTCGTGGGCCACGTCGTTTAGCAGCTGTTTCATCTGTTCATTCTTTTCCTCCAGCATTTTCTGATACTGCTCAATGTGGGCGGCCATATCATTTAAGCTGTTCGCCACCTCCTCCAGTTCATCTCCCGTCCGGATCCGCAGCGGCTCATAGTCGTGGGAGGATATTTTCCTCGTAAAAGCGCAGATCTCCGTCAGCGGTTTCGTAATATGCCTGGTCATTACAAATATCAGCCCGGTGGCCACCGCCGCCGCGAAAAAGTAAATCAGAAAGCCGATGTGATTGATAATGGAAAGAAAGCCCCCGGCATCAGGTACAATGGCCGCGATCGCATACATCCCCGATTCCAGCAGAAGATACTGTACCAGTATGCTGTAATCCATCTTATTCTGGCTGTACAGGTGAAACTGAGAGCCCTGTTCCACCGCCCTCTCATAATCCTGATCCCACAGCCACAACCGCTGAAATCCCAGACCTTTTTCCCTGAATTTCTCTCTCAGCTCATTGGCAAGGACATCAGGGGCATTTCTCTCCCCTGAATGGACGATCAGCACCTTTTCCTGTTCCTCCACCGTCCGGATTGTCTCCTGGGGATCGTTTCCTCTTTCGATTTCTTCCGCCAGACGATCTCCGATCGCCTCCACATACTCCCGTTTCTCATGGAGATAAAACCGCTCTACCAGCCAGGAATTGGCAAACAAGGTTCCCGCCAGGGTAAACAGCAAAATCAAGACAACCCCAAGGACAAATTTTCGGTACAGCCGTTTCCGCACCATGGACAGCAATCTCATACCCCTTCTCCCATCACATAGCCCAAACCAATCCTGGTCTGAATCAGATCTTCGCCGATTTTCACCCGCAGGCGGCGGATGGCCGTATCTACCGTGCGGCTGTCTCCCTCATAGTCCATTCCCCATATCCGGTCCAGTAAAAACTCCCGGGACAGGATCCGGCGCTGGTTTGAGAGGAAATATTTCAAAAGTTCATACTCCGTTTTCGTCAGCCCCAGTTTCTCTCCGCCTTTTGTCACCTCCATGGTTTCCGGATTCAGACAAATGTCCCGGAAAGCCATCGCATTCTCCGCCCGGCACAGCTTGCGGACCCGCAGCAACAGGATCTGAATGTCGAAGGGTTTCCGCAGATAGTCGTCGGCGCCGCAGGTGAGTCCCTGTATCTCATCCTCGTTCTGCCCTTTCGCGGTCAGCATCAGAATCTTTGTGGGAATTCGCAGGGACCGAATCTCACGGCAGGTCTGAATCCCGTCCTGAACGGGCATCATCCAGTCCATAATCACCAGGTCTGCCCCCTGTTCCGTCAGAAAATCCATCGCCTCTTTTCCATTTGACACAACGTGGACCTCAAACCCGTCTTTTTGTAAATATAACCGTAATATCTTCTGCATATCCCGGTCATCCTCCGCAATTAAAACACGCATATGGAATATTCCTCCTCTATATAAACTATGGGCAGCCGCCTGTAAGGCCGGTCCCCTTTTGTTCTGTCGCGGAAAACCGCGCTCCCCGCGATTCAAAAGCTGCCGCGCGTGCTTGCGCTGTCGCGCGCACGTTTTCCCGTCAAACGGGAATTCTCATCACCACTCAGCATAACGGAAACAGGTCTATTCTGCAAGAGCTGAGCGTTCTCTTTTCCCGTTTTCCTTTTATGTTTCTTTCTATTATGCCGCTCTCATGTGTCAGCGGTGTTACAGGCTGTTTCCGAGATAAACTTTTCCAGGATAAATTTTCCTGTATCAGTGCCCTATTCCCCATAAGGGAAAACGGAGCGAAGTCCCCGGCAGACCATTTCTGTTCTGCCGGGGACTCCGCTCCGTCTTGATTTTTTATTCTGAAAGCCCCGGATGACGGCGATATAGATGGGCGCGTTCACGCGCACAGATATATCGGCATCAGACGGGCAAGACGGTATGAGAAAGGAGGGCGACAGCCCGGATTTCGAATACCGCCGGCAGATGGCGGGAACGCCGTAGGCGTGGAGCC
>OLRK01002787.1_pt1 | contig 10228 bp, 11 predicted proteins | sample 1672911 | NCBI WGS metagenome assembly OLRK01 (sample SAMEA3136736, study PRJEB25190) | human gut metagenome | biome: human gut; feature: human-associated habitat; material: faeces | place: Austria | collected 2013
GTAAATGCCGCTCTTTACGGTGGCTCTGGTGCCGATCACCCCGATTCTCCCGTTTCTGGTGACCTGGGCGGCCATATGGGAGCCGGAGCGCACCACGCCGATGATGGGGACGGCGCTCTCCGCCTCCAAAGTCTCCAGGGCGTAGGCGCTGGCCGTATTGCAGGCGATAACGATGGCCTTCACGTTCTGGGTATTCAAAAACCGGATGATCTGCCGGGAATAGCGGATGATGGTGTCTTTCGATTTCGTTCCGTAAGGCAGCCTGGCCGTATCCCCAAAATAAACGATGGGTTCGTCCGGAATCTGGCGGATAATCTCCCTGGCCACCGTCAGGCCGCCGATCCCGGAGTCAAATACGCCGATGGGTGCGTTTCTGTCCATGTGTTCTCCTTTCGCCTGCCCCTTTTATCTGTCGTAGCGCTGGAAAGCGTGGCCGATCAGGGCCTGCACCAGCGTTTTTTTGTCCATTCCAGCTGCCTCCCAGAGCATGGGGTACATACTGATAGCCGTGAATCCAGGAAGGGTGTTGATCTCGTTGAACACGATGCCGCCGTCCTCTTTTACAAAGAAATCCACCCGGGACAGGCCATAGCCGTCCACCGCCTTGAAAATGTCCACGGCGGCCTGGCGGATCTTCTCCGCGGCGTTTCCGGGGAGCGGGGGATTGACAACGGTTTTGGATTCCGCGTTGTAATATTTGGCGTCAAAATCGTAGAATTCCGCGGCCGCGAGAATCTCGCCCACACCGGAGGCCTTCACCGGGGTTTTTCCGCCGCCGAACACGGCGCATTCCACCTCATGGCCTACGATGGTCTCCTCTACCAGGATCTTCCTGTCATGGCGGGCCGCCTCACGCAGGGCGTTTTCCAGCTCCTGGCGGTTCTCCGCCTTGCCCACTCCTTTTGAGGAGCCGGCGTTGGAGGGCTTTACGAATACAGGGTAGGAGAATTTCTCCTCCACTCTCGCGGTCACCTGCTCCATGTTCTCCAGTTCTTCCCGGTAAACCGGCACATAAGCTGCCTGGGGCACGCCCAGGGTGTCTACGATGATCTTTGTATACAATTTATCCATGGAAACGGCGGACGCCAGCACGCCGCAGCCCACATAAGGGATCCGGGCCAGCTCAAACAGGCCCTGGATGGTTCCATCCTCGCCGTACAGCCCGTGAAGGACGGGAAATGCCGCGTCCACAGGGCGTTTCTCAAAATGTCCGTTCTCCTCCAGGATGACACAGCGCTCGGTGGCGTCCGGGGAAATGACTGCCTTTACCTGACTTTCTCTCCAGGAGCCGTCCTGGATGCTCTCTATGGAATCCGCCTTTACCCAGCGTCCCTCCTCCGTGATGCCGATGAGCAGGACATCGTACTCCTGCGCATCAATCTGGCTGGCCACGTTGACCACCGACATACAGGAGACTACGTGCTCCGAGGACTGTCCGCCAAATATAACTGCGATGGTTTTCTTCATAATTGATCTTCTCCTTTTTATTCCGCCCGGATACGCGGGCGTAGAGTGTTTATATTATAGCACACCTGGTAACAATTACAATTAGAAAGAAGAAATCGGGAGGTTATTTTATGAAACGAAATGTTTGGATGGTCCTCAGCGCCGCCTGTTTCCTCACGGCTGCCCTGCTGTTTTCCGCCCGCGTAAGGGCGGAGGACGAGCAGTTGGCCAGCGTGATCGCCCCGCAGGTGCTGAGATTTCATATACTGGCAAACAGCAACCGGAAGGAGGACCAGGAGCTGAAGCTGGAGGTGCGGAGTCTTTTGCTGGAAGAAATTTATAAAGGAGTGGATGGGATGATGAGAGGGGACGGCCAGATGGCGGAGAACGCAGATTCCGCTGAAACCGCCCCGTTCTCCCGCGCTAGCGTGATCCAATATATCGACAGCCACAACGCCAGCCTGGCCCGCTCCGCCGAGGACTTTATCCGCTCCCGCGGATTTTCCTATCCGGTGGAGATCCAGGTAGCTGAATCCTATTTTCCGACAAAATACTACGGCGACCTCCGCTTTCCCGGCGGGGTCTACGAGGCCGCCCGCGTAGTGATTGGAAACGGCAAAGGCCACAACTGGTGGTGCGTCCTCTATCCAAAGCTCTGTTTCGTGGACGAATCCTGGGCCGTGATGCCGGAGGAGTCAAAACAGGAGCTGGAGGCAGCTCTGCCGGACGGACAGTTCGAGGAGCTGGTGCGGCCGAAGGTGGAGATTGGGTGGAAGGTGATGAGATTTTCCGAAAACAAAGAATAGTATCGTTTAATTTAGCCGTAGTTACAGTACAATTATTTTGTATATATCTTTTCAAATGAACGGTAAAATATGTACAGAAAGGAAGGATACCGTTACATGGATGTACACAAAAAATTGCGTCAGTTACTGGATGAACGCGGCTGGACCGAATACAAACTATCCAAAAAATGTGGGTTGTCCGAATCAACACTCGCCAACATATTTCGCCGCAATACAACGCCATCCCTCTCTACCCTAAACGCAATCTGCAATGGGTTCGGAATTACCCTGTCCCAGTTTTTCGCCGAAGATGAAATGGTAGAATTGACACCGGAATTAAAAAAATTATTTGATAAATGGGTAAATCTCACCCCGGAACAAAAGGTCGCCGTATACAGCATGATTTCCGCTTTCAACAGCCAATGAACGTTCATATACACGGATTACAGGACAGCAGCCAGTTTCATTTCCATTTCTTCCGGAAAATGAAACTGGCTGTTCCCCTTTCGGTTTATCTTCCTTTTTCTCGAATGAGACTGTCTATGATATCAAACTGTTGGGAGGAAATTCCTGTTTTAAAAACATGGCAACTGTCCTTTGACGTATCTTCAAACTGCACATAGATCTTTTCATCATCTTCATTGATACCGATTACTTTACCGATCTCATAGCTGTAAATGGCAAATCTCTTTTTCTTTGCATCCATTTCCCTGTATTCAGGCGTAACCGACGACGGATTTTTCTCAAAGTCAAGGTCAAGCCCACCCTTTTCACTCTGACCAGTCCCCTTATCTTTCAACGGTAAGGACTGCTTGTCTATCTCGAACCCACCCCGAGCACCTGTCGGACGCCGATCTTCCAGATCGAAACCACCCTTTCCCCCCTCCAGCTCAAGTCCTCCGGATTCTTTCATATTCCCGACTTTTTTCACGTTCTTCGGAATCTTTTTCTCCTGATGGTTTAAATTCCGTATAAACATATAACATTTCCCTAATTCATAATCTTTTACACTTAAAGAGGGGTAATACTCTTTTATCTCTTCCATTTTCATAACCTCACATTTCTTCAAACTTTCCATTTATTTCCATTAATACTGAATCCTGATCTTATGCTCCAGGACATCGTCATACCACTGCATCGTACCTCTATCATATATATAAACCGTCAGCCATCCATGCTTTTTATCCACCTCGAAAAATATGCGGTATTGGCCGCTCCCTCGGTATGGAAGAGAAAAATGACCAATTTTTTCAGAATTCTGATACACGATCACCTCTGGGATCCGGTCATTGATCGCGTGGACATCCCGGCTTTTTCCACTATCTAAATTTCTCTTATCAAGATACGTGTCGGAAATTCTTGTATTTTTCTTAACAATCGTTTCCACCCGCTGTTCCCGTGCCAGCCATAAGCCATAGTCAGAATCCGCCACATCTTCCAGCCATTCTTCCTCATCCTCACGATACCCTCGTACCGCCAAGCCTTTCACAATGCTGGTAAGTGCGTTGTTGGAAGGATTTCTCACCTTCGCATCCCCAAATATTCCTCTGACCGTTTTAATAATAATTGGAACGAGGGAAGATCCTCCGGCCATCAGAACCTCATCAATCTTTCCCATCGTGATCCCGATCTCCGACAGACAGTCCTGAACAGCAATCTGGATGTCATCCAGAGAGTCTTTTATGGCCTGCTCAAACTCTTTTCTGGTCAGCTGACAGTGAATACGGATAATTCGGTCTGCATCCGCCTCTGCCCAGGAAAACAATATATCGTCCTCATAGGAAAGCTCACATTTGGCTTTATCCAATTCATCAATAAACTTGACCCCCAAAACATCTTTTCCCAAGCGCTCCCACAGCTCATGGACAGAAAGCGTATGGTCATAGCCAAACGCCTCAATGAGTTTCATTCTGCCGTACTTTTTTATAAATGCCTTTTTAAAAAACAGCTCTGTATATTGCTCTCCTCCCAAAGTAATCCGACTTTTACCTATTACCTCATGTTTTCCTCTGCCGTCCGTTGTTTTCGACAGCTTTACTACTGCCATATCCAGCGTTCCGCCGCCAAAGTCGAATACAAATACATTCTTGTCGCTGTTTAAGTCCACGCCGTAATCCAGAGCCACTGCCACAGGTTCTGACAAAAACTCTACCCCACGTTCTGCCTCTTTAAAATTTTTAAAGAATCCTGCCTTAACCGCAGCCTCCAGCATCACTCGTTTGCAGCCATCATCATAGTTGACGGGAACACCGAACACTGTGCCGTTTACCTTAACGGCGTGCTCTCTGTCCGCCTTTGCTTTCAGTTCTCTTAACAGAAGGGCGATGACATCGCTTACCTTATATGCTTTTCCTGCAAACCTGGCCACCTCCACGTCGTCCTTATACCGATCCAACTGTAGCTTTACCTTCTTTATCAGGGTTTTCCACTGTTCCGGAACCTCTTCCGACATATATTTATTTCTTCCCCTTGTGCCGACACAGGTTTCTCCCATGGCGTCAAGGTAAACAATGGACGGTAGCAGCTCTCTATAGCTTAAATTCTGATCTACCTTAAATACACAATTCTCCATCACGCCTCGGTTTCCCACGTCATAATGCAGGGCAATAGATGAATTTGTAGTCCCGAAATCAATTCCATACTTATAGCTTGCAGCCATCTTTACCATCTCCTATATATTTTTTTACATTTGCTCTTTCAAAACATGTCCCACTCCGATTGGAGACACCCATACTCAGGCAGATGACCGGATCGCCGGGACGCAATTCTTCCTGGCATTTATGTATAGCAGGATCAAAAAACAAAATCTGCCTCTTTTTCCAACTCTCCACGTCCTGCGAATATAAAATTCCCACTTCAGCAAGTCCTGTTCGCAGTTTCCCCATTAAATCAGCCATAATCCGCACAGTTTCAGAATCGGTCTGTTCGTCCAGACCTCTGGTGATAATTTCCTTTTCCATTTTTTCCATAACCGGAAAAATGCGCTGAATCACTTCCAGCGTTTTCTCTTCTTCCGCCCTTAACGCCTTATTTTTCTCCAACTCCTCTCTTTCCCTGTTCTCTCTCGCCTGGCTGGCCAGATAATTTATAGTCTCCTGAATCAATTTCATTCTGCTAACAGAATCCAGCCGACCATCATCTCCTGTCAGACGAACCATCATCTGAACAAAGGGTTTCTGAGCGCCTTCGTACTGCATCGCAAGGCGCTCAGCAGCTTGCAACCATTTTGACGCTAGCGACAAAAAACCGTATGCTCTTGCAGCAAAGTAATTATTCTCGATCATTCGATAACCTTCCTGAAAATCCATACACAAGCATAGATTTTCAATGACCGCGAAAAACGCGTTGCATCGTTCCATTTCAGCCCAGAATGCAAAATCTAAACACAGTTTTTCAATTACTCTGGCATCCTCCAGAGCGTTGATCACTGAAACAATTTCTTTTTCATTATTGTGACAGTTAAACCCCATCAACCATTTTTTCGAGTACCGCTCCACAAGCTCTGGCAGAAAATCAACCATGCCCAAATACTCCTGAATATGGCGAACCACACTGTATATGACTTCTCCTGATTCCGGATATTTTTCCATATAAATGGTCGCAGCACTCTGAACATCCTTTGGCCTATCTGCACTTTTTACAAACAGGTCAAACAGTTTTTCCGTCAGCCTTTGACCCTGCGCCTCTCGAATCACCCTCCGTCTTTTTTCTGGTTCCAGGCGCTCAAATAAACTAGAGAACAGTCTTTCGTTCAGTTTTTCTGCCATTGATTCGCACAACGCGGCCGCAATGAGTTCAGAAAAATAGGACTGTTTGACAGCCTCCAGTAGACCCTCAAGATATCGCTCCATCCCCGCCACAGACCGGCAATTTTTCTGTATACAAGCAAACTCCGTTTCCGTATACAGTTTGTTTTCATATCGTTTCATTAGGTTGGAAATCTGTCCATTCTGTCCTGGGTCAATCCGATCAGAAAATAGAGCGTTGTGCAACACCTCCATCTCTGTTTTTTCCAGGTTTTTCGTAGCCTTCATTATTGCTTTATTCCAGGAGTCCGTCCTTTTTTTTTATTTCTGCCATACATGACCTATGAAATTCCTGTATTTTTTGCTCCCCTTTGTTCCGCGTTAAACTAGTTTTATGGTATTCTGACAGCTTACTCAAGAGCTGAACAGTACACCGATCCCACACTTCGCTTTCCAGATATGAAAAAATTTTATTTTTGTCTTTTCTTCTCTCTTCTACAATTATATTTTCATAGATCTTCCCTACGAAATTCGCCTTAACCTTCTCCCCGTCCGAAAAGTGCTGCGAACTGTAGAAATCTGCAACCCGTCCAAAACAGCGTTTCTGAAATTCCGTTTCGTTCCCCTGAACAAACTGATTGGGATATTGGAAATACACCCCTATGGCATAAGGAAATCCTTCTTCCAACAATTCCATAAATGTCCCTTTTCTGCGCTCATCCGCATACCATTCCCAGGGTTCGTCTCCCCTGAGAAGATAAAACTGCATCTCTTCCTTTGTCATACCCGTACGTTACCCTCCTGTAAGTCCCGATTTCTGCTGCTTCCTTCTCCCAATGCCCTGAGAAGTTCCAAATCCTGATCGATCTCATCCCTATCCAGCTGGTTGATTTCCGTGTTTTTCATCCTTACCATCCAGAGGCGTTCATACAGTTCCCGACAGAAAACCGCCTCAAAGTCGTTGTCAGAGTCATCTGGTTTCTGTGCCTGATAAGGAATATCCGGTTCCAGGCTCAGTAGTGTCATAACATTGACGTGCGCCCGCTCAATTTCTGAAATGCTGGCATCCACAGAAAGCCTGGATCCCTGGAATTTCAGCCGACGTTTCAAGGAAAGCAGTATGTTCAGTCGTTTTTCGATGACATACCTCCATTTAAAGATCAGTTTGTTCCAGCCGAATCGAAACTCTTCATTCTTAACCTCTTTATAAAACATGATCTTTTCAATATTGGACAGCCCTTCAATTCCTGACAGCCCCAATTCCTGGACAGCGCGTCTCTCTGCATCTGAATACCGAATATCCGGAAGAATCGGCGACCATCCAAAGACATTCCATTCACCCATACCCTTATCAATCAAATCTCGCGATATAATTCCTGCATATCCCATATAAGATCCCTCTCTTTTGCATCAATCTTAATCGTTTTTACCATTTAATATAACGGTATATTCATTACAATTATAATGTATCTTTTGTTTTTTTACAATCCCCTTGTCAAGTCAAGAATGTATGCCTCCACCAAAAACTCTTGCGCCTCGCCCCTGCCCTTCCTCCAAAAAAAAAAGAGGCGCTGTTTCCACTCCGGCGCCTCAAAAAAATCAAACAAGCTCTGCTGTATCTTTTCCTGGATCAAATAAACAAAAAACAGGCCCACCCCAGCACCCCCTCCAGGAGCATTTCTCCGCTCCCGCCGCGATGCCAGGCCAGGCCTGTTTCCTATTCACATCAAATTCACATCAAATTTATCACATTTCTATCCGCATAAATCGTGCAAATCACGCAAACCGCCATATCTCCCAACGCCGCCTACTGTCCCGGAATCACCGGCACTGCGTCCTTGGGAACGGGGCAGTAATAGCCGCCCTTGGTCTTTTTCTCAAACTCCGCCTTCGCTGCCTTAAGCACCTCCGGTTTCTCGTACAGGTCCATGGCAGCAGCAGCCAGCACCTTTCCGGCGGTGATCACGCTCTTGTGGCCGATGGAAGTATGGCCGCAGGATACGTTCTGCCAGCTGTGTCCCGGAGACTGGGACACGAAGGAGGAAACATTGATCTGGGCGGTGGGGGTGAGCCAGCTCACGTCGCCCACGTCCGTAGATCCGGCCCGCTGCCGGTCGCTGTAGTGATAGGGGATCAGGAAATCGTTCATGGCTCTCGTGCCGTGTTCCGATTTCTCATCCACAAACTGGGCGATGGCCTCGTCCTCGTCACAGGCCGCCCCCGGCAGACTGTCGGACTTCACCTCAATGGACGCCATCAGCTTTTTCGCGTAATCCATCTCCTCATCGGTGTATGTGGGGACGCCCACCTCGTTAAAGTTGTCCCACAAAAGCTGCTCTAAGGCCCGGTTGGGAACGGTGTTGGAACAGCCGTCGATGAACTGCTGGCGCACCTCCGTCTCCGTCATCATAGCCGCGGCCTGGGCGATTTTGTCCACCCGAGCCTGGAGAGCCAGGGCGTCCTTCGCCAGCTTGGAGCGCACCATGTAGAGCACTCTGGCATGGGGCTGCACCACGTTGGGGGAATTTCCGCCGGCGTCGGTGATGGCGTAGTGGATCCTGGCGGAATCCGGCATATGCTCTCTCAAAAACTGCACGCCCATGTTCATGATCTCCACCGCATCCAGGGCGGACCGGCCAAATTCCGGAGCGCCGGAGGCGTGGGAGGCGATTCCCTTGAAAATGTACTCCGTCTGAATGCAGGTGTTGCAGGTTCCGCTGGTCACCTGGTTTACATCAGACGGATGCCAGGTGAGGGCGGCATCCAGCTCCTTCCAAACGCCGTCTCTGGCCATAAACGCCTTGGATGCGCCGCCTTCCTCGCCGGGGCAGCCGTAAAAAATCACGGTGCCGTGGCCTTCTCCCTGTTTCTCCAGGTATTTCTTTACGGCAAACGCGGCCGCCATGGAACCGGCGCCCAGCATATTGTGGCCGCAACCGTGACCGCAGCCGTCCTTTACCAGCTCCTCCCGCTCTGTAGCCCCCGCCTTCTGGGAAAGGCCGGACAGGGCGTCATACTCTGCCAGAATGCCGATCACCGGCTTTCCGGAGCCGTAAGAGGCCTTAAAAGCCGTCTCAATGCCCGCCACCGGCGTTTCCACCTGGAAACCTTCTTCCTTTAACACCTGGCAGTACAGTTTCGCGGACTGAAACTCCATGAGGGACAGCTCCGCGTACTCCCATACCTTGTCGGATACGTTTGTAATTACGTCCTTCTTCTCGTCAATGTAATCCAGACATTCCTTTTTTATCGTTTCCATACCTCTCCTCCCGGCGCCCTAGTAGAGCACCTTACCAAGAAATTCCTTCGTTCTCGGATTCTGGGGATTGCCGAAAATTTCCTCCGGCGTGCCCTTTTCCGCGATGATTCCGCCGTCCATAAAGAATACCCGGTCGGAAACCTCTCTGGCAAAGCCCATCTCATGGGTCACGATCACCGTGGTCATGCCGGTCTTTACCAGCTCCTTAATAACGGCCAGCACCTCGCCTACCATCTCCGGATCCAGAGCGGAGGTGGGCTCGTCAAAAAGCATCACGTCCGGCTCCATCGCCAGAGCGCGGACAATGGCCAGACGCTGTTTCTGGCCGCCGGAAAGGCGCTTGGGGTACTCGTCGATCTTATCTAACAGGCCCACGCGATTTAACAGGTCTTTCGCCATCTCGTCCGCGTCCTTCTGGGACTTTTTGCCCAAAAGCACAGGGGCCATGGTGATGTTCTTTCCCACAGTCATGTTGGGGAATACGTTAAAATGCTGGAACACCATTCCCATCTTCTGGCGGTGCACATTGATGTCCACCTTCTTGTCGGTGATGTCCACCCCTTCAAAATAAATCTTTCCCTCGTCCGGGATCTCCAACAGGTTTAAACACCGCAGAAACGTACTCTTTCCGCCGCCGGACGGGCCAATCACGGACACCACCTCTCCCTGGGTGATGTGCTCCGTCACGCCCTTTAACACGTGAAGGTCTCCAAACCGTTTATGTAAATTTTCTACTTTCAGCAGTTCCATATCAGTCACCTGCGCTCATCCTCCTTTCCATGGCCAGCACGCACTTGGACAGGCCAAAGGTCACCACAAAGTAAATCACGCCCACAATGATCAGCGGCTCAATCGTCAGATAGAGGGCGCCGGAGATGGTCTTATACTGGGTCATCAGCTCTCCCACAAAGAAGGTGGATGCCAGGGAAGTCTCCTTGATCATGGTTACAAACTCGTTGCACAGGGCCGGAAGAATGTTTTTCACGGCCTGG
>OLRK01002791.1_pt1 | contig 10217 bp, 7 predicted proteins | sample 1672911 | NCBI WGS metagenome assembly OLRK01 (sample SAMEA3136736, study PRJEB25190) | human gut metagenome | biome: human gut; feature: human-associated habitat; material: faeces | place: Austria | collected 2013
CTCCGCTGGCTTTCTCCTGCAGAGTTCACTGTCCAATATGTTTGACAAACCTACAGAAACGGCAAAAAAGAAAAGCGATTGATTTTCCTACCGTTATTGTTTATAATAAAAGCAATGAAAAAAGCTTTTCCCATACCCCGGAGGAGGAATCGTTTTTTAAAATAAGGAGGATCTTTATTATGTTAGTTTCTGCAAAAGAAATGCTGGACAAAGCAAAAGCGGGTCACTACGCAGTGGGTCACTTCAACATCAACAACCTGGAGTGGACCAAAGCCATCCTGCTGACCGCTCAGGAAAATAATTCCCCTGTTATTCTGGGCGTTTCCGAGGGTGCAGGCAAGTACATGGGTGGCTACACCACCATCGTCGGCATGGTAAACGGCATGATCAAAGAGCTGGGCATCACCGTTCCGGTTGCTCTGCATCTGGACCACGGCAGCTATGAGGCAGCAAAAGAATGTATCGAGAAGGGCTTCTCCTCGGTTATGTTCGACGGCTCCAAATACAGCATCGAAGAGAACGTAGAAAAGACAAAGGAGATCGTTGCACTGGCTCACTCCAAAGGCATCTCGGTTGAGGCTGAGGTAGGCGCAATCGGCGGCGAGGAAGACGGCGTGCTGGGCGGCGGCGAGATCGCAGACCCGGATGAGTGCGCAAGCATCTGCGAGCTGGGCGTTGATATGCTGGCAGCAGGCATCGGCAATATCCACGGCGTATATCCAGAAAACTGGGCAGGTCTGCGTCTGGACGTCCTGGCTCAGATCCAGGAAAAGACCGGCACCATGCCTCTGGTTCTGCACGGCGGCACCGGCATTCCTGACGAGATGGTCAAGGATGCAATCTCCAAGGGCGTTTCCAAGATCAATGTAAACACCGAATGCCAGATCGTATTCACCGCAGCAGTCCGCAAATACTTTGAGGAAAACATGGACCAGCAGAAGAAGGGCTTCGACCCAAGAAAGGTCCTCAAACCGGGCTTTGAAGCAATCAAAGAAAAGGTAAAAGAGAAGATGGAGCTGTTTGGCTCGATCAACAAAGCATAAGCGGCAAAACATACCACCTAAGAGCGGGGAGATTTTCCCCGCTCTTTTCTATCACAGCACAAGGGAGGAAAGGAACTGTGGAATATCAAAACAAAACCATCACCTTAAAGGACGGCAGAACAGCGCTGCTGCGTGCCGTTTGCAAAGAGGATGCTATACCGATGATTGCATACATGAAAGCCTGCTATGAGCAGACGCCTTATCTGATGCGCTACCCGGACGAATTTGCCGTCACAGCAGAGCAGGAGGCGACCTATCTGGAAAGGCAGCTTGTTTCTCCCGATGTGCTGATGCTCGTCTGCGAGGTGGAGGGAAAGTTGGCGGGGAACTGTCAGCTTGACTTGAACCGCTGGCGCAAGACCCGACACCGCGGTCAGGTCGCCATCGCCTTGCTGAAGGATTATTGGGGACTGGGCATCGGAACGGCGATGTTTGAAGAGATGATTGACAAAGCAAGGCAGGAGAAGCTCGAACAGCTGGAGCTGGAGGTCATCGAAGGGAACCAGCGGGCGATTGGGCTCTACCACAAGATGGGTTTTGTGTGCACAGGCGAAAAGCCCAACGCCATCCGGCTGGAGGATGGAAGCTCCTTAAAAGAGCTGATGATGGTCAAGGTTTTATAAGCTGGCGCAAAAAGGTTTTGTCTGGATTGATTGTGGCAGACAAAACCTTTTTGATTTTCTTTTACAAAATGACGACAATATCCGAGCGGCTTTGGTTGATTCGTTTGAAAAATCCGTTTATAATAAAGAGAGCATCCTGAAAAACCGGACGGATAAGCTGGTCGACAGCAGCGCACACTAGAGAAGGAAATCGAATCTATGGAGGTGTGCGCATGAGCCACAATCACAAGAAAAACAATCGCAGGAAACCGGTCTGTGAAGAACTGCCGGTCGACCAGCCGCAGGAGCAGCCGGAGGATTTGGAGGAGCAAACCAGCCAAATCATCCAGTCCGGCTCGGTCACCATGACCGCAGCCAAGCACGTCGTCCACTGTCTGACCATCGTCGGTCAGATCGAGGGTCACTATATCCTGCCGCCACAGAACAAGACCACCAAGTATGAGCACGTCATTCCGCAGCTGGTCGCCATCGAACAGGACCCTTCCATCGAAGGGCTGATGATTATTCTCAACACCGTCGGTGGAGATGTCGAGGCGGGGCTTGCCATTGCCGAGCTGATTTCCGGCATGAAAAAGCCGACCGTGTCGCTGGTGCTGGGCGGCGGACATTCCATCGGTGTGCCGCTGGCGTGCAGCGCAAAGCAGTCCTTCATCGCGCCTTCCGCCACCATGACGGTGCATCCGGTGCGGATGAACGGTCTGGTGCTGGGCGTTCCGCAGACCCTTTCCTATTTTGACCGGATGCAGGAACGCATCGTGCGCTTTGTCACCGACAACTCCGGCATCTCCTCGAAGGATTTTCGTCGGCTGATGATGAACACCGGGGAGCTGGTGATGGACGTCGGCACCGTTTTGGATGGAGAAAAGGCGGTGCAGGCGGGACTGATCGACCATTTAGGAGGACTGAGCGAAGCCATCTCCTGCCTGTACCGGATGATTGAGAAAAAAGAAAAGGGAGCAAAATCTGCGGTCCGACCCAAAAAAGGAGGGCGCAGACGATGATCCTTCATTCGGTGACACCAATTTGGGCGATGCAGCAGATGATGGCAGAGCAGTCAGAGCAGCCGACCACTGTTTTGCTTTCGGAAACGGCAGCGCTGCAAGGCAGGATACAAAACGGACAGCTTTTGGTGGAACGCATCCTTTCCACCGACCCGCACGATTTTCTGCGGCAGGAGCTTTCCCCGGGAAAACAGGTGAAGCTGCCGCAAAAAAACAGATTTTTTTAGATTACTTTTTATGATAGAAACATGGACAACAGGGAGGCTTGGCAGACTATGGCAACCAAAAAAACATCCTCGCGCACCAAAAGCAAGAGCGCGGCTGCGACCGAACGGGAGCGCAAAAAACGCGAGCTGCACTCCAGACAGCAGTTTTGGGCAATCGTCGTTTTTGCAGTGGCAGTCTTTATTATGGCGACCACACTGGTGGAGGGACAGAACGTCTGGAACTGGATTCACAATTTCTTTCTGGGGATGTTTGGATGGAGCGCCTATCTGATTGCTCCCCTGCTGTTCTATGTTTCCATCATGACCGCGCTGGACAAGCCTATCGGTCTGGTCGGGCACAAGGTATGGCAGTCGATGCTGCTGATTTGCCTGCTCAGCGGAGCGACTCAGGTGTTCGGCTCGGGCATCCCAAACGGCAACCTGATTGAAAAGTTCCTCTCACTCTTTCAAAACGGCGTGGACGGACACGGAGGAGGAGCGGTTTCGGGGCTGTTCGGTCTGCCGCTGCTCTACTGGTTTGGTCCCACCGGAGCCAAGGTGACGATGGTCCTGCTGATTTTTGTGGTGCTGATGGTACTGACCGGCGGGACACTGATCGGGCTGTATCAGTCGGCAAAAAAACCGATGCAGAAGATGGAGGAGGTCTATGTCGCCCATTCGGAGATCCGCAATCAGCAGCGGCAGCTTCGCCAGGAGCAGATGATGGAGGAAGGGCAGGCGCCGACCAAGCCTCGCTTTAACATCAATATCCCGTTAGGCTCAGGCAAGCGCGCCGAGCAGGAGGACGGGTTGCAAACCGACAGCTTTTTTAATGCCAAGCGCAAAAAAGAGGAGGAGCTGGAGCGGCTGCGCCAGGCACAGGAGGACACCGAAAAAGGCAGAGTTGCCATGCGGGAAAAGCTGGAGTTGGAACGCGCCGAACAAAAGCGGCAGGAACAGCAGCGCGCCGAGCAGATTGCTGCCGAGCGACGGGAGCTGGAGCAGTCGGTGGAAAGCGACAGCTTCTGGAATCCGCCGGAAGAACCGGTGGACGAGCAGGAATCACAGCTTTCCTCTCCGTATTTGGACGACCTGATCAATCGGGTCGCACCTGCTGCCGGCAGCGGTTATGCGCGGGAGGACCAGGCAGTGCTGCACACCCTGAAATCCAATATGCCAAACGCAGGGGTGCGACCGGTGGTGGATTCTGCCGATTGGGACCACCCGTCTCACCTGCATGAAGAAAGGATGGGCGACCCTTGTCAGACCGGATTTTCCTGGGAGCAGACAGAGCAACAGCCGCTTTTGGAGGAAGAGGACATCGCTGATGGATTTATCTCGATGCAAAACTTCCACTTTGGACAGCATGTGCAGGAAGAACCGACGGAATCGGAGATGGATGAGATTTTCCAGCCAGCCGCACCGCAGGAAACGCCAATCGCCGAAGAGGAAGAGCCGGTATTTTTCCAGCCGCAGGAAATGCCGATGGTCGAAGAGGAGGAGCCGGTACCGTTTCACCCGGATAATATCCATCTGGAGCCTGAGCCGCCGACCGGCAGCCGCAGGGAGCAGCCGCATGAAATTATCCAGGTATCTGCCGACCGGATAGCGGCTCAGGGCATGGATTTGCAGGGCGCATCCCATTCGGTCGATGCGCCGCAGCCGGAAGAGGAAGAGCCGGAGTACATCAAACCGCCGATTGAGATTTTAAATGAGATTGAAAAACCCAACGAGAGCAACCTGCAGGAGGAGCTGCGCACCAACGCCGAAAAAGAAACCCTGGTCAACCAGCTGTACTGGCTGCTGTTCCAGAACCCCTGGGGGCAGACCCGCATCATCGACATTGCACGCGGACCGGCGGTCACCCGCTATGAATTGCAGCCGTCGGCAGGGGTAAAAATCAGCAAGATTACCAACCTTGCCGATGACATCGCCCTCAACCTTGCCGCATCGGGAGTCCGCATTGAGGCGCCCATCCCGAACAAGCCTGCGGTGGGCATCGAGGTGCCCAACAAGGTGGTCAGCACCGTTTCCATCCGGGAGATCATCGACTCGCCGGAATTTCAGCAGGCAAAAAGTCCGCTGGCGGTGGCGCTTGGCAGAGATATTGCCGGAAAGGTCACCGTAGCGGATCTTGCCAAGATGCCGCACACCCTGATTGCAGGCTCGACCGGCTCCGGTAAATCGGTCTGCATCAATTCGCTGATTGTCAGTATGCTCTACCACTCCACTCCGCAGGAGGTAAAGCTGGTGCTCATCGACCCGAAGATGGTGGAGTTGGGCATCTACAACGGCATCCCACACCTGCTCATCCCGGTGGTCACCGACCCGAAAAAGGCAGCGGGCGCACTGTCCTGGGCGGTCAACGAGATGCTCAACCGCTATCAGCTGTTTAAGGATTACAGTGTGCGGGATATGACCGGTTTTAACCGCGCGGCAGAGAAGAACGGGCTTAAACCGATGCCGCAGATTGTCATCATCATCGACGAGCTTGCCGACCTGATGATGGCAGCGCCGGGCGAGGTGGAGGATTCCATCTGCCGTCTGGCACAGATGGCGCGTGCGGCAGGAATGCACCTGGTCATTGCTACCCAGCGTCCGTCGGTGGACGTCATCACCGGTGTCATCAAGGCGAACATCCCTTCCCGCATCGCCTTTGCGGTTTCCTCTCAGATCGACTCGCGCACCATCCTCGATTCCAGCGGTGCAGAAAAACTGCTGGGCAGAGGCGATATGCTCTTTTCTCCCATCGGTTCCTCCAAACCGACCCGCGTTCAGGGTTGCTTTGTGACCGACGGGGAGGTCGAGCGCATCATCGAATTTATCAAGCAGTCCGGTCAGAAGATGACCTATGACGAGCAGATTTTGCAGGAGATCGACCGCCATGCCGTTTCCGACAACAAGAAGAAGGGTGGCAAGGACGAGGGCGGCGGATTCTCGGACGAGGACGAGATGCTGCCCAGCGCGATTGAGATTGTGGTGGAAACCGGGCAGGCATCCACCTCCATGCTGCAAAGAAGGCTGAAACTGGGCTATGCGCGTGCAGCCCGCCTGATGGATGCGATGGAGGAAAAAGGTATCATCGGTCCGTTTGAGGGCAGCAAGCCCAGACAGGTACTGATTACCAAAGAGCGGTGGATCGAAATGAAGATGGTCGCTGCGGCAAAAGCCGAGGATGACCGCAGAAATTATTGAGGTTGACAAAGCCCCTTTTTTCTAAATTTGAAAAAAGGGGCTTTGTGATTTTTTAATCAGAAAAATTTTAAGTTTTTCTCTCGACAAGCAAGGGTCGATTATGCTATATATTTATAGGCAGGACTGATCAGGGTCTTGCAAAAAGCTTTTTGGAGGAGGAATCGAGATGGAAAATGTGCAGAACAAAGAGAACCGGATCATCAACGGTGTGATTTGGAAACAGCTGCTGATTTTCTTTTTTCCGATTGTGCTGGGCACCTTTTTTCAGCAGATCTACAACACGGCAGACGCAGTTGTCGTAGGAAGATTTGTCGGTACCGAAGCATTGGCGGCGGTGGGCGGCTCCACCAGCCAGATCATCAACCTGATTGTCGGCTTTTTTGTCGGACTTTCTTCCGGTGCAACGGTGGTCATCTCCCAGTATTACGGCGCAAGGGAGAAGCAGGGATTGCAAAATGCGCTGCATACTGCGTTTGCCTTTTCGGTGGTGGGCAGCGTGGTCATCTCTGTGATTGGAATTTGGCTGTCTCCGATGATGCTTCGTTGGATGAACACCACCGAGGAGGTCATCGCACCGTCCACCACCTATCTGCGCATCTATTTTGCCGGAATCATCTTTGTCTTCATTTATAATGTAGGTTCCAGTATCCTGCGTGCGGTCGGAGATTCCCGCCGTCCGCTGTACTATCTTATCAATATTCTGCTGGACGTAGTCCTGGTTGTCTTTTTCCATATGGGCGTAGCGGGTGCTGCCATTGCAACGGTGTTTGCCCAGGGAGTCAGTGCGGTGCTGGTGGTGCTGGCGCTGTGCCGCTCCAAGGATATTTTCCGGCTGGAACTCAAACAGGTTCGCTTTCACCGTGATGCGTTGGAGCTGCTGCTGAAAATTGGTCTGCCGGCAGGCTTGCAGTCGGTGATGTACAGTGCATCCAATATCATCATCCAGACCTCGCTCAACTCCTTCGGAACCAACACGATGGCGGCATGGACTGCCTATGGAAAGATCGACTCCTTCTTCTGGATGGTCATCAGCGCCTTTGGTATCTCCATCACCACCTTTGTAGGACAGAACTATGGCGCGCGCAAGTTTGGGCGGATGCGCAAAAGCGTGCGCATCTGTATCGGGATGGCAATGGGCGCTTCGGTCGTCATCAGCGCAGTCTTCCTGATTTTTGGAAAGTATGTCTACCAGATGTTCACCACCGATGCCACCGTCATCGAAATCGGAATGCACATGATGACCCTGATGGCGCCGGCGTATGCAGTGTATGTCTTTATCGAAGTCTACTCGGGTGCGCTGCGCGGTACCGGCGACGTGCTGGTGCCGATGCTGATGACCTGCGGCGGTGTGTGCGTACTCAGAGTGCTGTGGGTTTGGTTCATCGTTCCGCTCAAGCCGGTCATCGACACCATCCTTTACAGCTATCCAATCTCATGGACGCTGACAGCGCTGCTGTTCATCTTCTATTATCGAAAAAAATGCCAGCAATTCCCGGACAGCGACGAATAACACAAAAAAGGACAGGAGGTTCTGTGAGCAGTTCGCAGAGCCTCCTTTTGATTTAAAAGAGGAGAATGAACGTTATGTCAACAAAATTGGTTTTACTTGGAACAGGGACCCCAAACGCCTGCCCGAATGCCAGCGGACCTGCCTGCGCTGTGGTGGTGGACGACCGGGCTTACCTGGTGGATTTTGGACCGGGCGTGGTGCGGCAGGCATCCAAGGCGTACTATAAGGGCATCGACCCGCTGCGACCGGACCTGCTGACCACCGCCTTCTGCACCCACCTGCACACCGACCACACGGTGGGCTATGCCGACCTCATCTTCACGCCGTGGGTGCTGGAGCGCAGCAGTCCGCTCAAGGTGTTTGGTCCCAAGGGCTTGCAGCGTATGACCGACCACCTGTTGCAGGCGTATGCGGTGGACATCGACTTTCGTCTGCATGGCTTTGAGCGAGCCAACGAGGTGGGTTATCAGGTGCAGGTGCAGGAGATACAGGAAGGCATCATCTACCGGGATGAGCGGGTGCAGGTGGAAGCGTTTGCTGTCAGCCACGGTACACTGGAAAGTTATGGCTATCGTTTTGTCACACAGGATGGGGTCATCGTGGTCAGCGGGGACACCGCACCCCTGCCGGTGGTTGCCGAAAAAGCCAAGGGCTGCGACATTTTGCTGCACGAGGTCGAATATGCCGCAGGTATCCGATGCCGCGAGGAAAAATGGCAGAAGTACCACCGCGAGGTCCACACCCTCAGCACCGACCTTGCCGCCATTGCTGCACAGGCGCAGCCCAAGCTGCTGGTCACCACCCATCGCATCTACCACATGAATATCCAGGACAACACCCGGGACCTTCAGGCGCAGATGGATGTGCGGTGCGCAGCGATTTTGGAGGAAATCCGGCAGGCAGGCTATGACGGAAAGGTGGTCAACGGGCAGGATTTGGACGTCTTTCCAGTATAGTGAACAAAGTGACGAAAATAAGGAGATACCACAATAAAATTTTCTGCACAAAATTGTCACAAAATATGTCACAACGTATTGTAATTGCCAAAAGCGGATGCTATACTAAATGAGAAAACAGGAAAAAGCCCGGGCTTTTTCCTATTCCAAATGGAATAGGAAGGGTTCCGCCAGCTTTCCGAATTTAAAAGGAGGAATCCCAACGATGAATGGATTAAAGAAAACACTGTCCATCATGCTGTGTGTGGCAATGATTGCAAGCGGCAGCTTCATGGCATTTGCGGAAGGGGAAAGCAATTCGCAGAATGTTACCGTTGTTGAAGGCGAAAATGCCGGTGAAAACGTTGGCGGCGAAGAAGGCGGCAACGAGGGCAACGAAGGCGAAAACGTCGACGAAAATAAAGAAGAAAACAAAGATGAGGATAAACAGCAGTCCGAGGCGCTTTTGGCAGCAATCGGCGCGCTAAACAGTCTGCCGCTGTTTGACAGCCTGACCGAGGACACCGACGCAGACGCTCTGCTGGCACAGGTGCAGGCAGCTAGAGCAGCCTACGACGCGCTGACCGAAGAGGAAAAACTGCTGGTAGAAGAAGCAAAGCTCAACAACCTGCTGGATTTGGAATTCTTCTTTGAAAACCGTCCGTCCAACACCCCTGCGGATGCTCCTGTCGATCAAGTAGTTGCTACACAGAATGAGACTGAGACGGCAGAAGCAGGAACACAGGAAAAGCCAACTGAGGTATCTGATGCACAGGGACTGAAAGACGCTGTTGAAGCAGGCGGCTATATCAAACTGAATGCAAACATTACAGCAAGCATTGAAATTACAAACGAAGTTCATCTGGACCTCAATGGAAAGACCCTGACCAATGAAGCAGGCAAACCTACCATTACAGTTGCAAATGGCGGTAGCCTGACTGTTGACGGAAGCGGTACAGTAGATAACGTTAGCCATGCAAAACCGGCAGTCCTCAACCAGCAGGGCGGCACAGTGGTTTTAAGTGGAGGAAGCTACACAAGAAGCAAAGAGGATAGCGAGAAAAACTCCTTCTATAATCTCCAGAACCTGGGTACTATGACCATCAATAGCGGAGTAAGCGTAACTGCCGACGGACACTACTCCAGCCTGGTTGCAAACGGATGGAAGGACGGTAGTCAGAACACAGCGCAAGAAGAAGCTAACCTGACCATCACCGGCGGTAACTTTAGCGGCGGTTTGAACACCATTAAAAATGACGACTGGGGAGTATTGGAAATCTCCGGCGGTAATTTCAGCAATACAACACAGGCAACCGTTATGAACTGGAATAAAGCTACCGTATCGGGTGGTACCTTTACATCCGAAGCTGACGTTTTTGCGAACGGTTTCATAAACGATAGTAGCGACAAGGGAGAACTGACCATCACCAGCGGCAACTTTACCGCAGGAGAAGGTAAGAGTGTTGTGATGATTACTGGATCTGCTACTAATGGCGGCAAAATTGACATCAGCAATGCAACCATGACCGGCAACCTCAATTTGAGCAAAGCCGCTGAGGTAACCATCTCCGGTACCACCATTGACGGCGACATCACAACCGTTAGTGGAGCAAATGTTGCAATCAAAGATAACTCTACCGTAACTGGCGAAGTAACCGGTGCTGGTAAAGTAACCGTTTCCACCGATAGCACTGTTGGCGACGG
>OLRK01002793.1_pt1 | contig 10209 bp, 9 predicted proteins | sample 1672911 | NCBI WGS metagenome assembly OLRK01 (sample SAMEA3136736, study PRJEB25190) | human gut metagenome | biome: human gut; feature: human-associated habitat; material: faeces | place: Austria | collected 2013
TGTTGATTTAATCATAGATATTTCTCTTTTTTTAAATTATTATCTTAAAATCACCTAAAATTTGTTGTTATAGGACTTTAACAAAAAAATATCCTCGAAACACTTTTCATTGTAAATGATGTCAAAATATTATACAATATTATTGTGCTTGTCACATAATGAATTCCTATAGATTCATAAAAATAATTTACATAGAAGAAAATGGAGGACAAATATGCCAGGAAATATTGCCTTTTCTATTTTAACCTATGTTCTAGCTGTGGCTTTAGGTTTTTTTATTAATTATTTTCTTATTTCAAGATAATTAAATCTTTTATAAAAGAAAAATGCATTGAGAAGATCTCAATGCATTTCAGATTGTAGACAAAATAGCCATTTTTACTTATATTAAATAGATGATGCAACTGCCAAAGCGGACAATCTTGTTAAAGAAGCAATTTTAGATGCTAAGACAGAAGCATATGAGTTAAAACTTCAAGCTGAAAAAGAAGCTAAACAACAAAGACAAGAAATTAATGAACTTGAAAATAAACTTTTACAACGTGAACAAACAGTTGATCGTCGTGATATTGCTGTTCAAGGGAAAGAAGATGTTTTAGCGCAAAAAGTAGTACAATTAGACGAAAGAGAAGCCGGACTAGGTAAACTAGAAGCTGAATTAAAAGAAAAAATCAATGCTAAAATTGGTGAATTAGAAAAAATTGCTGCAATGTCAGCAAATGAAGCTAAGCAAGAATTATTTAAGCAGGTTGAACAACAAACTGCTACAGAGATGACGGCTTATATTAAAGATCAAGAGGAGGAAGCTAGATCAAAAGCAAGTCTGCTTTCTCGTGATATAATCGCTAATGCGATTAATCGTTATGCTCAAGAAGAAACAATTGAAAGAACAGTTTCTGTTGTCGCTCTTCCAAGTGAAGAAATGAAGGGAAGAATTATTGGACGTGAAGGTCGCAATATAAAAGCAATCGAACAATGTACTGGGGTAGATTTAATAATTGATGATACTCCTGAAGCTATTACAATTTCATGCTTCGATCCTGTTAGAAGAGAAATTGCTAGATTATCATTGGAGACTTTGATTCGTGATGGCCGAATTCAACCAGGTAGAATCGAAGAAGTAGTTCAAAAAACTAAAAATGAATTAGATGAAGTGATTCGCAAAACAGGTGAAGATGCCGTTTTTGAATTAGGAATTTCAAAAATTGATAAAGATATTATCATGATGTTAGGAAAACTTAAGTATCGTACTAGTTATGGCCAAAACGCCTTACAACATTCATTGGAAGTTGCTCATTTAGCAGGAATCATGGCTGCTGAATTAGGTTTAAATCAACAACTAGCTCGACGGGCTGGTTTATTACATGATCTTGGTAAGGCAGTTGACCACGAAATGGAAGGGAGCCATGTGGAATTAGGAGCAAAATTTGCTAAAAAACATGGTGAACATGCTACAGTTGTAAATGCAATTGAATCACATCATGGTGATGTACCTGCAACAAGTGTAATATCAATTTTGGTTGCTGCTGCTGATACTTTGAGTGCAGCACGCCCAGGTAGTCGTAGTGAGACAATTGAGAACTATATTCAACGACTAGAAAAACTTGAAGAAATGGCAAAAAGCTTTGATGGAGTTGATCGGGTTTTTGCAATTCAAGCAGGACGTGAAGTTCGAATTGTTGTTAAGCCAGATAAAGTAGATGACTTGATGTCTCATAAAATTGCTCGTGATATTAAAACGAAGATTGAAGAAGAGCTTACATATCCAGGACATATCAAAGTTACAGTAATTCGTGAAGTAAGAGCAAGTGAAGTTGCTAAATAGGGATAGGCATAGCCTATCCTTTTATTTGAAAGGGAAATAAAATGAAAATATTATTTATTGGTGATGTATTTGGTTCAATTGGACGTGAAATGATTGAAGATTATTTGCATCGTATTGTAAAAGATAATCAAATTGATTTTGTAATAGCAAATGTTGAAAATACAAGTCATGGAAAAGGTTTACTAAAACGCCATTATGATGAGTTATCATTTCAGGGAATTCAAGCCATGACAATGGGAAATCATACTTTTGATAAAAAGGAATTATATGACTATATTGATGAAGCGGATAAATTGATTGTACCAATCAATCAGCCAAAAGTACTACCTGGAGTTAAATCACGGGTATTTAATGTAAAAGGTAAATTGATTAGGATAACTAGCGTATTAGGTGTTGCTTTTATGGATAGTCGTACTTCAAATCCATTTGAAGTAATTGATGAGTATCTTGATTTACCGCATGATATTCATATCATAGATTTTCATGGTGAAGCAACAAGTGAAAAAATCGCTTTTGCACATTATGTTAAAGATAAGGCAAGTGCTGTTCTTGGAACACATACTCATGTCCAGACTGCTGATGAAAAGATAATTGATAGTAAATTAGCTTTCATCAGTGATGTAGGGATGACGGGGCCGTATATGAGCGCAATTGGTTGCGATCTTGATGCAATCGTCACAAGGCTAAGAGGTTTTGGAGCGCCATTTATCGTAGCTGAAAGTAGTGGTCAGTTATCTGGAGTAATAATTACTTTTGAGGAAAATACACCTGTAGCGATTGAACGAATCTTAATTAATCAAGATCATCCATATTAGGTATAATAATTAAATGTTTTCATATATTTTTTTAGGAGGAAAATTATGGAAACAATTAAAGTATCATCAACGTCATGCCCTAATAATGTGGCTGGCGCTATTGCTAGTATGATTAGAAATGAATCTAAATTACAGATTCAGGTTATTGGAGCTGCTGCTTTAAATCAAGCAATTAAGGCAATTGCAATTGCTCGGGGTTATATTATCCCAACTGGAAATGAAATTGTCTGTATTCCTTCATTTCATGATCTAATTGTTGATGATAAGGAAATCACAGCACTTAGGTTATTGTTAGAATTACGATAATTTTAAGTAATAAAAACTTAACAAAAAAAGTAACCCTACTTTAGATGAAAAGGGTTTCTTTTTTTAGTGTTTTGCGTTATAATAGTAGGCGTGATATAGGAGGAGATTTATTATGGCAAAATGTAAATTATTAATGCAAACTGCACAAACACAAAAATTAATCGATTTTTTTGATGGATATGAAGATGATAAAGTAAAATGTAAATTCATTAAAAAAACTGGAATCAAGGCTGAAATTGAATGTGAAACAGAACTTACACCAGATGAAGCAGCTGGACATTGTAAGAGTCTTTTTAAAAAGACACCTGATGGAGCAGTTTTATACTTCTCTATTCAACCAGATGGATTCTTCGGATAATAAGGACGTAAGTCCTTATTTTTTTATTTACGATAAAAGCAAGAATTAGATTTAATAAAAATGAATTTTTTCTTGTGGAAATAATAGAGATTTATGTATATAATATGATAGAAAAGTGGTGAATAAATGAAAGATTATAGTAATTATTTTAAAGGGCCTTCATTAAATGAGGCTAAAAGAAGAAGTCGTGACGAAGTTGGTCGCTATGATGATGCCTATCATGTTCCAGGAGATATGGTCAAAGTTGGACTAGGAAAAAAATATTATATTCAAACATATGGGTGTCAAGCAAATGAACGTGACAGTGAAACTTTATCAGGAATATTGGAAAGTATGTCATATCAACCGACTACAGAAATTAAAGAGGCTGACGTGATTGTTTTAAATACTTGTGCAATTCGTGAAAATGCCGAAGAAAAGGTATTTGGAAAAGTTGGATATGTCAAAAATTTAAAGAAGACTAATCCAAATCTAATTTTCGCAATGTGTGGATGTATGGCTCAAGAAGAGGTTGTTGTTAATCGGATATTGGAAAAGCATCCCCATGTTGATTTGATTTTTGGTACTCACAACATACATCGATTACCTGAGTTATTAAAAGATGCACTTTATAGTAAAGAGATGATTGTTGAAGTTTGGTCTAAAGAGGGCGATGTAATTGAAAATGCACCAGTTAGACGGGACAACAAGTATAAAGCATGGGTAAATATCATGTATGGATGTAATAAATTTTGTACTTATTGTATCGTTCCTTATACACGTGGAAAAGAACGTTCTCGTTTAGCAAAAGATATTATCAAAGAAGTTGAAGAACTGGTTGCTGAAGGCTATCAAGAAATAACGCTTCTTGGGCAAAATGTTAACAGTTATGGTAAAGATTTAGGTGAGGATTATAATTTCTCAAACTTACTTGAGGATGTCGCTAAAACAAATATTCCACGAATTCGTTTTACAACGAGTCATCCTTGGGATTTTAGTGAAGATATGATCAAAATTATTGCGAAATATGATAATATCATGCCGGCAATTCATTTACCAGTTCAATCGGGGAATAATGAAGTATTAAAGTTGATGGGGCGCCGTTATAGTCGTGAACAATATCTAGAATTATTCCATAAGATCAAAGAATATATTCCTGACTGCACAGTCACGACAGATATTATCGTGGGGTTTCCAAATGAAACTCATGAACAATATCTAGATACATTGTCTTTATATCAAGAGTGTGAATATGATTTAGCTTATACATTTGTCTACTCACCTCGGGCAGGAACACCAGCCGCGAAAATGGTTGATAATGTAGCAAGTGATGAAAAAGACCAACGATTATATAAATTGAATGAAATCGTTAATGAAAAAGCGTATAAGCAAAATCAACGTTTCTTAAATAAGATTGTCGAAGTATTAGTTGAAGGAACATCTAAGAAGGATGATTCAATGTTGACTGGGTATACTCGGCATCAAAAATTGGTAAACTTTAAAGGTGATCCTAAAGATATTGGAAAAATTATTAAAGTAAAAATAACTGAAGCCAAAACATGGGCTTTGAAAGGTGAATCAATTGAATCGTAGTTTGGATTGTGCTAAACAGTTAAATAAATATTTATTGAATCTTGATGTCATTAAAGAATATCAAAAGTATGAGCAGCTAATTCATCAGGATGATAAGATAGAAAAACTTGAAGCAAAGATGAAAGCATATCAAAAGAAGATTGTAAATCAAAAGTCAAAACAAGATGAAACAGTTGTTAAAACAATTGAAGAATATCAAAAAATTAAAGATGAATTTGAGAATCATCCATTAGTTGTTAATTATTTATACTTGAAGGAAGAAGTAGATAGTCTTTTGCAATCGATAAATACATATATAAACGGACAATTATTAAAATAGGGCTTGACTTAACGATTGATCCTAATTATAATTTATGAAATATTACACAAAACGACATAGAAAAGGAGATAGAAAATGGCATATTTTTTTGATGAACCATCACGCACATTTAATGAATATCTTTTAGTACCTGGATATTCATCTGCTGAGTGTCAAGCTAAAAATGTTAGCTTAAAGACACCATTAGTTAAATTTAAAAAAGGTGAAGAACCTGCGTTATCATTAAATATTCCCCTAGTTTCAGCGGTAATGCAAGCTGTATCTGATGATAAAATGGCAGTAGCTCTTGCAAGAGAGGGTGGGGTTTCATTTATTTATGGATCACAAACGATTGAAGATCAAGCAGCTATGGTTAAACGAGCTAAAACTTATAAAGCAGGATTTGTTCCAAGTGACTCTAATTTAAGTATTAGTGATACACTTGCAGATGTAATTGCTTTAAAAGAGAAAACTGGACATTCAACAATGGCAGTAACTGAGGATGGTAGTGCCAATGGAAAATTATTAGGAATCGTAACAGGCAGAGATTACCGAGTTTCTAGAATGGATTTAGATACAAAAGTAACTGAGTTCATGACACCATATGATAAATTAATCTGTGGGCACATTGGAATTACTTTAAAAGAAGCAAATGATCTTATTTGGGATAATAAGTTAAATGCTTTACCTATTATTGATGATGATCAAAAATTAGCATATTTTGTCTTTAGAAAAGACTATGAAACAAGAAAATCAAACCCAAACGAACTATTAGATGATTCGAAACGTTATGTGGTAGGCGCTGGAATCAATACTCGTGATTTTGCCGAACGTGTACCGGCTTTAGTAGAAGCAGGTGCTGATGTTTTATGTATTGATTCATCAGAAGGCTTTACAGAATGGCAAAAAATTACGATTGACTGGATCAGAGAACATTATGGTGATAGCGTTAAAGTTGGAGCTGGTAATGTTGTTGATGCGGATGGTTTTAGATTTTTAGCTGAATCTGGAGCAGATTTTGTTAAGATTGGTATTGGTGGTGGATCAATCTGTATCACTCGTGAACAAAAAGGAATTGGTCGTGGGCAAGCAACGGCTACAATTGAAGTTGCTAAAGCACGTGATGAATATTTTAAAGAAACAGGAATTTATATTCCAATCTGCTCTGACGGTGGGATCGTTCATGATTACCATATGACATTGGCTTTAGCTATGGGTTCTGATTTCATCATGTTAGGTAGATATTTCTCAAGATTTGATGAATCTCCAACTAATAAAGTTAGTATCAACGGTCAGTATATGAAGGAATACTGGGGTGAAGGTTCTGCTCGTGCTCGTAACTGGCAACGTTATGATATGGGTGGTGATTCTAAACTTTCTTTTGAAGAAGGAGTTGACTCATATGTACCATATGCCGGTAGCTTAAAAGATAATGTTGGTTTAACTTTAAGTAAAATCAAGTCAACAATGTGTAACTGTGGAGCCTTAACTATTCCAGAATTACAAGAGAAAGCAAAAATTACGCTTGTTTCCTCAACTAGTATTGTTGAAGGTGGCGCACATGATGTAGTTTTAAAAGATTCTACATCTGGAAATGGACATCAAAACTAAAACGCGATTAATTCGCGTTTTTTTGTTCATTTTTTTTAATTTCCAACATATATTAAAATAGGTGAGAACATGGCAAATAATATTCGTGAAATCATTACTCAGGCAGTAATTGCTAAAGGGAAAAAAAGAACCCTTAATAAATATCCGTTTTCGATTGAAGGATATGACAAAATTCTAGGGTGTTGGATTACTAACCATCGTTATAACGCAGCTTTTAAAGATGGGAAACCTGTTGTTTTGGGAACTTTTGACGTTCATCTATGGTACAGTATCAATGATGATAGTAGTCTATTGAAGCAAACTGTAAGCTACTTAAACGAATTAGATTTAGTGAAAAAAGAAACCCGAAATTTTGATGAGGGTGATGAATTAATGGTTACCTGTAATCGTGAACCAAAATGTATTAGTGTAAATAAGTTGGAAGATAAAGTTGTCATTGAGATTGAAAAAGAAATCTCATTAAGTGTTGTTGGTAAAACAACAATGCGAGTAGAAACTAAAGCAGAGAATGAGACATGGGATGAATTAGAAAATTTAACAGTCGATGAAAATTTTATCAAATAAAGGCGGAAGCCTTTTTTCTTTTGAGGTTACTTGTGTTATAATGTGATAGTAATTTTTTAGAAGTGAGGTTAATTGATGAAACCAAAATATAGTCCAATGATGATGCAATATTTATCAATAAAAGAAGAAAATCAAGATTCAATCGTTATGTTTAGATTAGGGGATTTCTATGAAATGTTCTTTGACGATGCCATAATGGTTTCTAAAGAATTAGAAATTGCTTTAACAGGGAAAAATGCTGGAGCTCCTGAACGGGTTCCAATGTGTGGGGTACCTTTCCATTCGGCTAGTGGATATATTCAAAAATTAGTTGATAATGGACATCGGGTTGCGATTGTTGAACAGTTAACAGAACCTGGGAAACGAGGAATCGTAGAACGTGGGGTGGTACAGATCATTACTCCAGGAACTATCTTTGATGAATCTCTGACAAATAATAAAAACAATTATATTGCTGCCTTAGAAGAATTTGATTTTACTTATACTTTAGCTTTTTGTGATATCACAACCGGCGAATTTAGTGTGGTCAATATTGAAAAGAAAGAGAAATTATTATTGAATCAGCTAGAAACAATGGCAGTTAAGGAAATTGTCACTTTACCAAATCAAATACGTGAATTTGATGATATTTTATCTTCACCATTTGCACACGATAATTATAATGAAAAGTATGATAAGATTTTTAGCAAAATCAATGATTTAAAACAAATTAAAACAGCGTCATTACTGCTTAATTATTTATTAGATACACAAAAAAGAGAATTGGAACATTTACAGATAATTGAAGAAATTAATAATGAAGATTATGTGACAATGGATCTTTATACAAAAAAAGCTTTAGAACTGACGAGTAGTGCTAAAAGTAATGATAAATATGGAAGTCTATTTTGGCTTTTAGATCAAACTAAAACAGCAATGGGATCACGGATGTTAAAACAATGGATCGAACGACCTCTAATTAATCAAGAACAAATAGAAGAACGTTTGGATATCGTAGAGATCTTTACTAATCATTTTATTCAACGAGAAAGTATTAAAGAAATTCTGAAAGATATTTACGATCTTGAAAGACTATCTTCACGAATTGCTTTTGGAAATATTAATGCTCGTGATCTAAAGTGGATTAGCAGTTCCTTAAAAGTAGTTCCAGAATTAAAAAATCAATTATTATCGTTAGATGAACCTTTAATTAGTGCCTTGGCAGATCATTTTACTGATTTAAGTCACATTACTAATTTGATTGATCAAGCAATTGTTGATAATCCGCCATTAACTGTAAAAGAAGGAAATTTAATCAAGGAAGGATTTAATGAAGAACTTGATGAACTTCGTTATATCCGTGATCATGGTAAACAGTGGTTAGCTCAATTTGAGCAAAATGAGCGTGATAAAACAGGAATAAAAGGATTAAAAGTAGGATATAACCGTGTCTTTGGATATTATATTGAAGTGACTAAAGGAAATCTATCATTAGTTAAAGATGAATTTAATTATACTCGTAAACAAAGTTTATCTAATGCTGAACGTTTTGTGACACCAGAATTAAAAGAGATGGAATCAAAATTACTTAGTGCACAAGATAAAATGATAAAACTAGAATATGCATTATTTACAGAAATTAGAAATTACATAAAAAAAGATGTTCATGCTATTCAGGATGTTGCTAAAATTATTGCTAAAATTGATGTTTTTCAATCATTAGCAATGATTTCTAGTGAGAATAGTTATGTTCGGCCAACTTTCAATCATAATAAAGTGTTTAAAGTAGTTGATGGTCGTCATGGCGTAATTGAACGGGTTATGGCACAAGGAACATATGTTTCGAATGATGTAAATATTGATGCTGCTAATCCAGTGATGTTGATTACAGGACCTAATATGGGTGGTAAATCGACTTATATGCGAACGATTGCTTTAATTGCACTGATGGGACAAATAGGGTGTTTTGTTCCATGTAGCGAAGCTTGTATTCCAATTTTTGATCAAATTTTTACTCGAATCGGGGCTAGTGATGATTTAATTTCCGGGCAGTCAACTTTTATGGTTGAAATGTTAGAAGCTAATAATGCTTTACGCTTTGCAACAGAAAATTCATTGATTATTTTTGATGAGATAGGTCGAGGGACTGCAACTTTTGATGGGATGGCAATTGCTCAAGCTATGATCGAGTATATCGCTGCAAAGATTAAGTGTATTACATTATTTTCAACTCATTATCATGAATTAACATTCTTAGAAGAAAAGAATCTTGGAATTAAAAATGTCCATGCTAGTGCTTCAATTGAAAATGATGATCTTGTCTTTTTATACCGTATCAAACCAGGACGGTCAAATAAATCTTATGGTGTCAATGTTGCTAAATTAGCAAAATTACCAGATGCAGTATTAAATCGTGCTAATGTACTATTAGAAGCTTTAGAGGAAAATAATATTGAGCATCATTTAAGCGATGATACTTTAAAAGAAGCTCCACCAGTAACCGTAAGTGTAGTGGAAAAATATTTAGAAGGTATTGATCCAATGGCGCTTTCACCAATTGATGCTTTATCAACATTGATTGAATTAAAGAAATTAAATGAAAAGTAGGTGATATATTTGCAAAAAATAAGACAGCTAGATGATGTATTGGCTAATAAAATCGCTGCTGGTGAGGTGATTGAAAGACCGGCAAATGTAGTTAAAGAACTAGTCGAAAATAGTATTGATGCAAACAGTACGAAGATATCGTCGCGGCGCGACAGGTAGCTGGCGCCGCGGATGGAGTTCGTCGGCCCGCACGCGATGGTGAGGATGGGATAGCGGCGCGCGTGTTCCATGGTCATGAGCGTGCCGTCGTTTTGCGACAGGTACACTTCGGCGT
>OLRK01002795.1_pt1 | contig 10201 bp, 10 predicted proteins | sample 1672911 | NCBI WGS metagenome assembly OLRK01 (sample SAMEA3136736, study PRJEB25190) | human gut metagenome | biome: human gut; feature: human-associated habitat; material: faeces | place: Austria | collected 2013
GACAAAGGTAGTCAGGGAAGGTACGAATACCATGGTGATTCCGCTGATAATGCCGGGAAGGCTTAATGGGAGCCACACCTTGATAAAGGTCTGGAAGGTATTTGCGCCTAAATCCTTGGCTGCATTAATGATGCTGTCGTCAATTTTTGCAAGTACATTGTAAATAGGAAGCACCATAAAGGGCAGGAAGTTGTAAACCATGCCAAGTACAATGGCATAGGGCGTGTTGATAATGGAGTGCGTAGGCAGGTGCAGAAAACGCAGGATGCCGTTGATAACGCCGTTTTTTTCCAGAAGAGTCTGCCATGCAAGGGTACGCAGAAGGAAATTCATCCACATAGGCAGAATAAAAATAAACACAATAAAGCTGCCGGCGGAAACGCCGCGTCCCCTCAGTATCATAGCTAAAGGATATGCAAGGACCAGGCAGATCAGGGTGCTTACAAGGGAAAGGCCAAGGGAAAGCCACAGGGCCTTTAAGTGGTCTGAATCTGCAATGGACATGATATTTGCCAGGGTAATTGCCCCGCTTTTATCTGTGATCCCATACCAGAAGATCATGGCTAGAGGGATCAGGGTAAATCCCACCATCCAGATGAGATAGGGGCCAGAAAGAAGGGCCCTGCCGATGGCAGCACTTTTTTTCTCGCTATTCATTGACTCCCAGCGCCTCCTCATCTTCCGAAGCAGGCTTGTTCATGATCTGAATGTCAAATGGGTCAACATGAAGACCTACCTGCTTGCCAACAGGGAACATATCCGTAGAGTGGATCAGCCATTCAAAGCCGTTTGGTGTGGTCACTTCCATTTCATAGTGGACGCCTTTAAAAATCAGATGGGTAACCGTACCTATAAGAGTGCCCTGCTCCGGTTCTACTAAATCAATGTCCTCAGGGCGGATCACAACATCCACGGGCTTGTTGTTTCCAAAGCCCTTGTCTACACAGGCGAATTTTGCACCGAAAATTTCTACCAGCTCATCCCGCAGCATGATTCCATGGACAATGTTGCTTTCTCCGATAAAATCTGCCACAAAGGCATTTTCTGGCTCGTTGTAAATCTGCTCCGGGGAACCCATCTGCTGTATGTAGCCCTGGTTCATAACCACAATGGTGTCGGACATGGTAAGGGCCTCCTCCTGATCATGGGTTACATAGATGAAGGTGATCCCCAGCTCATTTTTCAGGCGTATCAGTTCATATTGCATATCCTGGCGCAGCTTTAGATCGAGCGCCCCCAGAGGCTCATCAAGAAGCAGAACCCGGGGCTCATTTACGATCGCCCGGGCAATGGCGATACGCTGCTGCTGTCCTCCGGAAAGGGAGGTAACAGAGCGGTTTTCATAACCGGATAAGTTTACCAGCTTTAAGGCGTATTTAATTTTATCCTGAATGTAAGCCTTCGGTTTATTTTTAATCTTTAAGCCAAACGCGATGTTTTCCGCAATGCTCATATGTGGGAACAGGGCATATTTCTGGAAAACGGTGTTTAAGTTACGCTTATTGGGCGGAACCTTTGTAATATCCTGGCCGTCAAAGTATACGGAGCCGGAATCCGGGCTTGTAAAGCCGCCGATAATGCGCAGCGTGGTCGTTTTTCCGCAGCCGCTGGGGCCTAAAAGGGTGACAAAGCTGTTTTCCTTGATAGAAAGCTCTAAATCATCCAGTATCAGTTCTCCGTCAAAGCTTTTTGATATATGCTGTAAATCAATTAATGGCTGACTCATGGCTGTAACCCTCTCTTTCCTTACTAAAAGCTGGGCGGTGAGCTTACCCACAGAATGGAAGCCCCGCTTTTGCTGGTAAGATAATGTTTTTTATCAGGGGTGAAGTAAAATGATTCCCCTTTTTTCGCTTTGTACATTTTGCTTCCCAGGTGGATGGAAATACTTCCCTGGAGAACATAGCCGAATTCCTCGCCCTCGTGGGGATTATCCGGGTAGGTAGAGCCGCCGGGTTGCAGGGTCAGAAGAATGGGCTCCATCTTGTTCTTCTGTGCATTTGGGATGATCCACTTGATTTCATTGGCCAGCTCTGTGTCTATCTTTTCAAAGTAATCCTGGCGGCTGAACACGATCTGCTCATCCGGAGCCTCATTGAAAAAATCACCGATGCTGGTTCCCAGGCATTGCAGGATATCCATCAGGGTAGCAATGGACGGGGAGGTCAGGTTGCGTTCTAACTGGGAGATAAAGCCCTTGGAAAGCTCTGCCCGGTCGGCCAGCTCTTCCTGGGTCAGACCCTTAAGAACACGCAGCTCCTTTAATTTATTTCCAATATCCATAAGCGCCTCCTGTCAGCTTCTTAGGCGGAGGGGCCCTGGCCTTCCTCCTGTTATCCTGAATAAAAAGTTTACAAATACTAACCCACTGTAAAAATAAACGAAAAGTTTAGTAATAATAAACAAACGCGAAACTTATTATACATGAAAAGAAATATATGTCAATAGGTTTTTCAAAAGTTCCAGTTAACAAAGTAACAATTTTATGTTATTATGAATTTAAGACTGGCCACAGGAGGGAAAACAGGCATGAAAGGCAGATATATGGCATATGTAGGCTCTTATTCCTATACGGGAAAAGCCAAGGGCATTACGGTATTTGATGTGGATGTGGAGGCCGGAACCTTCAGGGAGCGCTGTGAGATGGAGGTGAATAACTCTTCTTATGTAATTGCTTCCAGCAATGGGAAGGTGCTGTATTCGATCGCAGATGAAGGTGTGGTTGCATTCCGAATTCTGGACAACGGAAGCCTGGCAAGGCTTAACAGCGCTCCGATCCGGGGGATGCGAGGCTGCCATCTCTGTACGGATATTGATGATAAATATGTATTTGTATCCGGCTACCATGATGGAAAGACCACAGTGCTGAGCCTGAATCCGGATGGCTCTATCGGAGGAATCGTAGACGGTGTGTTTGATAAGGGCTACGGAAGCGTTGCGGAACGTAATTTCCGCCCTCATGTGACCTGCACAAGGAGGATGCCTGACCGTAAGTATGTGCTTTCTGTGGACAATGGGATTGACCAGGTAAAGGTATACCGGTTTAATGATAAGGAGCAGAAGCTGGTACAGGTGGATACGATCCGCTGCGATCTGGAGTCTGCCCCAAGGCATTTCCGCTACAGCTCTGACGGACGGTTTATCTACCTTATGTATGAGCTGAAAAATGTGATCGATGTGTTTACCTACCAGAGCGGGGAGCGCGCTCCGGTTATTGAGAAAATTCAGACAATTTCAACAACGGTGACAAAGGAGCCGGGCAGCTTGACTGCAGCCTGCGCAATGCGCCTGTCTCAGGATGAAAAGTATGTTTACTGTGCCAATGCGGGGGAAAATACAGTCAGCGTTTACAGCCGCGATGCTGAAACGGGGCTTCTTACCATGCTCTGCTGTCTGCCGATCAGCGGGCAGTACCCAAAGGATGTGGCAATTTTCCCGGATTCCAGGCATATTGCGTCGGTAAACCATGACAGCGGCACGATCAGTTTCTTTAAAGTGGATTATGAAAAGGGGCTTCTTATTATGAGCGGCCGGAGCATCCCGGTGAATGAACCCAACTGCTGTGCGATTGTAAAGATTGGCGATTAGGGGAGGTACACATGGCTGGCTCAACATTTGGAACAGTTTTTAAGGTAACAACATGGGGGGAATCTCATGGGAAGGCGGTTGGAGCTGTAATTGACGGCTGTCCTGCAGGACTTCCCCTTTGTGAAGCGGATATCCAGGAATATTTAGACCGGAGAAAGCCGGGTCAGAGTAAATTCACTACAGCCCGAAGCGAAGGGGATCAGGTGGAAATACTCTCAGGGGTTTTTGAGGGAAAGACAACGGGAACGCCCATTTCCCTGGAGATCCGCAATACGGACCAGCGTTCTCATGATTACAGCAATATTATGGATACGTATCGTCCGGGCCATGCAGATTATACTTTTGATAAAAAGTATGGTTTCAGGGATTACCGGGGCGGCGGACGTTCTTCAGGCAGGGAAACCATTGGCCGGGTAGCTGCAGGGGCAGTGGCGGAGAAGATCCTGGAAAGCCTTGATATTAAAATGCAGGCCTATACAAAGAGCATAGGGCCTGTGGAAATATCCAGGGAACGCTTTAACTGGCTGGAAATCTGGAATAACCGGCTGTATATGCCGGATGCCAAGGCTGCAGAGGAGGCGGAACGCTATCTGGAGCAGGTTATGGCCCGGCAGGATTCCTGCGGCGGCGTGGTAGAGTGCGTGATCAAAGGGCTTCCAGCAGGAATTGGGGAGCCTGTATTTGATAAGCTGGACGCTGATCTTGCAAAGGCGATCCTGTCAATCGGGGCGGTAAAGGGCTTTGAAATGGGGGATGGCTTTGAGGCAGCCAGGGCCCTGGGCTCTGAAAATAATGATACATTTGGCCTCACAGACCAGTGTGAAGGCGGCGGCCTTTTGTTTAATAAGCGGATCGCGAAAATGACAAATCATTCCGGTGGTGTGCTGGGAGGGATCAGTGACGGAAGCGATCTTGTATTCCGTGCGGCATTTAAGCCCACCCCGTCTATTTCAAGGCCTCAGCAGACAGTGACCCGGGATGGAAAGGAGACAGAGCTTTCTATTAAGGGGCGTCATGATCCGATCATTGTGCCCAGGGCAGTGGTGGTCGTGGAAACCATGGCGGCTTTAACGGTTCTGGATATGCTGATTTTATCCATGTCCTCCAGGCTTGACCGGATCCAGAATTTCTTTTTTGGAGTGAAATGAGGGCAGAGTAATCTGATGCCAGAAGGGGTAAAATACGCTCTGGTATTGTAAATTTAAAAATAGAAAGGGAGTTTTTAGCAATGAAAATAGCAATGGGAAATGACCATTCCGCAGTGGAGTTAAAGAACATCATTAAGGAATTTGTGGAGAGTAAGGGCTACGAGGTAGAGGATTTTGGAACCAATTCCAGCGAAAGCTGTGATTATCCTGTATACGGGGAAAAGGTAGGCCGCGCAGTTGCTTCGGGAGAGGCAGATTTAGGGATCCTCATCTGCGGTACAGGCGTAGGGATTTCCCTTGCAGCCAATAAGGTAAAGGGAGTCCGCGCATGTGTCTGCAGCGACCCTTATACTGCAAAGCTTTCCAGAATGCACAACAACACCAATATCCTGGCATTCGGGGCAAGGGTTGTAGGCAGCGAGCTTGCAAAGATGATCACAGAGGCATGGCTGGATGCCCAGTTTGAAGGCGGCCGCCATGAGCGCCGGGTTCAGATGATTATGGATATTGAGAATAGGGATTGAGAACAGAGAAAATGAGATAAGCGGCCAGGCATGGTTTTGTGCCTAGCCGCTGCTTGTGATCTACAGTTAAAAGCAGAGGAATTAATAATTTACCGTCATGCGCTCAAAGTAAGCCTTTGGATGAGCACAGCAGGGACATAGATCAGGGGCTTCCAGTCCCTCATGGATATAGCCGCAGTTACGGCATTTCCAGCCTAAAGGAGCATCTCCCTTAAATGTTTTATCATTTTTCAGGTTGTTTAAAAGCTGTAAGTATCTCTTTTCATGAGCAGCCTCCACCTTTGCGACCAGCTCGAATTTTACAGCAAGCTCCTCAAAGCCCTCTTCTCTGGCTTCCCGGGCCATACGGGCGTACATATCGGTCCACTCATAATTTTCTCCAGCAGCAGCGTCTGCCAGATTTTCTTCCGGTGTCCCAATGCCATGGAGCTCTTTAAACCACATCTTGGCATGCTCTTTTTCCTGGTCTGCAGTTTCAAGGTACAGAGCAGCCATCTGCTCATATCCGGCTTTTTTTGCGGCAGATGCATAGTATGTATACTTATTGCGTGCCTGGGATTCACCGGAAAAAGCGTCCTTTAAGTTCTGTTCTGTTTTTGTACCTGCGTATTTTGACGTCATATTTTAACCTCCGTTTTGCGTTGCCATTGCCTACGTATTCTATTTTAGGACATTTTTTCGGATTATTCAATAGAAAATGGAGAAATATCTGAATTATTAATGTAACAGTTGAGAGGGCGGGAAAATTGATGTAAAAATTCACGTTAAGCTTGCTTGTAAGTGGATTTTTACATCAATTTTCATATCGGATGGAGATCCGATGCGTCTTAGTGCGGTGCAGCCGCACTAAGAAGATGCCCCTGGCTGAACTGTTACTAAATGGCTTATATATGCAAAAATCTTAAAAAATCACCCTTGACTTTTTTCGTAAAATCCGTCATAATAAAACAACATTCATCAGCAGATTTCTATCTGCTATTGTTTTCAGTTTTTATCACTGCCTGTATCAGGTGGAAAATTCCGATTCAGTTATCATTATTTGGAGAAATGGTCAGTATTGCTGACAGTAGGTTTTGCTTCAAAGTTACCAGGAGGTGGTTTGCTTTCGTTTATTTACGTGTATTTATTTGGGCTATGCTGGCTGTCTGCGCGGTTGAAGATACAGTAAGATACCGCATACCTAATTGGGCGGTTCTTGCGGGGCTGGCGGCTGTATTTTTAGAAAGTGTGATATCCGGGCGTGCAGTTGATTTTATTGTCGGGCTTTTGCTGTCGGCGGCGGCTGCATTTCCATTTTTCTCTTTGGGAATGACAGGTGCAGGTGATGTAAAGATAATTGCACTTTTAGTTGCCTGGAAGGGAACTTCCGGGGCAGCTGCAGTTGGAATTGGTTTTATCATAGGGGCAGTTCTTGCCCTTATACGGATGCTGCGTCAGGGCAGTATCTGTCAGCGTTTTCTTTATTTTTTCTCTTATATCAGGAAAATGATCCAGGAACAGGAAATTGGTTTGTATTATGACAAAAGCCGGGACGGCTGTGGATGTGTAATCCCGCTGGGAGCCTGCTTCTGCCTTGGAGCATTGATTGCATCAGCAGGCGGATGGTAGAAAGCGGTTAAAACAGAATAGGGGGGCGGCAGTTTTATGATAAAAATGATGGCGGTATATGATGAGAATCCGCTTTATGGAGCCAGGTTGGCGGATTATGTAAATCAAAAAGGAAATTTTCCTTTTACGGCTATGGCATTTACCAGCTTAGAACAGCTGGAGCATTATAGCAGAGAGCATGAGATCGAGATCTTGCTGGTAAGCGAGGCATCCAGAAGCAAGACGGCAGGAGTGAAGGCAAAGGCAGTCATTATGCTGTGTGAGGGGGAATTCATTGATAAAAAGGATGAACCGGCAGCTGTTTATAAGTATCAGTCCGGTGACTGTATTATGCGGGAGGTAATGGAAAGCTACTGCAGTTATACGGTGGAGCCGGGGCTGGCCCTTCTTGGAAAAAAAGCGTTTGTTATAGGGATTTATTCCCCGGTTAACCGGTGTCAGAAAACGGCGCTGGCCCTGACGATGGGGCAGGTATTATCAAAGGAATTGTCTATACTGTATATCAGTCTGGAGGAATATTCCGGACTGAGGAAGCTTTTATGCCAGGAATGCAGTACAGATTTGTCGGATGTACTTTATCTGTATCGTCAGGAGGATTTCAGCTGGATGAAATTAAAGTCTATGGTTTACAGCTGGGGCAGTCTGGATTACATAGCGCCGGTCTGCTATGGGGAGGATTTAAGTCAGTTGGAGCCTCAGGAGCTGGCAGGCTTTCTGGAACGTATATCCAGGGAAAGCGGTTATGACCGTCTTGTGGTGGATGTGGGGAATACCGGACGGGGGGCAGCGGAGCTTTTGGCAGCCTGTGACATTATTTACATGCCTGTAAAGGATGACTGTATTTCTTTGGCAAAGCTGGAGGAATTTGAGGAGTATCTGGTGATGGCAGGACGGGGAGCACTCAGGGAAAAGATACAAAAGGTAAAGTTGCCTTGCGGAAGGCTGACGATTTCCAGGGAGAATTATTTAGAGCAGCTTTTATGGAGCGAGCTTGGAGATTATGTAAGGCATCTTTTGGGAAGCGGAGGGTGATAGATGGAAGAAAAAAGGGGAATAGAGAGGGAGGGAATCCGCGCCCAGCTGCGGGCGCAGCTGGTGGAGATACTGCAGGAAAACCGGCATATGGAGGATGAGGAGCTTCTTTGCCAGATTGATCAAGTGATCAGACAGAAAGGGAAGGAGCAGTATCTTTCATTAAAAGAACGGATTTGGCTTCGGGGCAGCCTTTATGACAGTTTTCGCAGGCTGGATATTTTACAGGAGCTTTTGGATGATAAGCAGATAACGGAGATTATGGTAAATGGTTCCGGTCGGATTTTTATTGAGAAAAAGGGTGAGCTTGTGCGATGGAACCGGAAATTTGAGAGCCAGGAGCAGCTGGAGGATTTGATACAGCAGATTGTAGGAAGGGTAAACCGGACGGTAAATGCATCATCTCCTATTGTAGATGCCCGGCTGGAGGACGGCTCCCGGGTCCATGTGGTACTTCCGCCAGTGGCCCTTGACGGGCCTGTAGTGACAATACGAAAATTTCCGGAGCCCATTACCATGGAAAAGCTGATTTCCTATGATTCTCTGACGGAGGAAACAGCAGGGTTTCTGCAGCAGCTAGTGGAGGAAAAATATAATCTCTTTATAAGCGGAGGAACAAATTCAGGAAAGACAACCTTTCTCAATGCGCTTTCTTCTTTTATACCAGCCAGGGAACGTGTCATTACCATTGAAGATTCAGCAGAGCTCCAGATTACGCAGATTCCCAATCTGGTGCGTCTGGAAACCAGGAATGCCAACACAGAGGGGGAGGGGGAGATTACTATGAGTCAGTTAATTAAGGCTTCCCTGCGCATGAACCCGGACCGGATTATTGTGGGAGAGGTGAGGGGAAAGGAAGCTCTGGACATGCTTCAGGCTATGAATACAGGACATCCGGGCTCTCTGTCTACCGGTCATGCCAATAGTCCTGCTGATATGATAAGCAGGCTGGAAACCATGGTGCTTATGGGGGCGGCTCTTCCCTTGGAGGCCATTGGCAGGCAGATTGCTTCGGCTATTGATGTGATCATCCAGCTGGGACGGCTTAAGGATGGAACCAGGAAGGTGCTGTCAATCGTAAGAGTGGGGGGATATGAACATGGAACAGTTGAGCTGGAAACGCTGTACAGCTATGAGAAGGAAACAGGAAGGCTCACAAAAAGGGGGGAGCTTAAAGGCAGAGGTGAAGGCAAGGCCTCCTGACAAAAGCGGAGTACGCGTTCTGAGGGGCTGTGATTATGGAAGCTATCAGCTTTCTCTTAAGGAGTGGGTGACTTATGGCCTGATGGGGGTGGGAGTCTGCGGTCTGGCTGCCTATACCTTTTACAGAAGCATGGCAGCCTTTGCATTTCTTTTTCCCTTTGGAGCGGCCTATCCTCTGTATAAGCGCAGGGATTTAAAGAAGGAGCGCCTTCGGATGCTGACGCTGCAGTTTAAGGAAGGGATCCTGATACTTTCCTCTTTTCTTGGGGCTGGTTATTCTATGGAAAATGGGCTGGCTATGAGTATAAAGGAGCTGGAAACTCTTTGCGGTGCAGATTCCATGATCACAGAAGAGTTTCGGATGCTGTCACAGGGAATCAAAATGAACCGGCCTATTGAGCTGCTTTTGGAAGAATTTGGGGAGCGCAGCCATATTCAGGATGTAAATAACTTTGCCCAGGTATTTGCGGCTGCCAGGCGCAGCGGCGGGGAGCTTGTGGAGATAATCGGAAATACAGCAGGCATTATACGGGATAAAATCCAGGTTCAGGAGGAAATTTACACCATGACGGCAGCACGTATATTTGAACAGAAGATCATGGACTGTATCCCATTTGCCATTATCCTTTATATAGATATTACCTCCCCGGGCTTTTTTAAGATTATGTACAGTACCTGGGCGGGAAGGGGAATTATGACGGCCTGTCTGATTTTGTACATAGCAGCAGTGCTTTTGGCAAGACATATTCTGGATATTGAGGTGTAGGGAATGAGGAAAGGGAGGCATAAAAGAGCTTGTCAGGTTTTTGGGGTGGGGCTTGTTCTGGGTCTGCTTTCCCATGGAAGCTTTCTGGCAGGGCAGAAACTTAAGGAGGGGTATGCACTGGAACGGGCGGAACCGGGACAGGGGCAGCGGGAATATGAGTTTTATGTGGAGGGCCTTTGGGAAGAAGCGCTGCCTGTAAAGCTGCAGGTAGGGCAGAGATGCTACAGGGAAGAGGAGGCCTATGAAGTATTTAATTGTGTTTTTGAAGCGCTGCCGGATTATATTTTGGGGGAGAATTCTTCTCTGAATCAGGTTCAGAGCGATTTAAACCT